>Ga0180431_10004042_pt1 | contig 18493 bp, 16 predicted proteins | sample SS_ome_11_FD_132459 | JGI IMG/M metagenome (GOLD analysis project Ga0180431, IMG submission 132459) | Hypersaline lake sediment archaeal communities from the Salton Sea, California, USA - SS_1_MS_1 metaG | ecosystem: Environmental > Aquatic > Non-marine Saline and Alkaline > Hypersaline >... | reverse complement strand
CGGACTCTCCTTCTTCTCGTTGTGGATCAGCGCGTCGACCGCTTCCTGCAGCATCCGCCGCTCGTTTCGAAGGATCACTTCCGGGGCGCCCATGTCGATCAGCTTCTTCAGTCGGTTGTTCCGATTGATGATCCGGCGGTAGAGATCGTTCAAGTCGGTCGTGGCGAACTTGCCGCCCTCAAGTTGAATCATCGGGCGGAGTTGGGGGGGAAGGACGGGGATAACCTCGAGGATCATGTCCTGCGGGTTGTTCCCCGAGGCTCTTAGCTGATCGACGATCTCCAGACGGCGGATCAGCCGCCGTTGATTGCCGACCGCCGTCTCCCGGTGGAGCTGCTCCATCAACGATCGATGCAGTTCGTCGAGATCGATCCCCTCCAACAGCCCCTTGATTCCCGCGGCGCCCGTCTGGGCGATGAACCCGTCGGGGTAGATCCGCCCGTAGGCGCGCATCTCCAAGAACGACAGACGATCGCCGATCGACAGAGGGATCTTCGGGTCCCTGATCCGCGTCACCAGGAAGACGAGGCTGTCGAGAATCTCCTGATCGAGGATCACGCCCTGTACGGACTCTCCGTACCGGTCGACGAGCATCTCGAACGCCGTCTTCGAGCAGAGCTCATCGACGGGACGCTCGACGATGACCGTTCCCGCTTCGATCTCGTCCCCGTCCTCGACCAACAGTTCGACGTCGCCGACCAGCGGATACTCGACCGAACCGACCACCACCGAGACGACCTTTTCGCCGTTCGTCAGCTGGCGATCCTCGATCGTTACGCGGCCTCCTTCCTCGGCAAGGACCCGAGGCGCGTCTTCCACGTAGCACGCAGGCTCGACTTCGAACGTGAAAACTCTGGACAGGACCTCGACTTCCGACGTATGAAGCGTCTCCCTCGGGCGGATCTCCTTGCATTCCGAGGACGTGACAACGTACAGCGCCTGCTCGATCGGCTCCGTTTCGTAGTAGGCGATTCGCTGCAGCTCGCGCTTCTTCATCCCGAGAAGACGGCTGAGCAGGCTCGAAACCCCTTTGAGAAACCAAAAGTGAACGACCGGGCTGGCAAGCTGAATGTGCCCCATGTTGACCCGACGAACGGACGAGTCGGTCACCAGGACGTGGCACTTCTCACACGTGATCCCCTCGTATTTCTTTCCCTTGTACTTCCCGCATGCGCATTCGTAGTCGTTGTCAGGCCCGAAGATCTCTTCCGCGTACAGCCCTCCGCGCTCGGCACGGTGCGTTCGATAGTTGATCGTCTCGGATTCGGTGATTTCTCCGTGAGACCAATTCAGGATAACGGAAGGGGGAGCGAGCTGTAGCTTCACACGTTTGATTTCATCGCCCGAGATCACTCATCTCACCTCATTCGATACAACGGATCTGATTCGCCAGTCTGGGTTCGGGCCTGGGGACTCGATCCGCAACTCAGTGGCGCCTGGGAGCAACAGAGGGCGACTACTCGCCCGGGAACTCGGCCTTCGATGCTGCCGCAGCCGCCGTCTCGCTCTGCCTTCTCCTCGCTCTTTCCCCGCTCTCCCTGCCCGATGATCGGTCGAGTAATAGCCACTCCCTTTGGAAGATCACTCCGATTCGAGGAAGAAGACGCTGCATGTCCTTTCCACCACAGCTGGGCAGCGGATTTGCGGAGACGATCCGCTCCGACGAAGGCCTCTGAACGTCTCCCCGCAGCCACAGCATTCGTAGTGATAAAAAGACACAGAAAACCCCTTTCCCTCACTCGGGGTTTCACGCATATTCTATCCGTTTCCTGGCCCGCGATACGATCTTCCTTCCTCCGCGTGCCAGCAGATGCTGATAGAGAAGTATAGCCACCACCCGAAGGATTTCAACCGAGCGGCACGGCCTGCTCGCCGAGTGGGATCATCTCGACCGACCCGAGTCGTGCGATCTCCTTCGGATCACCGAAGGGGACCGCGTTGAACAACAGCGTCTCGTCCTCGTTCTCCAGCCGGTAGTAGATGGGAACGGTGTCCGCGCGCTTCGAACCCGCGAACGTCGCCGTGATCCGCGCCGCCAGTCCGACGATCGTCTGTTGCTCCTCCCTCCCCTTCTTCTCCCAGTCGGTGCGCACGAGAGTCATCGGTCCGTGAGGCGTCGCAGGATAGACCCGAAGGTCTTGAGGCAGGAAGAGGTTCTGCAAGTCCTTCTTCTCCTCCTCGTCACACGCCAGGGCGATCTTGACGTCCGGACGGATCTTGTAGTACAGCGGAAAATCCAGAAGGCGAAGCGCGTTGAGCGTGAACCCCGGCTCGCCGAACAGACTCGCCACGCGCTCGCCGAAGCCGGGAGTCATCAGCTTGCACCGATGACAGGAGGCGAGAGGATCCACTGCCTCGATGCCGACGTCCCCGGCGAGCTTCGTCAGGAATCCGCGGCCACTGCGCGGGCGCTTTCCGTTTCGCTCCCGATCGAGCCACTTCTCCAGACTACGCGCCCTCCCCAGGGGCTTGCCGACGCAGAGGGGACGGAGGATCCGATCGGCGACGCCGAGTTCCTCTGCAATGCCTCGAAGCTGTCTTACCGTCAGCTGGTTCGCTCCGGGGATCTCTCCCGACACGATGTACTCCGCCCCGATCCGCTCCATGTACCGGGCCGCCTTGGCGAACAGCAACGTCCGACAGTTGTAGCAGCTGAGCGGCAGCGAGAACTCCCCGTCGTCGGTGACCTCGACGAGCCTCCGATACTCCTTCTTGATCGATTGCGTCCGAAAGATGGCGTGCGGCCATTCGGTTCTCACCAGCTGCCGGAGGCCCTCGAATTCCCTCGAGAAGGGCGATCGGAAGTAGAGCAGATAAACACCATCGACGTCCGGATGCTGTTCGACGATGCGGGTCGCGACCCGGCTCGCCAGGCTTCCGGAAAACAGCGACAAGACTTTCGCCACGCCCTTACCCCGCCCCTACTGCTGTCTACCTCCGAGGTTCGATCAGCCCGTAGTTGCCGTCACGTCGGTGGTAGATAATCGCGACTTGATCGGACTCCGAATCGACGAAGACCAGGAACTCCTTCTCGATAGCGTCGAGCTGCAGCGCTGCCTCATCGGGAGACATCGGTTTTTGGAAGTACGCCTCAGTACGGATGATCTGGCGACCTTCCGCACTTCCCTCTGAACCCTCCTCGGTCCGGCCGGCTGCCCCCCCGCGATCTCTCGTCTCGTGCAGCTGATCCTTGAACTTCACCAGCTGGCGACGCAGTCGGTCGACGGCCTTGTCGATCGACGCGTACATGTCGCCCGACTCCTCTCGCGCGCTGATGCGTTTACGGTTTGTCAAGTGCGCATGGAAGTCAGCGATCTGCCGCTCCTTTTCCACCGAAAGAACGACGTCAACACTGACGATCCGGTCGAAGAACCGCTCGAGAGCTTCCGTCTTCTCGATGACGTACCCCCGGAGTGCTTCGCTGGCACCGGTATGCCGCTCCGCAATCTTGATCTTCACTCCCCTTGCCCCTTCCAACGAGATTGTAGCAGAAAAGGAGGGAATGGTCAATGGAGCAAAAATCTGAAAACGCCGAACTTATCCAGGTATGCGTGTTATCCGAGGGTCGCGAGCCGCTGGTGCAGCAGCTGCGTCACGAGGTGGAGTCCGGCGCTCCCGATGTCCGGCTGATACACCTTGAACTCCCTGTTGACGAAAGCCCGCAGAGTGCCCCTGTAGTGTACGCCGTCGGTCCTTCGCTCCCGGCAAACCAGCCCCGCCTCCAGGAACTCGCGGGGGGGTTCCTCTTCGATCATCTCCGGCGCGCAGCTCGTCCACGCCGAGATCTGATCCACGGAGTACGTCCCCGGCGCGTGTCCGATCAAGAAGCCGAGGAGCCGGCGATGCGCCAGCTCCTTCCTCGCGATCCGCGTCACCAGCCGGTCGATGTGCCGGAGCACCGCCGGAGGAAGTCTCCCCGGCGTCTCCTCGTCGTCGACCTCGATGATCGTGTCGACGGACGGAATCGACTCCGTGGTTTTGCTCGTGCTCGGCTCCGGCCCTTCCCGGACGACCACCGGCCGATACGACCCGGAAGGCAACGACGACGGGGGCTCCGAACCGCCCGACGGGAGAACGGGGACGACCGGAGACGGTAGCTCCAGTTTGATGTAGCCGAGCGTCCGCGCCACTTCCTCGAGCTCGGCGATCCGAGCGTCCTTCGATGCGAGCGCCTCCTCCAACCGGGTGATTCGATCCCGCAGCTTGTCTTCGGTGCTCTTGCGCCGCTTCCCGCTGCGGGCCTTCTCGATCGCCTCGATAATCGACTCACTCACCTTCTTCAGTTCCGGCGACTTGACCGACTCCAGCGACGGGGTGAAGCCGGCGTGGAAGGTCTCCCGCTCCCGGACGTAGATCGGGAGGATCCGGTCGCCGTTGACGTAGATGCAATCCCCGGTATCGAGCGAGTTGACGATCTCCTTCACTTCGTTTTTCCGCCAGGGGAGGAGCTCGCTGTAGACGCGCATGTCGACCTCGTGCACGACCCGATGCAGGAAGAGCATCCCCGCTTGGCTGAGCACGTCCTTTTCGACCTTGGCGCTCCGCTGGGAGACGATGATGCCGCCCAGCCCGCGCTTGCGGCCTCGGAGGGCGATCCGCGCGATCATCTCTTTCAGTTCCGTCTTGACGCCCTGAGGGATGAACTCGTGCGCCTCTTCGATCCCGATGATGTACGGCCGGCGGAGCGTCCCCGCCAGATTCCACAGGCTCGACAAGTACGCCTTCAGGAGCTCGGTCCGCTCGTCGGAGAGGAAGCCGCTCAGATCGAGGACGACCGGGACGTTCTCCTCCATGCTGACCTGCGCGATCTCCGCGGCGCAGTCCGGATCGATCTCGATCTCGACCCCATCGCCCGTCCCGACAACTAGGACCTCGTACTTCTCCTTCAGCCCGAAATACTCGCCCTCGATGTCGACGATCGACATCGGATACCGGTGGCGGAGGAGCTCCTCGAAGATGACCCCCGCAGTGTTCGACTTCCCCGAGCCGCGGATCCCGAGGATCGCGACGCACTGTCCGATGATTTCCTCGAGATCGAGATCGAGATCGCGGCTGACGTCCAACGTCGTGCCCATCGGAGTCCTCTCCCAGATGACGTGATGAGTCGACGGTAGCCGGCCGGTCTTGCCGTCACCAGGGCGGCTGTCCCGTCACGGATTCTCGAACGTCTCGCCGTCGCGGCCGGCGATCCGTTTGCGGGCCTCGGCGATCGCCGCTTCGCGCGTCGCGATCTGCCCGGCCAGGATCCGGTCGTGCAACGCGCTGAGGACGGAGCCGAGCCGTGGGCCGGGAGGGAGTCCAAGCTCCATCAGAACGTGACCGTCGATGATCTCGCGGGCCTTCCGCAGTCCGCAGACCCGGTCGATGTGCTCGATGACATCGAGCGTCTCCCTCAGGATCGGCGCCCACCCCGAGGACCGATGCGCGCTCGCTTCGCAGTCCGCGACGAGCACCTGAAGCAGCTGGAAGAAGAGCGGGAATCGCTCTTTCGGGCCCTTTTTCGCGTCATCTTCCCCCTCGCTGACGAACCGAACCTGCTTGCCGCGGCCCATCCGCGGGAAGTCGGCGATCCTCATGTGGTGTCTCACCACGTAGTGGAGGCGAAAGACGTCTTGCCGGCTCAGTCGCAGCCTCCGCCCGACGTCCCTCGCCTTCCGAGCACCGATGGCGCAATGTCCGCCCATGTTCTCCCCACCGCTTCGCCTTAGAGCGTCAGGTTTCCCGATGTCGTGGAGGACGACGGCCAGCTTGACGATCGGATCGTCAACGAACGCGTCGGCGACGCGAACAGCGGCCAGCGTATGCACGAAGACGTCCCCTTCCGGGTGATACGCCTCCGGCTGCGGAACCCCCTTGCACGCGGCCAGCTCGGGAAGGACGGGATCGAGGAGGCCCAGCTCGTCCATCAGCGTCAAGCCCCTCGCGGCCCTGGACGACTTGAGGATCCGGACGATCTCCTCGCCGATCCGCTCGTTCGAGATCGCACGGATTCCCTCCGCGTTGTCCGAAATCGCCGCCGCCGTGTCACCGTCGATTCGCCCGTCGATCTGACAGGCGAAGCGGATCGCCCGGAGCATCCGCAGGTAGTCCTCTTCGAACCGCATCGACGGGTCCCCTATCGCCCGGATCCGTAACGCGACCAGGTCGGTCACCCCGTCGACAAGATCGATCACGCGGCCGTCCGCTGTCGCCGCGATCCCGTTGATCGTCAGGTCGCGTCGCCGGACGTCCCCGGCTAGATCGCGCACCAGCTCAACCTTTCCCGGCCAGCGGCCATCGTACTCCCCTTCGGAGCGGAACGTCGCCACTTCGTACGCGCGACCGCCCGGACCGACGATCAGGAGAACCCCGAACTCCTCGCCCAAACCGACGATCTGCCGATCCGCGAACAGCCGACGGATCTCATCCGGGACCGCCGAGGTCGCGACGTCGACGTCGTCCGGAGGGAACGCGACCGCACGCCCCATACGGTGCAGAAGCGCATCCCGAACGACGCCCCCGATGAGCACCGCCTCGTGACCGGCTCGTCGGAGACGCGAGAGGATAACCTCCACGAAGGGATGCGCGGAAATGACCGCTCCAACGTCGATTCGATCCAATCCGGTCATGACACGGCCGACTATACAGGCTCGCTTGTACCCCCCGCAACCGGCATTTGTCCTTGTCAAAACGGCCGATGGTTCGCACGATAGGGGAGTATAGAGCACGAGTGCCCATAAGGGGGGAAGCATGAAGAAACGAATCGTGTGGGGGACGTGCGCTGGCGTGGGGATGGTCTTCGTCCTCGCGGGCTGCTTGTACTTCGGGAATCTGAACCCCATCGCGAGCTTCACCGCGACGCCGGACCACGGAACGAGCCCACTGTCCGTCGATTTCGACGCCTCCGCGTCCTCAGATCCCGACGGGACGATCGCCGAATACTACTGGGATTTCGGAGACGGACAGACCGCATCGCTGACTGTGGCGACCGTCACGCACGTGTACAACGTGCAGACCAATCCGCAGCAGGTCTTCACCGCGATCCTGACAGTGACCGACGATCTCGGAGCGGAAGACACCGCGGTCAAGAACATCACTGTCAATCCGTAAGGGGACGGCCCCGAGGCATCACGCAAGCGTACCGAGGCGCCGCCCGCTTGCAGTAGTCGAACCGCCTCCCGACGCCAATCGCCGGGAGGTGTGCAGCGTGGTCGCTCGGCGACATCGCTCCCCCTACACCGGGCGCAGGTCGTCGCCGTCCTCACGGAGGAGTTCGCCCAATCGGATCGACCGCTCCACCGCCTCGTCGACGACGAATTGAAGCTCCGGCGTGTGGCGCAAAGACAGGCGTTCCGCGAGCTCGCTGCGATAGAATCCACGGTCTCGCATCAAGGCCGCGTGGAACGCATCGCGCTCCGTGTCCGCCCCCGAAGCGACGTACACTCTAGCATGCCGGGCGTCCGACGAGAGCCGCACCTCCATCACCGTGGGGAACGCGTCGCGCACCACGGGATCGCGGCCCTCGAACTCGATGATCGACGCCAGCTCGCGTTGAATCTCCTCCCGCAGCCGCGCCAGCCGTCTGTTGCCGCTCATGTCATAGGAACTCGATCCGCGACTCGACCATCTCGTACCTTTCACCCCGGTCGAGGTCGGCCCGGAGCCGCGCGAGGACCGACTCGGTGAAGCGGGGGTCGTTCGACAGGTGCACGACGCAGAGCGTCAGGCGCCGGAGGTTGTCCTGATCGTTCATCTCGCAGGCAGCGAACGAGGGACCCCGTCGCTGCACGTCCGCGAGAAGCCGTTTGACGATCGAGCGCTTCTCCTTGATCGAGTCGACGGAATACAGCCGAAACTGCAACGTTGCGAGACCGACGTTCATCGCCCGCTAGCGAACGACCTCTTCCATTTCGAAGATCTCGAGTCGGTCGCCGACTTCCACGGCGTCGAACCCGCTGATCCGCAATCCGCATTCTCGGCCGGCTTGGACCTCTCGGACGTCGTCCTCGAATCGACGGAGGGAGGCGATCTCGCCGACGTACAGTTCCTCCCCGTTGCGCAGGACGCGAACGCGCGCCCGTCGGGTCACGCGACCGTCCGCGACGTAGCAGCCCGCGACCACGCCGCTCGGGATTCTGAACAGGTCCCTCACCTCGGCGATGCCGATCTGCCTCTCGACGAACTCCGGAGCGAGCCTCCGCTTCAACGCGTCCTCCACTTCTTCCACCAAATCGTAGATCACGTCGTAGGTAAGGACGGCGACGTTCTCCCGATCCACGACCTTGGCCGCCTTCGGATCCGCCTTCACGCCGAAGCCAACGATCAAGCACTCCTCGGCGACGGGAGAGGCGAGGAGAATGTCGCTCTCCGAGATCACTCCGACCCCGGCGTGGAGGATTTCCAGTTCCACATCGCCGACGTCGAGCGCTTCGATCTCCCGGCGCGCTGCTTCGAGCGCCCCGGTCGAACCCGCTTTGAGGACAAGGCGCAGCTTCGCTTTCTCCTCGGCCTGGGCGAAGAAGTCGTCGAAGCTCTTCGGCCGTTCCACCACGACCAGCTGCCGCTTCTCCTCTCGCTGGCGACCCTGGACGGCCTTCCGCGCCGCCGACTGGTCCTTCACCACCTCGATCGCGCTTCCGACCTCCGGAACGTCCCCGAACCCGAGGATCTCCACGGCCATCCCCGGAAACGCTTCGCCGATCCGGTCCCCCCCCTCATCGACGAGGGCCTTGATCCGGCCGTAGGTCGGGCCGGCGACGACCCAGTCCTTTTCCCTGAGCGTCCCGTCTCGAACGACCACGGACGCGACCGCACCTCGACCGGTCGACAGATGGCTCTCGATCACCACCGCCTCGACGGGGCCGCTCGGGTCGGCACGGAGGTCCTCCAGCTCGGCGACGAGAAGGATCATCTCCAGCAGCTCTTCGATGTTCTGACGTTGAAGCGCGGAGATCTCCACTGTGATCGTGTCGCCTCCCCACGCCTCGGGCGTCATCCCGCGCTGCGCGAGGTCGTTCATGACCTTGCTCACGTCGGCGTTGGGGCGATCGATCTTGTTGATCGCGACGATCATCGGGATTCCGGCGGCGTGGATGTGGTCGATCGCCTCGACCGTCTGCGCCATGACCGAGTCGTCGGCCGCCACGACGAGAATCGCGATGTCGGTGACCCTGGCCCCGCGGGCTCGCATTCCGGTGAACGCCTTGTGCCCCGGCGTGTCGATGAACGTGATCCGTTGGCCGTGAAGCTCCGCTTGGTACGCCGCGATCCCCTGGGTGATCCCGCCCGCCTCCTTGCCTGCGAGGTGGGATTCGCGAATCGTATCGAGCAGGGTCGTCTTCCCGTGGTCGATGTGACCGAGGACCGACACGATCGGCGGACGGGGAACGCCGTCGGTTCGTTTCGCACGTTTCGCCGGCGTGGCCTCAACTGGCTTTTCAGCAACGGCTTCCGCCGGGGCCTCCTGCTTGGCGGCGTCCTCCTCGTAGAGGTGGAGGATCAGGGTGTACTCCTCCTCGTCGACGGAGTTCGCTGCCTTCAGACCCGGCATTCCCATCTCGTCGAGCTTGGCGATCAGATCCTTGCTCGCGATTCCGAGCTCTTTGGCGATCTCATAGATTCTCTTCTTGGCCAAACGGTATCCTCGCTTCTTGTTTCGGTGCCGCGCAAACGCGGTCCAGACTATACGTAATCGCTATGATTGCGTCAAACACCTGATTGGATCGGGAATTTCTCGTCAGCGACCGAACAGCCAGATCAGCAGCGCAATCAACCCGAAGCCGCCAACAATCCACAGAGTAACCCTCATGCTGAAAAAGCGGATCCGCCGTTTCTCGCTCGCCGTGAACTTGACGTTCTTCGGGTAGCGAAGCGCCATCCGCTGAGATTTCTTGTAGGTCTTCACGTACAGAGAGATCTTCTTCTGGCGCTTGTAGACCACGGCGAGGTTGTGCATCGCGTTGACGTGCTTCGGGTCGACCTCGAGCGCTCGATTGTAGGCGTACTCCGCACGGCTCAGATCCGCGCCGTCAAAGTAGACGTTCCCGAGGCGATAGTAGAGGTTCGCCTTGTCGATCCCGTACTGCAGCGCCTCGACGAGAAGCGAGATCGCCTCTTGGAATCGCTTCTCCTTTCGGAGCCCGTCGGCGCGCTCCACCGCGTCTCGAACGAAGGCGCTCTGCTCTTCACGCGTCTGCAGCGTCGGCGTACTCATCGAGCCACTTCCTCACCTTCTGGATGTCTTCCCACGTCTGGTACTTCGGGCTCCCCTTCGCTCTCGACGGGTTGCGGAGAAGATAGCTTGGATGAAACATCGGATACAACAGGATCCTGCCCCGCCAGGGGTAGAACGTGCCGTGGGACCTCGTGATCCCCGGCGCTTCGGGAAGGAGCCACTGCGTCGACGTGTTCCCGAGCGTCACGATCAGCGCCGGCTGGATCAGCGCGATCTGTGCTTCGAGGTACGGGACGCAGACCTCCATTTCCGGCTTCGATGGGACGCGGTTCCCCGGCGGTCGACACTTGACCACGTTGGTGATGAACACAGACTCCCGCGCGATGTTCACCGATGCGAGGACCTCTTCGAGCTTCTGCCCCGCGGGCCCGACGAACGGCTTGCCCGTCTGATCTTCCACCTCGCCCGGCCCCTCGCCGACGAACAGGATCGTCGCGTTCGGATCCCCTTCGCCAAACACGGCGTTCGAGCGCGTCTCGTGCAGTGGGCACCGCGTGCACGAGAGAACGCGCGGCCGGAGGGAATCGAGGGTCAGAGGGGAATCGGACGGGGCGATCATCTCGACACTCCGTTCGGATCCACGAGAAAGAGCACGACACGCAACACGGGAGCGGGCAACGGGACTCGAACCCGCGACCCTCAGCTTGGGAAGCTGATGCTCTACCACTGAGCTATGCCCGCAGGGGTCGAAAGGATTATACCGGCCGCAAATCGGCCCAACAACGCTACGATCGAAGCGCCTCCAACGCCGGAAGCTGCTTCCCCCGAAGAAGCGCGAGGCAGGCTCCCCCTCCTGTGGAGACGTAGGAGATCCGATCGGCGAGCCCGAATCGGGCCATCGCTTCACCCGTCTCGCCTCCGCCGATTACGCTGTAGGCGTCGGACGCGGCGATCGCTTCGCCGATCCGCCGTGTCCCGGTCGAGAACGGCTCAACTTCGAACGCACCCAACGGCCCGGTCCAGACGACCGTCTTCGCCGTCGCGACCCGATCGGTGAATCGCTCGATCGTCTTCGGCCCGATGTCCAGTCCCTGCCAGCCGGCGGGGATCGCGCACGCATCGGACGTCCGGACCTCGCCCCCCGGCGACAGGTCGATCCCGATCGCCACGTCCTCGGGTAGGTGGATCGCCGTGCCCTCGCGTTCGGCCACGTCGCCGATCTCGCGGATTTCGTCGAACAACCCCTCATCGACGACCGAATCCCCGACGTCGGCGCCGTACGCCCCGAGGAACGTGAAGGCGACCCCACCGCCGATCAGGATCTCGTCGACCCGGGGGGCCAGGTCGCGAAGCGCACCGAGCTTGCTGCGTGCCTTCTTCCCGCCGATGATCGCCACGTACGGCCGCTCGGGCTTCTCGAGACGGGAAAGCGCTGCGATCTCACGTTCCATCAGCATCCCCGCGTAGGCCGGGAGATGGTCGGCGATCCCGACCGTCGACGCGTGGGCTCGGTGGACGGCGGCAAATGCGTCGTTCACGTAGACGTCGCCGAGGCGGGCCAGCTCGCGAGCAAATCCGGACTCGTTCGTCGACTCCTCGTGATGGAATCGGACGTTCTCCAGGAGGAAGACGTCCCCAGGGCTCCCCTGCTTGATCGCCTCGGAGACGACCGGGCCGACGCAGCTCTCGAGCTGGCGCACCGACCGACCGAGAAGATCTTCAAGCCGTGCCGCGACCGGAGCGAGTCGTAGACCCTCGATAACATGCCCTTCCGGCCGCCCGAGGTGCGAGATCAGCACGACCTTCGCGCCGTGTTCGAGCAGATACTGCACCGTCGGAAGCGACGCCCGCAGCCGCGTGTCGTCGGCGACTTGCCCGTCCGACAACGGCACGTTGTAGTCAACCCGAACCAGGACCGTCTTTCCTTCAACGTCCGCCCGCTCGACGCCGCGTAGTTCCATCGCCGCTCCCTTCCACGTCGCTTCCCCTGGAAATCCGATCGCGATTGAATGCCCTTCAGATGGGAATTATAATGCGATGGGATGGACAATCAAAACCTCATCATCCTCGCCATCGGGATCTTCGTGGCGCTGATCGTGACCGTCGTGGCAGTCGATCAGTACCTGCTGGACGAGCATCCTCCTACGGAGGTGAGCGGTCTCATCTGGCGGATCGAGAACGCGTTCTCCCGAATCCGGGACCTCGAGGCCGTCCTCGAAATCACCAAGCCCGGCGCCCCGGACGAGCCGATTCGGATGGTCGTCCGATATCTCAGCGGGCCGATCCCCGCGCTGTCCGTTCGCTATCTACGGCCCGAGAGCATCAAGGACGAGCGATTCGCCGTCCAGAACGATCAACTGTGGCACTACCTTCCTCAAGAGAACCTCGTCGTCATCAAGAGATGGGTCGGCGTTCCGCTCGCCGCCATCGGGCTGGGGAACCTCGACCTCTCGGGGCTGAAGGAGGACTGGGCCGCCGGAAGGGTGAAGGTCGAGGTCGTCCAAGACGTACCGGGGTTCACGCAGGACCTGTTCAAGACACCGCTCGTTCTCGCGGAGACCTTCGCGCGGGTCGACGGCGGAACGAGCCCTTTCTCGTCTACGTTCTCGGCGCTGGGCTGCCCGATCTCCTTTTCGTTCTGTCCGGCCCTCGAGCCGGACGATTCCGGCACGACGAGTTGGGGACAGATCGCGACGCTTGGAGCGAGCGACGCCATCGGCGGAAGCTACATCCTGGAAGTCAGGGACGCCCGATCGGACGAGCTCCTGCGCATGATCTGGGTCGAGCACGACACGTTCTTGATCCGGAAGATCGTCACGTTCAGAGACGGACAGCGTGCGACCTCGCTGTACGTCGAGCGGATCGACCTCGATCAGGGGTTGACCGAAGAGGAGGTCCTCACCCTCCCGACGCGGGGGGTGGAGACGATTCGAGGCTGATCGGCTACTCCTCCTTCGCGTTGTAGAGCCTGTTCCGCTTCCGGAATTCCCTCAGATCGAGGCCGTCCTCGACGAACTCTTGGAACTCGTCCTCGTCGGCGAACGGGGATTCGATCGCCGCCGTCTTGAACACCTCGTCAGCAATGAAGATCGGGCAGCCGGAACGGAGCGAAAGAGCGAGGGAATCGGAGGCACGCGCGTCGAACTCGAGGACCTCCTCGTGGACGTCGCGAAGATAGACCGACGCGAAGTACGTTCCGTCTTGCACCGCCTTGATGACGACCTTCTCGACCCTCGCCTCGAGCTCCTCGATGATCTGCTTCATCAGGACGTGGGTCAACGGGCGGGGAAACTCCTCGCTCTGGAGGCCGAACGCGATCGATATCGCCTCGGCGTCGCCGATCCAAATCGGCAACGCCTTCCGCGACACGCGATCCTTCAGCAGGACGACGGGTGTGTTGTTGGAAGGATCAACCAGGAGCGCCTTGATGACGACCTCACGCATTTCGGTCCTCCTCCGAGAGAACCCCCACTGAGTTCGCATTATAGCGGCACCGCTGGAACCAGCCAACACCGCTCCGGTTGGTCCGCCTCGGATCATGAGATACACTCCGTTACCGGCATCCGGAGGGAGGAAGCGTGTGCGGAATCATCGGCTACGTCGGCAGCGAGAGCGTCGTCCCGCTCCTGATCGAGGGGCTGAAGCGTCTGGAGTACCGCGGGTACGATTCGGCGGGAATCGCCGTCCTTGAGGAGCGGGCCCTCGTGCGGTTCCGCCGCGTCGGCAAGGTCCGCGAACTCGATGAGGACCTCCGCTCGAAGACGATCGCCGCCACGGTCGGTATCGGGCACACCCGCTGGGCGACGCACGGCAAGCCGACCGAGGAAAACGCGCACCCCCACTTCGACTGTCATGGTAAGCTCGCGGTGATCCACAACGGGATCATCGAGAACTACCTTCCGATTCGCGAGCGACTGCTCGCCGAGGGGCACCGCTTCAGCTCGGAGACCGACACCGAGGTCCTCGCACACCTCATCGAGTCCCACTTCGACGGCGATCTTCGCGCCGCGGTCACCGCCGCGGTCCATCAGGTCGAAGGCGCGTTCGCGTTGGCGGTCCTCTCCTCCGACGTGCCGGACCGGCTCGTCGTCGCACGGCGAGGGAGTCCCCTCGTCCTCGCGAGCGACGGCACCGGCTCGTTCGTCTCGTCGGACATCCCCGCCCTCCTCGGGCGGGCCGACTCGGTGCAGTTCCTCGCCGACGACGAGCTCGGCGAACTAACCTCCGAAGGGTACCGCATCTTCGATTTCGACGGCCGCGAAGTCGAACGCCCCCCACACCGCGTGACAACCGATCTCGTCGCTATCCAGAAGGGCGGGCACAAGCACTTCATGCTGAAGGAGATCTACGAGCAGGCCCGATCGGTCGGGGAGACGATCCGCGAGAAGGTCGGCCGCGACGAGCGGCCCATCCACTTGCCCCTTGTCGAAGGTCGGGTCGACGCGTTCGAGCACGTCTACCTGATCTCTTGCGGCACGGCGTACCATGCCAGCCTGGTCGCCGAGTACCTGTGGGAGGAGATCCTTCCGGTCCCGATCCAGGCGGTGATCGCCTCCGAGTTCCGCGTCCGCTCGCCGCACCTTTCGCCTCGAACCCTGGTCGTCGCCGTGTCGCAGTCCGGGGAGACGATCGATACACTGATGGCCGTTCGACACGCCAAGGAACGCGGAGCCCGGATCGTCGCGCTGGTGAACAACGAGCAGTCGGCGATCGATCGCGAGGCGGACGCCTCCGTCTACACGCGGGCCGGGATCGAGATCGGCGTCGCCGCCACGAAGACGTTCACCGCCCAGATCGCCGCGTTGGGCCTTCTGGGGATCCATTTGGCCGTCGAGCATTTCGACATGTCGTCGCAAGAAGCCCGGGCCGAGTTGGGCCGACTTGCGCTCCTGCCCGGCCGGATCACCGAAGGGCTGCAGGCGGAGGCTCGGATCGACGGGATCGCCGAGCAGATCCACCACGCCCGCGACGTGCTGTATCTGGCTCGCGGACCTCTCTTCCCGATCGCTCTCGAAGGGGCGCTCAAGCTGAAGGAGATCTCGTACATCCACGCCGAGGGATATCCGGCCGGGGAGATGAAACACGGGCCGATCGCCCTGATCGACGAGGGGACACCCGTCGTGATCCTCCTGTCCAGAGGGAAGGCGTACGAGAAGGTCCTCGCCAACATCGAGGAGGTCAAGGCGCGGAACGGCTTCGCGATCGTCGTCACCGACGCCCCCGACGAACCGGCGCTCGCTCGCCTCGCCGACTTCGTCCTCCCGGTCCCGGCCGTCGATGGGATCTCCCGCCCGATCCTGTTCGCTCTTCCGCTTCAGTTGCTGGCGTACCACGTCGCCGTCTGGAGGGGGACCGACGTCGATCAGCCGCGGAACCTCGCCAAGACTGTGACCGTGGAGTGATCCGCGTCGTCGACGCGCCCGGACCGCGTCAGCGCTCCTCCTCGCGCTCGTAGACCCGCTCGCCTCCGACGAACGTCATCTCCACCGTCCGCTCGGCGATCCGCGCGGGCTCGATGAGCGGATCTTCATCGAGGACGACCAAATCGGCGAGCATCCCCGGCTCGACCCGGCCTTTGGAGTCTTCTTCGAAGCCGAACCAGGCGCCCCCGACGGTGTAACATGCGATCGCCTCCTCGACGGTCAGCCGCTGATCCGGATACGGCGCGTTGACGGCCGAGTGAAGCCCGTACAGCGGGGAGACCGGCATCCCGTCGGAGCCAAACGCGAGCGGAAGACCCTCGTCAACGACGCGCCGTAACGGATTGCTCGCCCGGTCCCTCACTTCCCCGAGTCGTTCCACGTAGAGGCTCTCCGGGCCCGACCAGTTGCCGATGAAGTTCGGCTGCATGCTGACGCAGAGGCCGAGCTTCGCGGCGCGGCCGAGCTGCCCCTCGCGTGGGAGCTCAAAATGCTCGATCCGATGCCTCAACGCCGGATCGGAACCGGCGGCCTCGTGCGCGTCGAGAACCTGGCCGATCGCGCGATCGCCGATGGCGTGGATCACCGTCTGCCAGCCGGCACCCTCGGCGGCTCGGATCATCGAGGTCAGCACGTCGTCCTCGTGGTTCAGTTCTCCGGTCCCGCCTCCCCGGAACGGCTCGGAGACGGCGGCGTTCCGGGCCCCGATCGAGCCGTCGGCGAAGATCTTGGTCCCCCCGAACCGGAGCCACGAATCGCCGAAGCCGGTCCGGAGGCCGACCGGCTCCAGCTTGTCGAAGGAGGCGACCTCGGGGCAGATCGTCACCCGCAGCCGCCGATCCGCCCGACCGTCCATGAACGCCGACACGTGGCGCAGGCGCGACATCGTGTGCACGGACGTGACCCCCAGACGGTGACAGAGGCGCGCCGCCGCGGAGAGCGCCTCCGCGGACGTCGCCCGATCCGGAACGACCCGATCGAGCATCTCGTGCGCCGCCGCTTCGCGAAGGTGTCCCGCCTCGCGATCGACCAGACGTCTCGACGCCGAGTCAGGGAGGAAGCCGAGCGCGCACGTGTTCGCGGTCAGCAGATGTCCGTCCACTCGGATCGCCAGGACCGGGGTCCCGGGCGCCACCCGGTCGAGCTCCTCGCGGACGAGATACCGGAGGCCCCTCCAGCCGCTCTCGTCCCAGCCGTAGCCGACGATCCACTCTCCGACGCCGCGGCATCTCACGGCGTCTCGGAGCGCGGCGAGCACCTCATCTCGACTTCCGTTCGTGAGATCGATCCGCCAGCCACTCTCCACGAGCCCGGTGTGCATGATGTGGACGTGCGCGTCGATGAATCCCGGAAGGACCGCCCGCCCCCGGAGGTCGATCCTCAGCGCGTCCTCCCCGACGTGGGGCAGGATCTCCTCGCCCCGACCGACGGCCAAAATTCTGCTCCCTTCGATGGCCACCGCAGTGTGAACCTTCTGGCCGTGGATCGTTCCGTTGTGAAGCACGACCGTCGCCCGCGTCAACCGTGACGTCTCCCTCTTCCGGTACAGCGCCGAGCTTCTCAGATCACCCGCCCCTCACTTTTGAATCGCCAGCCCGCTCGTGCTTGCGCCGGGGAAGCCCGAGATGACGACGCCGGTTCGCTCCCCGGTCGTCGGATCGATCTGGACGATCTCGTGGTCGTCGCGATCGACGACCCACAGATGGCCGTCGTATTCGTCCATCCCAGCGACGGGGAAGAGCGTGGCGTCGACCAAGACCGGATCCCGATCGATCTCCAACTGGATCCCCTCGAAGATGTTGATCGGCGGGTCGATCTCGATCGCGTAGAGAAGACGCGTCTCGCCCTCCAGGTACCACAAGAGGCCCGACTCCCCTCCGTCCTCCTCCCAGCCGAGCCCCTGCGGTGACTGGAGGAAGGTCTCGTTGCCGATTTGCTGGGACGCGCGGAAGTAGTTCGTCCCGAAGGAATCCCCGACCTGCCCGCTGGCCGGGTTCAACTCGTAGATCTTGCGGCTGAGCCCGTCGACGTGCCAGATCCGCTGCGGCTCGAGCCACCCGTAGGTGAGGTAGAGCGGATCCTGCGCCGGTGCAACGTACTCATCCGACACGGCGCCCGTCGTCTGATCGACTCGGAGAATCCGCTGACTCCCGCCCCCATAGCAGGCGACGAACACCCACGTCTTCCCCGCGGTCTCGGCGATGGCGACTCCCTTCGGATCGGCGACGGGAAGGTCGAACGTCTTCAGGACGGCTCCGCTCATGTCGAGCTTGTAGACCCGATCCAGATTCTCATCGCAGACCCAGATGGCAGGCTCGACGACGATCTCGACCGATGTCGTGTCCGTCTTCCCGTCGGCGCTTCGAACGGTCAAGGTCAGCGTGTATCGGCCGGCGTGTTCGTAGGTGTACGTCCCGTTCGGTTCGTACCATTCCTCGCCCGTCCCGAACGACCACCGATGCGTGGTGATCTCCGACGGACCGCTCGAGGTCTCCCCGGTGAACGTGACCGTGAGCGGGACGACCCCCGTCGTCGTCGAAACTTCGATCACCGCTTCCATCCGCGCGATGAACATGCAGCCACCCAGGATCGCCAGAATGCCGACGACGGCCGTCAGCACTGCCAACATGCGTCTTGTCCTCATGGTCCCTCCTTGAAAAGACATTGTAGCGTCCCGGCCTGGCCCCGGTGAAGCAGGCGCCGACGCCAACCCAGGGGGGTAACGGGCTCGCGGGGTTGCTTCCATGTTCCTTCCATCTTACTTTCTGCCTACCTCCATGGATTCCTCTCGGTGGGGAGGTACGCTATGGACGTTCATTCATTTTCGGCAATGTGAAGCTATCGTCCCAGAAAGTTTCCGCCGATGAAGGGAGGGGGTGAACTCCGTGCCGAAGAAAGAGATCCTGGACAAACTCTCGAT
>Ga0180431_10004040_pt1 | contig 18494 bp, 24 predicted proteins | sample SS_ome_11_FD_132459 | JGI IMG/M metagenome (GOLD analysis project Ga0180431, IMG submission 132459) | Hypersaline lake sediment archaeal communities from the Salton Sea, California, USA - SS_1_MS_1 metaG | ecosystem: Environmental > Aquatic > Non-marine Saline and Alkaline > Hypersaline >... | reverse complement strand
TGTGGGATTTTTGTGGTTTTAGTGAGTGAAAATGGGGATGTTTACATACGTAGCGGGGAATGTGGGTGTATCAGGACGATACACAGGTGAAAAAAGTGAAAAATAGGCCGCAGGGGAGGCGAAAAAGGGCAGGGAAAGTACGGCCACAAGGGGCTGACTCTTTGGACGTCGGTCGGCTTACAGCCACGCAACTCGGCCAGTTGTTCGGCATCACGCCTCAAGCGGTGGGGTTGTGGCATAAGCGGTGGGGGTGTCCCCGTTCGGCAAAGGGGACTTACGATCTGGCGGCGGTGATTGCGTGGTGGAAGCAGCGGTACGAGGACCGGCTGGCGGCGGCGGCGGAGGACCCGCTGCTGGCGGGTGAGTCGTCGGACGCCCTGGAGGCGTACCGGAAGGAGAAGACGCGGGAAGCCCGCCGCAAGAACGCGGAGGCCGAGCGGGTGTTGTTGGATGCGGCTGAGGTGGCTCGTCGGTTCCAGGCGTGGGCGGGGATGTTGCGTGCTCGGTTCGAGGCGCTGGAACGTGCCCACGGCCCGCAGGTGGGGCAGGCGTTGCGCAGTGCGATCGACCGCGTGGAGTCGGAGTACCAGGCGGCATTTCCGCCGCCGAAGTGAAGAAGGGGCGGATGGCTAAGGCGGTTCAAATTGTGAAGGCGGCGGAGGGGATATGGGAGTGCGTGGGGTGTTCGTTGTGCGGAGGCCTTACGTGCCTGCTGGGCATGAGTCTGGCGAGCCGGGACGCGCATGCGGCGAAGCACCTGCGCGCGGGGCATCGTTTCGCGGATGACGGGGAGGGGACGGATGACGGGTGACTTCCCCTATCTGTCGGTGGCGGACCCGGTGGGGGCGACGCTGCTGGCGGGGTTGCGCCCGCAGCGCCCGCGGACGCTGTCGGAGTTTGCGGAACAGGAGATCGTGCTGCCGTCCGGCCCGCGCGAGGGGCTCCACTTGGACCTGGGATTCCCGCCGTGGTTGCGGTTGCTGTTCGGGGTGTTCGACGCGGACGAATACCGCCGGTACTGGATTTCGGGTCCGGTGCAGGACGGGAAGACGCTGTGCGGGTTCACGATTCCGATGCTGCACATGCTGTTCGAGTTGAAGGAGGACGTGATTTTGGGGGCGCCGACGGCGTCGCTGGTCAAGAGCCGGTGGAAGCAGGAGGTGTTGCCGGTGCTGGCGCATTCACGGTATGCGGAGCTGATGCCGAAGCGCGGGACGGGCTCGCAGGGTGGCGTAGCGGAGGCGATTCGGTTCGAGAACGGTGTGTGGCTGCGGTTCATGGGCGCGTCCGGCGGCGACGAGCAGGTGTCGTCGTTCACGGCGCGTTGCGTGTTCTTGACGGAGATCGACAAGATGGACCGTCCGGGCGAGGTGAGCCGCGAGACGGACCCGGTTCGGCAACTGGAGGCGCGGACGACGTCGTTTGACGAGCGGGCGCGGACGTTCGGGGAGTGTACGAAGTCGATTCCGGAAGGCCGGATTCACGTGGAGATCAGTGCGGGGACGGACCACCGGGTGTTCTTGCCTTGTCCGCACTGCGGGGAGTACATCTGCCCGGACAAGCGGGATCAACTGGTCGGTTGGCGCGAGGCGGCGTCGGCGCGCGAAGCGAAGGAGTTGGCTCGGTATGCGTGCGAGCATTGCGGGGGGCAGTGGACGGAGGGGGACCGGCGCGAGGCGATGCAGCATCCGGTGCTGGCGGCGCGGACGCAGCACGTCGAGCGCGACGGGACGGTGACGGGGGAGCTGCCGGACACGGATTGTTTCGGGTTTTCGTGGCCCCGGACGTGCTCGGCGATGACGGGGATCCCGCGTATTGCGGAGGCGGAGTGGCGGGCGGCGCAGTCGGAGACGCCGGACGCGGAGAAGGAGGTCTTGCAGTTCTACTGGACGGAACCGTATGCGGAGGACACCCTGGACCTGTCGGGGATCACGCGGGACATCGTGCTGACGCACATCGGGCGGCTGCCGCAGGGGGTGTGTCCGCCGGAGACGCAGCGGCTTGTCGTTGCCATCGACATCGGGCTGCACAAGCATTGGTGGGTGGCGATGACGGTGGACGCGGAGCGGGCGTTGCGGGTGATCGACTACGGGTCGATTGTGGTGGGCCACGATCCGACGCAACCGGCGACGGACGAGGAGCGGCGGCCGACGCCCGCGGCACGGCTGGGGGTGTTGGCGGCGCTACGGCAGTTCCGGTCGGACACGCTGGCAAACGGTTGGTTGGCGGGCGAGGGGGCGGACGCGGCGGGGGTGCCGAAGTTGAAGGCACCGGACCTGGTGATCGTGGACCATTCGTATCTGCCGGACGTGGTGGCGCGGTTCTGTCTGGAGGGCGGGCCGGAGTATTTCGCGGCGGAGGGGCTGGGCTCGGGGCGGTTGATGAACGCGTGGCCGAAGGACGGGCCGGCGAAACAGCCGGGGCGTCAGATCGGGCGGTCGGGGCACTGGTGGGTGCAAAAGCATCGGTCGGCGGTGGGGGTGATCCGCCTGCTGCACCCGCAGGCCGACTGGTACAAGCGGTGCGTGCATCAGGGGTTTACGGCGAGCCACGGGGCGGCGGGGGCGATCACGCTGTTTCGGGACACGCCAGCGGGTCATCGCGACTTTGCGACGCAGATCGCGGCGGAGCGCGAGAAGGAGTTGTACATTCCGTCGCGGGCGACGACCGCGGGCGGCAAGGTGCGGTTGTGGCAGGTGACGTCGAGCCGGAACCACTTTCTCGATGCGTGCTACAACGCGGTATGCGGCTTGGACATGCTCGGGTATCCGCCGGTGGCGTTGGAGTCGGAGCCGAGCGAGGGGGAGCCGGAGGCCCCAGCGTCGGAGGTGCCTGCGGCATACCAGGCGGCGGAGGAGAAGAAGCCGACGCCGGCGAGCGCCCCGACGCCGGTACCACAGCGCACAGGAAGCCAGGACGCGTATGCCCCGGCAGACAGCAAATCGAGTTGGAAGATTGGACGGTAGCCATGCGTGGTACGGAAAGGAGACTGACGATGCGTGACCCCGATGGCGTGGTGTTGGATGTGGCGCCGAATGCGTCCGGGCGCCGGCGCGGCCAAAGGCGGGTACGGTACCGGTGGCCGAAGGGCGAGGCGATGCCGAAGCACTACCTGAAGCGGCGGCTGCTGCCGTGCCGCAACCCGGAGTGCCGGCGTGTGAGGTTCGACTCGGGTGCCCAGGCGGTGGTGTGTACGAGTTCACCGCGCGTGGTGGACGGCGTGGCGGTCGCGAGCTTCCGGTGCAAAGTGTGCGGCCATCGGTTCCAGATGCCGGTTAGAGAAGAATAGGAAACCCGCTTGACACCGAGCCAAGCCCATGGTATAGTTGGGTAGGCAATCTCGGAGTATGGGAATGACGCCAACGGAGTACCGGCGGGCGCGGCTGAAAATGGGGTTGACGCAGGCGGAGTTGGGGGCGCGGCTGGGGGTGCATGCGTTGACGGTCGCTCGGCGGGAGTGGGGGACGCGGCCGGTCTGCCGCGAGGCGGAACTGGCGCTGGGGCAGGTGGCGGCATTGGTGAAGGGAGCCCAAGGGAAGTCTAAAGGAAGTTTAGGGGAAGCCTGAAGGAGCCGGCTCCTCCCACCCGCATCTTTCACTACAGACCTGTATTCCCCATTCTTGACCATCCGTAGTTCCCCGTAGTACCCTAATTGTGCTTGGGGACGGACGCGCGTCTCCCCTGCGGCAGAGCGGTGCCGCTCCATCGCTCTGCCGCTTTTTTTGCGGGACGACGTGGCGACGACGACCATCACAGTAGCTTCCTTCGAGAGCGCGTGTGCGGAGTGTGCGGACGCGATTGCCGCTGAGAGCCGTGCGACGGCGTACAAGTGGTACGCGCGGGCGGAGGCGATTCACGCGGCTCTGCCGCGCACCATCGGCGATCAGGGGGCGGAGTTGGAGCGGCGCACGGCTCTCGACGGGTTGAAGCGTGCGCTGGACGCGGCGTTCAAGGTGATCGCACAGACGGGGTCGGCCAAGCGGTTCATCTCGACACGCACGGGTTACATGGGGAGGCAGGGTTGAACCAGAACCCCGACACGTGGTCGACGCGCACGGAGCGGGCGACCGACTCGCTCATCGGCCTGTTCGGTTGGATTCCCGCCGTCAGTCGCGCCCTCGCCTACCGCCAGCACTTTCGGCACATGGACCGGGACCCGGAGTACCGGCGGTACATCGACGCGGTAATGCGCACGCGGGGCTACACGAAGTCGAGCGAGGACTATTCGACGCCGTGGTATGCGGGGGACCGGCGGAGTGCGGACGCGGAGGTGATCGACAGCCTGCCGGGGTTGATCAACAAGAGCCGCGAGTTGTCGCGGGTGGACCCCATCGGGTCAGGGCTGTTCGGATCGTTCGTTCGGAACGTGATCGGGCCGGAGATTCTGCCGCAGGCGACGACGGACCTGCCGAGCCGGAACGCGCGGATGGAGGCGGTGTGGGCGGAACGGAAGGACGTGTCGGCCCCGGCGGACGACATGGACGCGGGGCAGGCGCAGGCCATGCGGTTCCAACAGATACTTGAGACGGGCAACCTGTTCGTCAAGAAGACGAAGCGGTCGCGGCGCGACCCGGTGTGGTTCGAGACGATTGAGAAGGACCGCGTTGCGACGCCGCGCGACCTGGTGGCGGGCGTGGACACGGGGGAGGGGCATGAGGTACGGGACGGAGTGGAGAAGGAGGGCTGGGGGGTGCCGGTGGCGTACTGGGTGTGCAAGACGCATCCGGGGGACATCACGGTATCGGGCACGGCGCTGAAGGGCAAGGAAGACTTCGTGCGTGTGCCGGCGTCGGAGATGAACCATCTTCGGCTGGCGGAGCGGCCGGGGCAGACGCACGGGGTGCCGTTTCTACACGCGGTGTTGCAGGACATCCGCGACCTGGACCTGCTGGTGCTGGCGGCGCTGAAGCGGGTTCAGATTGCGGCGTGCCTGAGCGTATTCATTCAGAGCGAGGAGGCCATCGCCGACTTCGAGCAGAAGACGGCGCGGCGTTACGGCTACAAGCTCCAGCAGATGATCGAGCCGGGGATGATCTTCAAGCTGTTCCCGGACGAGAAGATCAGCACGGTCATCCCGAACTTCCCGAACAGCGAGTTTGCGCCGTTCATCCTGCTGCTGGCGAGGCGGATCGGTGCGGCGTTGGGCGTCTCGTGGCAGATCGTGTTGAAGGACTTCTCGGACTCGACGTATTCGAGTGCGCGGAGCGACCTGCTGGAGTCACGGCAGCCGTGGCGGATTCTCACCAACTGGTACGCGCGGCGGCAACTGACGTGGGAGTGGCGGGCGGTGTTGGAGGACGCGCGGCTGCGTGGTGACACGCGGATGCGCGGGGTGACCGACGCGTACATCGGGCAGGTGCAGTGGATCGGTGTGGGTTGGGAGTGGGTGGACCCGCTGAAAGAGGGGCAGGCGGTCGCTATCGAGCTCGGGCTGCAACTGACAGACCCGTACACGGAGTGTGCGAAGAAGGGGCGGGACTACGAGCAGGTGTTGAAGGCGTCGTTCCGCGCGTGGGACTACCGGCGCAAACTGCATGCAAAGTACGGGCTGCCGGAGCCGCCGCCGCCGACCGGCACGTTTGACCTCGAAGCCTTGAAAGTGGTGAAAGACGATGACGAAGAAGCGAAGCCGAAGAAGCAGGAAGCAGCGTAAGCAGCGGCAGACGCGTGCGGCGGACGCCCGGGCGGCGAGCCCGGTCCCGCTGCGCCAACTGCCGGGTGCAGTGAAGTCCATCGTCGAACGCGGGCTGACGGTGCGGGCTTACGCGGTGCGTGCGGCCTCGTGGCGGGCGGACGACCGCTCATTCGAGGCGGTGATCGCGACGGAGACGCCGGTCGAGGTCTACGACTTCCGCGAATGGGAGTTGATCGACGAGGTGGTGCGGCTGGACGGGATGCGGGGTGTGCCGAACGGGCAGGTGCCGCTCTGCGACACGCACGACCGCTCGACGATCAAGGCTCAGTTGGGTTCGTGCCGGGAGATTCGGGCGGACGGCCCGAACCTGATGGCCCGCAACTTCATTTCGGAGGCGGAGCCGGACGCGGCGCTGAAGGTGAGCGAGGGGCATGTGACCGACTGCTCCATCGGCTACCGGGTGCGGGGATACGTGGACATCCAGCCGGGTGAGACGCTGGAGGTGAAGGGCAAGAGCTATACCGCGTCGCCGGACAAGCGGCTGCGAATTTCATACGACTGGGAGCTGGTGGAGAACTCGCTGGTGCCGGTGGGAGCGGACGCGCTGGCGAAGATCCGCGAGAAGCCCAAGGCCCCCGGCGAGCAGCCGGCGGGCGACTACTTCCAACAGGAGGACAAGAGGATGAAGGACTTCCGAGACTGGGCCGAAGACGCGGGGTTCGAGCCCGACGAGTTGACCGACGCCCAGGGCCAGACGCTACGGCGCTTGTACGACGCGGAACGTGCGTCCGCCTCCGCCGAGGCTTCGGCGGACAAGGCGGACGAGCCGGCGGGCGACCCGCCGGAGGAACCCGTTGGGCAGACGCGGGAACTGACGGACGGCGAGCGGCTGCGTGCGGATGTGATGGCGATGTGTCCGACGGACCTCAAGCCGTTCGCTGAGCGGATGCTGCTGGAGGAGAAGGACCTGACCGCCGACGGCGCCCGCGCGAAGTTGCTGGCGGAGGTGACGAAGCGGCAGGCACCGGTCGGCACGCCGGAACCGCCTGACCCGCCCGCACGCGAGAAGAAGGACGACGGCCAGCCGCCGGACAAGTTGGCGGACGTCGCGGACAGGGAACTCAAGCGCGGCCTGACGGGCTGAGCGCGTAACGCAACTGAAAGGAGACACAAGACATGGCTACCAACACCCCCCGCTGGGTCGGCAACCTGAACGGTGCGACCGAGCCGCTGATCATGCTTGGCAAGTTCCAGGCCGGCTCGACGCAGGCGATCAAGGTCGGCGAGATTCTGGAACTCACGGGCGTGACGAACACCTGTTGGGTTCCGATCGACTCCGACTTTGCGATGTCGGCGAACGTCGCGATCGCGAACGAGGAGATCAAGTCCGGCGACCTGGGCGGCTACTACGAGATCATCGTGCCGCGCCCGGGCGACCTGTTCGAGTACGACCTGGCCGCGGCGGGCAACGATGCCGTCGGGACGGCGGTCTACTACTCGTCGTCCGAGGCCGTGACGGTGACGGCCGGCTCGAACCAACTCGGCACGATCACCGGACAGGCGGAGTACCCCGAGCAGCACCATCTCGCCACTGACGGCGCGGGTGCTCCTGACGCGGGGACGACCATTCGCTCCCGCAGCTCCGCCGTGATCACCATCAAGGCGTCCGCCTCGTACTACGCCGCGTTGCAGGCCTAACCCGCGCGCGCCCGAACAAGGAGAATGACAATGGCGAAGACCAAGAAGACCGACACGGCGGCCCCCAAGCGGTCGCCTTTCCGCGCCGACATCCGCGTCGGTGCTCCCGGCCTCGACCCCGACGCCATGCACCGGCTGGCGGCGAGCGAGCCGAACACGTTCATGGCCCGCGTGCAGGACATGATCGACGCCGGCGAGTTCGGCTGGCAGGACGTTCGCAGCCTGCCGCGCCTGTACTCGACGCTGGCGGATGTGCAGGTGGCCGCTCACTTCGACGACATCGGCGGGCAGACGCGCGCCATCCAGACGTCGGCCTTCCCGCTGTTGACCGGCCTGCTGACGCTGGCCGGGCTGAACGACCGCTACCAGGCGGTCGACACCATCGGCCAGAAGCTCGTCACGGAGATGGAGGACAACAAGAAGGTGTCCGTCGTCGCGGCGGTGGCCGGTCTGGACGTGGACGTGGACACGCTTCAGGAAGGCCACGACGCCCCGGAGATCGGTGCGACGGAAGAGCACGTGACCATCGCCCACAAGCGAAACGGCCGCCGGCTCTCCATCACCGCCGAGACCATCGAGGAGAACAACGTCGCCGACATCGTGAGCCGCGTCAACGCCTTGGGCGACATCGTGGCCGAGCGGGTGGAGGAGCAGACGTTGCGCCGGGTGTGCGACGTGGACGGCTCCGGGACCACGCCGGCGGCACCCTATGCGTACAACCCTGCGGGCACCGGCACGCAGCTCTACAACTCGACCGCCAACAACCCCGGCACCCGTGCGCCGAGCGGTACGCGGGTCAACAGCAACGTCCTGGCGGACGAGAGCGACCTGGACAACGCCCTGGCGGTGCTGGCGGCGATGAAGAACCATCGCGGCAAGCGCATCGCCATCCCGACCTCGCAACTCCAGCTCGTCGTGCCGTTCGCCTTGTACGCGACTGCGTGGAAGATTCGCGGCTCGGAATACGCGTCCGGCGTCGAGAACGAGTTGTCCGCGTGGGGTCCGCGTGGTGCGTGGCAGCCGGACATCGTGTCGAGCACCAAACTCGACGACATCAGTACGAGCACGTGGTACCTCGGCGCGTTCCCGAAGCAGTTCACGCGGAAGTGGAAGCTGCGGATGGAATACAACACCCTCGGCGAGAACACGGAGTCGTACCTGCGCGCCCGGATCAAGTTCCAGGCGAGCGTGTTTTGGGACGTCGAGATCGGCGCCCGCGACTACGTGTGGGTGGTGCAGAACCTTTCCGGCACTACCCCGCCGTCGTAAGCGAGTTCCGTCTCCGCGCCTTGGGGGCCGGCCGACATTCCGGCCGGCCCCCCCCCTCCCGTTCGGTGGGCCAACACTTGCCGGGCGGCGTCTATGGAAACGTTCGAGAAGCAATTTGCGAACAGCGGCGGCGGTGAGAACCCGTGTGACGTGCTGGCGGCGTCGTTCAATCCAGTGACGGTGACGTACACGCCGCATTCAGGCGAGGCGTCGAGTTTCACCGCGCGGTGGAAGCCGGACGGGACGGCGGGCCGGTATCGCGGGCTGGACACGATGGTCGAGCGGTTCCAGCCGGACGGCGAGCAGCAGTTGACGACGGGGACGCTGCTGATCAACCCGAGCGATTTGAGCAGCGTGGACCTGCGGGACAAGCTGGCGTTCGGCGGCACGACGTATGCGGTGGTGTCGGTGGGGCGGATGACGCCGGTGCTGGAGTTGTGCGTCGAGGCGCGGGTGCAACATCGGCTGGGCGGCTCGGGCCAGAGGAGGCCGGCACGATGAACGGTGTGATGGTGATTCCGGTATCGGCACAGCACTTGGCGGACGCCGTCCGCCCCGATGTGGAGACCACGCATTTCCCGTTCTCCATCGTGTTGGTGGACAACGATTTGAACGCGGTGTGGGAGGACGAGGGGGGCATTCACATCATCCCCAAAGCGGAGTCGGACGATCAGAGCTGAGTTTTCTCACATCATCGACTACGTGATTGCGGCGAAGAACCTGCGTGGCGACTTTGCGGAGATCGGGGTGTACCGGGGCCACACATGCGAGCCGTTGTGCCGCTGGGCGCACGCGGCGGGCAAGACGTGCTATGCGGTGGATTCGTTCACGGGGATGGCGGAGCCGGGTCCGCGCGACGCGGGGCTGTATGCGGCAGGGACGTATGACCTTGGCGGGCAGGCCGGGGTGGACGCGCTGCGGGCCCGGTGCGGTGACGCGGTGCGGTCGCTGGTGGTGGTGGCGGCGTACATTCCCGAGGCGTTCGACTTCATTCCCGCGGACGTGCGCTTCTCGTTCGTTCACGTGGACCTGGACCATTACCAGCCGCAGTTGGACGCCCTGCGGTTCGCGTGGGAGCGGCTGGCACCGGGCGGGGTGATCGCCTCGCACGACTGGTTCCCGGACCGCACGACGCTGGCGGCGGGTGCATTCAACGACTTCTGTGTGGAGATCGGTGTGCCGCCGGCCGGCTCGAACTCGACGCGGCACGGGCTGTTGAAGAAGGAGCGGGACTGATGCAACCGCAACATCGGATGGCCGGCTACGCCTCGCACTTGCCGGTGTTGATTGCGTGCGTGTTGCGCACGCAACACGAGAGCGTACACCCGGTGTTGGAGTTGGGGTGCGGGGCGTATTCGACGCCGGTGCTGCACGCGATGTGCTGCGAGTCGGGGCGGCAGTTGTTTTCTTACGAGACGGACGCCGGGTGGCTGGAGGCGTTCAAGTATTACTGTCATCCGCCGCATAGTTTCAAACTGGTGGAGGATTGGGCGGCGGTGCCGGTGGAGTCCCGGCGGTGGGGGGTGGTGTTGGTGGACCACGCCCCGTCGCAGCGGCGTCGGGTCGAGGTCGAGCGGCTGCGCGGCCACGCCCGGCTGATCGTATGCCACGACACGGAGCACCGGCTGTACCGGTTCGAGGACGTGTTCGGGCAGTTCAAGTACCGGGTGGAAGACCGGCGGCAGTCGCCGTGGACATCGGTGGTAAGCGACGACGACGATCTTGGTTGGCTGAAGGAGACGCTACCTCACAAATGAGTTGGGACACGCTGACATCCGAGTTTCCGTGGCCGCCCGAGCAGCCGGAGATCAAGCGTTATTTGCACGGTTGGGCGGTCCACGAATCCGCGTGGCACGCCGTTTTGAACGGGCGAACCGCGCCGGTTCTGCTTGAGGTCGGCGCCTGGACCGGCAAGACATCGTCGTGGCTGCTCACGACGTTTGCGGGATTGCGTCTGATCGCGGCCGACCGTTGGTCGGTCGAGCCGGACCAGTATCCGCCGGAAGATGCGCTGAACGTCCAGTATTTGCGGACGTGGTGGGACCGTTTCTGTGCGGCGGGCCGCGTATCCGAGTCTGACACGCCGCTGGACCTGTACCGGGCGAACCTTTGGGGGTTCCGCGACCGCGTGGTGGCGGTCGAGTCCGAGTCGGTGTGTGCGATGGTGAGCATTGCCCGCCACCTGGTGCCGGACGTGGTGTACATCGACGCCGACCACCATTACGAGGCGGTGCGTTCTGACATTCTGGCGGCGCTGCACTTGTTTCCCGGCTCGTGCATTTGCGGGGACGACTACAGCGATGGGAACGGCGTGCAGCGGGCGGTTGAGGAGATCGCGTCGGAACGCGGCTTTCAGGTAACTCGGCTCGGCAACCAGCGTTTTTGGGTCTACGATGGCTGACACGTCCCCGATCCCCATTCGGTTCGCCCGCCCGTTCAACAATGCGGCGTCCACGGCACTGCCGTTGTATGCGGTGACGACGAACATCGCTGCCGCGTGGGGTGCGATGGAACGGTTGTACGGGCCGGCGTTGGACGGCGGGATTCGCGACGAGGTGAGGGACCTGTTCCGCGAGGCGTCGGACGGTATTTGTGTGGACGTGTGGCCGTGCGAGCAGCCGTGTGATGTGTTGTTCGACGGTGACGATTTCGGGCATACGCGGGGCAACTACGACCCCCGGTTGGTGTGCAAGCGTTCGCTTGGGCCGGAGCGGCTGCCGAACGAGATTGGGTATCCGGCGTGGCCGTACCGGGAGGTGTTGGACCTGAATTGTGGCCCGGCAGCGGTATCGGACCCGCCGGTGGTGACGTTCTGCGGGCGGTCGAACCGTCCGCCGGAGCGTTGTGAGTTTCTGAACGTATTTGCCGAGTCGCGCGGTCTGGCGGTGCATGTCACGCACCGGACGGTGTTTCGCGGGGGTGCCGCGGCCGAGTACGTGTCGGAGTTGCGGCGTTCGCATTTCGTACTGTGTCCGCCGGGGATGGGGCGGTATTCGTACCGGTTTTACGAGGCGCTGGCGGCGGGACGGGTGCCGGTGATCCCAAAGGCGGGCGGGCACGTGGTGGCCCCACCGGAGTTGTTGACACAGGCTCGGATCGTGCGGGCGGACAGCGTGGAGGACGTGCTGGATGCGTGGGAGGTGCTGCGCCCGCAGTGGGCGGACGTTCACGCGCGGAACCGCCGTGCGTGGCTCGACCTGGCGTCGCCGCTGGGTTGGCTGCGGACACTGGCCGCCGAGATCAGGAGCCGCGTGTGATTCCGAAGCTCATTCATCTGGTGTGGATCGGTTCGGACCTGCCGGAATGGGCGCGGCGGAACGCTGAGGCGTTCAAGCGGATAAACCCCGGGTACGCGGTTCGGCTGCATGACGAGTGTTCGTTGGCGCCGGAGTTGGGGCGGCGGTATGCGGAGGCGGCGGACCTGGCGGCGAAGGCGGACCTGATCCGGTATTCGGTGCTTCGGCGCGAGGGCGGTTGGTATTTCGACATCGACTTCTGGCCGGTGCGTCCGGTGTCCGACGTGTTGCGGCGGTTCCCGCTGGACGGATCGCGGTTGTTTCTCGCGCGGCAGGCTCACAACGTCAACGCGGCGTTTCCGTACTCGAACGGGGTGCTGGCGTGCGCGCCGGCGGCGCGGCCGATGGAATGGATGGTGGGGCGTTGCGTGAAGACGCGATCGTTCTCACGGACGTCGCACGGGCCGAAGCTCGTTCGGCAGTTGGTGCGGGAGCATCCTGACTGGGTGCAAGTCTGCCCCGCCGGCTGGTGGTTCCCGCTCAGTCCGGCACAGACGTTCACGTTCCGGTCGCGCATTCTGTTGGGCGAGGTGGATTGGCTGAAGTTCAACACGGACACCGGCCGCGAACTGCCGTATGCGGTGCATCTGTGGGGGCACGCACACCGGCACAACCTGGACTATACGGGGGACCCGCGCCAGATGGCGGTGGTGATGAACGCGGCGCGGGGCGACCACCCGACGCACGCGGTGGCGTTGGGGCTGGCCCGGCTGGGCTGGACGGTGGTCCGAGCGTCGCGTGCCCGGGAGATCCCCGAGTATTTCGCGGACGAGGGGCAGACTGAGCGGTTGGTGGTGGTGTGGAACGGGCTGCGCGATACGTCGTTCGCGGACGCGGCGAGGACGGCGAGTGCCCGGATGTTGTACCTGGAGCACGGGTTTTTCCAGCGTCAGGAGTACACGCAGGCGGACCCGGCGGGATTCTTGCACAACGCCTCGTGGGCCGGGCGTGTGAGCGGTTCGGCCCCAGCCGGGGGGTTCGACCGCGTGAGCCGGTTCTACCCCACGTTGCGGGCGGTACGGGCACGGAGCGAGGGGCGGATCGTGGTGTTGGGGCAGGTGGACGGCGACAGCCAGATGTACCAGAGCGAGATCGGGACGGCGAAGCGACTGCAACTGGCGGTGAAATCCGCGTTGCCGCCCGGCGTGCGGGGCGACGCGTGCTTCCGGCCGCATCCGGCCACAATCGGGCCGCGTGACGGTGCCCGGCGGGTGTTCCTGCCGTTGTGTCCGGGGTCTCAGAACATGCGGGAGGCGCTGGGGTACGCGACGCGGAAGCAGAGCACGACGTTGGCGGCAGTGTTTCGCCATGCCCGGTTCGTGGTGGCGATCAACTCGAACGCGTTGAACGAGGCATTGGCGGCGGGTGTGCCGTGCCTGTGCTTCGGGCCGTTCCTGGGGCTGAACGCGGGTGTGGTGCACGGGACGACGGTCCATTCGCTGCGGCGGGACATGGCGGAGATGCTGGACGGCTGGTGCCCGGACGCGGATGCGGTGCGGAACTATCTGGCGTGGCTGGCGGCTCGGCAGTGGAACAACGCGGAGTTGGCGACGGGCGAACCGATGGCGGAAATTCTGTCGTCCGCCGAGGTGGCGGAACAACAGGGGGCATGTGTATGAGGTGGCTGGCGAAGTGTGGTGTCTACGGTCTGGTGGCCGCGTTGGTGATGATTCTCTACACCGGCCACGCCGGGCTGGCCGCGTGGATTCTGATTGTAGTCGGCATCGTGGACATCGTGCTTGAGTTCATCGGCTGGCAGACTGTTTCGCACTGGCTGTGGCGCCGGTTCGGGTTTTGGGAGGACAAGGCGATGCTGGCGTCCGAACTGGCGGCGATCTGGACGCTGCGCGGCCTGCACGACGCCGTGTTATTCACTCTCGGCGTGGTGGCCGGGCACATCCACTGGCAGGACAAAGGAGGGGCGGACGCATGAGAGACGCGTGGATCGTTGTGATCGTCTTCCTACTCGCACTGGGGTTGGCAATGGTTGCGCTCACGGGTTGCGCCCCGCTGCGGTGGGTGGGGCTGGTAGACGAGTTGCCCGCACTGAAAGCCGTACCGCAGAAGCCGCCGCCGGGGGAGGGCGGCGACGTGGACCCTTTCCCCGCCGCCCCGGTCGTCGGCGTTTTGATCCTTGGCGCCGTGGCGACCGTTATCTGTGCGATGTGGGCAAAGCCCCTGACGCCGGTGCCGGCCTTCGCGGCTGTCGGCCTCGCTTCCGCGATTGTGCTGCGGGAATACATTTGGGACGTGGTGATCGGGACGCTCGGAGCGGCCCTCCTGTACGCGGTGTTCATCGCTATTCGATTCTTGCGCCAACGCGACGACCTCGTGAGCGACAAGGCCGGGACCGCGCCCGGCCTGAAGCCCGGTACGGCGAAACTGGTGGACAAGGAACGGCAGAAGGCGGGCAAGTCAAGCTTATCCTCGCCGTCCTCGCCGGCCTCGCCATCGCCAAGCACTTGAGGAGAGTGGGATGACGCCTGCGAACCCGGACGAATGCCCACAGGGCGTGGAGAACCGCGAGCGGATCACTGCCCTGGAGGATCGGATAGACAAGGTGGAGGAGGCTGTGATCGAGATCCGTGACAAGCTGCTCGGCCGGCTGCCGGTGTGGGCGACGTTCGCCTTGAGCGCGCTCGCTTCGCTCGCCGTCGGCCTTGTCGTCGCACTGTTGAAGAACTGAGCACCGTGGGTGCCGCCCACGCTGAGGCGAAGGACGCCCGATGAAGTTGGAGGTTGACGACGATGGGACTGTATGAACGCTGGACGTACACCGGCGATGACGACACGCAGAAGATTCCGGTGCATGTGTTCGCCGCCGCCGTTCGGCAGTTGGCGCGCGGTGCGGCGACGGTGCAGCAACTCGTGGCCGCGTTCGGATTGCAGGCCGACGACCTCGCGGGATTGCAGGCCGTCGCCGCCAGGTATGCGGCTCTGCCGGCAGACCAGAAGCCATCCGCACTGGTGAAACTGCATGATGTGATGATACTATGCGAAGCAGGACTGTACAGCAAAGCGCAAGCAAAGACTGAGTTGGGGTTCTAGCATGGCCCTGAGCGTTAAAAGCGGCAGCTTTGAGTTCCCTACCAGCACGGGCAACCACTCCGTGACTGGCGTAGGGTTCCAACCCAAGTTCGTGCTGTTCTGGGGTACCAGCATCGGGGCGAGCTTTGGCAACAACGGCGGGGCTGTTCTGTTCGTCGGTGCGGCGGCGTCATCGTCTGAGCGGTGGGCGTGCGGCGTCAACGACGGCGACGCGTACGCCACCAGCAACTCGTATCGGTTCAGCGAGAACGATGAGTGCATTCAAGTGCGGCAGGCGAGCGGTGCCATCGCCGAGGAGGCGGACTTTGTAAGCATGGACGCCGACGGGTTCACCATCAACGTCACGGACGCGGCGAACGCTGCCGTGGAAAAGGTGAGCTACTTGGCGCTGGGCGGTGACGACCTTGGCAACGTCAAGGTGGGCAACGCATCGCTCGGCAACAGTACCGGCAACCTCGCCATCACGGGCGTTGGGTTCCAACCGAAGGCGTGCCTGTTCGCGTGCGTCGGCCTGTCGATCGCCAGTGCGGCACACGCTATCTTATCGGTAGGCGCGGCGACGGACAGCAGCAACGAATGGCTTGCTGCTGTTGCATCCAATCACAACGTGGCGGTATCGCGCACGATGCGCTACCAGCGCACCGACCGCTGTGTGGCTCAGATTATTAGTGATACCGTATCGTGGGACTGCGACTTTGTAAGCATGGACGCGGACGGGTTCACGGTGAACCGGAACACCGCTCCCGGCAACGATAATGTGTATTATGTAGCGCTGGGCGGCGCGAACCTCAACGTCAAGGTTGGTTCATTCAATGAGACAAGCAGCAGCGGCACGAACGTATCGCAATCGGTGACGGGGGTTGGGTTCCAGCCCGACGCTCTTCTGCTTACTGGCTGGGAACGAGCGGCTAACAGCAGCTTGCAAGCTCAGATGGCGTTCAGTTTCGGGGCGGCTACGGGAGCATCGGAAGAATCAGTTGCTCATGTTAGTTCCGAGGACGCTCAAGGTACGATGGACACGTACCGCTCGCACCAAAACACCAAGACATACGAGGCGCGCGCCGTCACCGACGGCGCCGTTGTATCGGATGCTGAATTGACGACGCTGGACTCGGACGGGTTCACGCTCAACTGGCTCAACACCGACGGCGGACAAGACGAGGTGTTGTACGTCGCGCTCGCGGGCGCGGCGGCGGCAGGGTTCGCTCGCCCGAAGGTCGGCGGCTCACTCGCGGCTGGCCGCACCGGATTGGTAGGAGACTGACATGGGCATCCCATACATTGGCGACTTCGCCGAAGACGCGGTCCTCACGTATTGGTGGGACAGCAACAGCGGCGACGGGGCAAGCATCACGCGCGCAACGGACGGCACGGTCAAGGTTATCCGCGACGATGGTGTCGACTGCACCGGCACCAGCGTAACTGACAACGAAGATAGCGTCGATACCGGCCTGCACAAGACCATTGTAGATACGAGCGACGGAGCGAACTATGCGGTCGCGCATGAGTATCTGTGTTGGGTTGACGGCGCGGTGATCGACGGTGAAACCGTCAACGCCGGGCTGTTCGCGTTCTCCATCGAAAATCGCGTGGCCGACGTGGCGCGGATTGGCGGCTCGGCACAGTCCGCCACGGACCTCAAGGACTTCGCTGACACTGGCTACAACCCGACCACGCACAAGGTGGCCGGCGTGGTGACTGTGGATACGGTGACCTCGGCCACGCTTGCCAACGGGGCGCACGGCGGCGCGGGGGCCAGCCTGAACCTGGCGAGCGGGCTGACGGCAAACATCACGGGCAACCTGTCCGGCTCAGTCGGCAGCGTGACGGGCAACGTCGGTGGGAGCGTGGCGAGTGTGACCGGGGCCGTGGGCAGTGTCACCGCTGGCGTCACGCTTGCCAACGGGGCGCACGGCGGCGTGGGGGCAACCCTCGTCCTCAGCGACTACAGCGCGTTCAAAGCAACGGGTTACAGCACGCTCGACGCGGCGGGCGTGCGGACGGCCATCGGCCTCGCCACGGCCAACATCGACACACAATTCAAGCAGGTCAAGGGTGCGGTGGCGGGGAAGGTGTACCGGAACAGCGGCGGCACGGAGATGAAGTACTACGACAGCGACGGGAACCTGCTGTCGACGATTGCGTGGAACGCGGGCACGACCACCTGGGACGTGACATGGGCGTAACACAACCAGACTACCTGGCGGTGGGCTCGCGCGGGCGTTTTCAGAGCGACGCCGGTGATGCACCGGACGTGCCGTCGTTGACGCTGGCGGACGACGAGACGGGGAGTTCGTTCACGGCGACGGTAGACGGGACGGCGGGGGCGACGCACACACTGTACTACCGGAAGACGAACGAGTCGTCGTGGACGGAAGGCGACGACCGAACCGGCGACGGGGACATTTCGGCGTCGAGCCTGTCGGACGACACGGGGTATCTGGCGTATGTGGTGTCGTCGTTGAACAACCAGGAGCGGGCGTCGGGCGTTGAGTACGTGAAGGTAACGGACGGCGGCGCGGCAGAGACGCCGGCGACGGTCGAGAACCTGCCACTGTACTACCTGCAACAGACGGTGGCGGCGTGCTCGACGTTTCAGTCGTGGGTGGGTGCGGCGAACAAGGCGGAGGCGGCGGAGTCGGTGCTGTGGGTGGAGACGCTGACCAAGCCGTCGACGAGCAACTACGCACTGGTGCGTTGGGCGGACGGCGAGGAACGGGCTCGGGACGCGGGCGGGACGCGGTCGCACTTCATCCAGAACGGTGAGTTGGTGCTGTTGTTCCGGTCGAACATCACGGCGGACACGGCGATGGAGGGGGCGAGCAAGGCGTTCACCAACAAGACCGGCGAGATCCGTATCGAGATGGAGGAGTTGGCGGGGACGGCGGGGTACCTGGACATCACGCGGACGGCCCAGTTGGAGCCGGTGCGGCGGCCGTCGAAGGACGAAATGCAAAACAACACGTGGGCCGACGGGACGGCGGTCGGCGACTTTTTGGAGAAGGTATACAGCGTGGGGTATCGCAGCGCATGATCCCGTTGGTTCGATATGTGACGCGCCCGGACGGCAGCACGCGGCGGGTCTCTGGCTACGTGATGGACGTGTGGTTCGACCGCGGCTTCTTCTCGGGCATCAGCCGGAAGCGGTGGCGTGCGATTCTGGCGGAGGCGTGGCACCGTGTGGGCACGCACTGGCACCGGTACATTCTGCCCAAGCACTTCACGCACCGCGGGGCGACGGAGTACCGGTACGCGAAGCGGAGCGACAAGTATACGACGCGGAAGTTCCAGAAGTTCGGGCACACGTATCCGCTGGTGTGGTCGGGCAACCTGAAGCGGATGGCGATGGGTATGCGGGACGTGCGTGCGACGTCGAAGGGCGTTCGGATCGTGCTGCGGGTGCCGCCGTACATCTACCAGTTCCGGGGCGACGACCGGGGGGTGTACCCGGCACAGGAGTTGCGGGCGGTGTCGGGTGCGGACGCCCGCGAGATCGAACGGACGCTAAACATTCATATTAGTCACCTGGCGGACCGTGCGCTGCTGAC
>Ga0180431_10004039_pt1 | contig 18497 bp, 15 predicted proteins | sample SS_ome_11_FD_132459 | JGI IMG/M metagenome (GOLD analysis project Ga0180431, IMG submission 132459) | Hypersaline lake sediment archaeal communities from the Salton Sea, California, USA - SS_1_MS_1 metaG | ecosystem: Environmental > Aquatic > Non-marine Saline and Alkaline > Hypersaline >... | reverse complement strand
GTCAGAAAAGGCGTATATGCTGGTAATATTTTTTATCAAAATAAATATGAGAAGTGTATAATTGCAGAAGATGCAATCCCTGTGAAAATAACAGACAAATATGTTAAAAAAGTTGACATAAACTGGTTTATTAGGGAATATAGATTAAAATTTTTAAAAAGTCCTATTGGGAAATTTTCTTCTGCTACATTTTCAAATGAAATTTTAAAGAAAATGTGCTTTAAAATTCCGTCAAAAAAATTTCAAGCAATATGTTCTAAATTTTATGTTGAATTAGACGAAAAAATAGAATCCGCTCAAAATAAAATCAACTCAATAAAAAATGAAATTAATAAATTAACTAATTTATTTTTAAGTGAAAGTTAATAACCACAGTATAAATAAAAAGGACATGTCAAGTATTGTTCGCAATCTAATATTAATCTCCGATCTCCCTTTCCACCCCCCTTTTTCCCTTGTATTTCTCACCACATTACTGTATATTTTACCGTCCGAAGCCAGTGGTTCATCGGAAAAATATCATAAAAAGAAACATTTTTGCCCTATAAACTCCGGCCTGTTATATGAGGTTTGGAGTTTGGTTTCCGGCGGGCGTATACATTCACATTTTTAGCGGTATTATTGTTTTCGATGTAATGACTGCGTAATCATGCAGGTAAGCCCTTGTATGTTTCGATCAAGGGTTTATTTTTCAAACCGCGCTGAACAGCACATATGATGAAAACACCCTATTTTACGCGTGAGACGATGGATGACCAGGCATCGGCGTTCATCAAAAGTTTAAAGACTCCTGAAAAATCGGATGAAGCCTGTCTTGTGCCCGAGGAATCGGCGCTTCTCGTACTCGACATGCAAAGGTTTTTTCTGGACGAAAACTCGCATGCTTTTATTCCCAGTGCAGTTCCCATCATACCCAGGATCAGGCGCTTGGCGGATATGTACATATTAACGGGTTTGCCTGTCATCATGACGCGTCATGTGAATTCAAAAGCGGACGCAGGCCTGATGGCCGAGTGGTGGAAGGATTTGATCGATGCGAACAAGGAGGCGAGTGACATCATCCCGGAGCTTAGGATTCCTGATGCGCTGGTCATCCAGAAATCCCAGTACGATGCCTTCTTTCAGACGTCTCTGGAGGCGTCTTTGAGAGAAAAGGGGATTACCCAACTCGTCATCACGGGTGTGATGACGCATCTCTGCTGCGAGACCACGGCAAGGTCGGCTTTTATGAGGGGCTTCTCCGTGTTTTTCCCTGCGGACGGCACAGCCACGTATAACGAGGATTTTCACCGGGCTACGCTGCTCAACCTGTCCCACGGTTTTGCCCGTATCGTACGCATGGACGATCTCTTGAACCAGTTGGGGGACGGGCTGGATGAAGGTTGAGGATGTGGTCATCATCGGGGCCGGCCCGGCGGGCGTAGCTGCTGCGATTCAGCTGAAGCGGTACGGGCTTGATCCGGTACTCCTGGAGAGGGAAGCCGTGGGCGGGCTTTTGCGGAATGCCCATTGGGTTGAGAATTATCCGGGCTTTCCAGAGGGTATCGGCGGGATGGGCCTGGTCCGTCTCTTTGAACGACAACTGGAACGATGGGATGTGCCCGTGCATTTTGAGGAAGTTCTGGAGGTCGCCAACGAAGAGGGCCTGTTTCGCATGAAAATAAACCTCCGGTCGTTGGCCGCTGAGTTTGTGGTCGTGGCCACGGGCACAGTTCCTGCATCCATCCCAGACTTACGGATACCAGATGACGCTCAGGACCGGATTTTTTACGAAGTCTACCCGATTCGGGATGTTGCGGGACAAAAAATCGCCATCATCGGGGCAGGAGACGCTGCTTTCGATTATGCGCTGCATCTGTCGGGAAAGAACGAAGTCGTCATTTTACACAGGGGGCATCGGGTCACATGCTTGCCCCTGCTATGGGATCGTTCAAAAAAGGATAAGAACATATCCATCCGGGAAGGTGTGAGCGTTCAAAGCGTGGCCAAAGCAGATGATAAGCTGTCTCTGACCATGCAGTCGGAAGATAAGCCAAGTACAGTGATCGTCGATTTTTTACTCATCGCAGTCGGCAGAGAACCGTGTCTCGACTGTGTCGGCGATGACATGCGGGCATCCCTGGATCGGCTGACGGGGGAAGGCAAGATTCACCTGATCGGAGACCTGCAAAACGGACGCTACAGGCAGACGGCCATCAGCGTAGGGGATGGTGTGAAAGCCGCCATGAGTATATATCATACGATGAGGAGTGGAATAGATGAGAATTGTCGCTAGGTCGGAGAATCAAGATATCGCCACTGTCACGATTGCGGAATTGGACAACGGCAACCTCATCGAATTCGTCGAATCGGTGCAGCCCCCGATTCCCAGGGACAAGAAGTGGGTTCTCATCGTTTCGACGATGGTGGGTTGTCCCATAGGCTGTCCGATTTGTGATGCAGGGGACGATTACAAGGGGAAACTCTCGGCATCCGATATCCTGGCCCAGATCGACTATCTGGTGAGGTCCCGTTTTCCCGATGGCCGCGTGCCCGTGGAAAAATTCAAGATTCAATTTGCCCGCATGGGCGACCCGGCACTCAATGCCGCCGTGCTCGATGTGCTGCAGGAATTGCCGGAGATATACGATGCACCGGGCCTGATGCCTACGATCTCGACGGTAGCACCCGCAAGTTGTGATGCTTTCTTCACAAGCCTGTTGGAGATAAAGAATCGTATTTACAGGGAAAGGTTTCTGCTCCAGTTCTCCATCCATACCACAGACCCACGCCTGCGCGATTGGATGATTCCGGTCAGGAAATGGAGCATGGATGCCATTGCCGACTATGGAAAAACTTTTTACCGGAATGGCGAGCGAAAAATCACGCTCAATTTTGCCCTTGCCGACGGCATGCCCGTGGACCCTGATGTGCTTCTTTCCCGTTTTCCAACGGAGATGTTTCTCATCAAGATTACGCCCGTGAATCCCACGTATCAGGCTCGGAAAAACGGTATCCGATCCCTGGTGACCCCGGAAAAGGAGACGTATGCCATCATCGATGCTTTGAAGGATGCGGGATACCAGGTGATTCTGAGCATCGGCGAATGGGAGGAGAATCATATCGGCAGCAATTGCGGTCAGGCGATCATCCATTATCGAAGAAAGCGTGACGCCATGAAGGAAGGGTATACATACCCGTTGAAAACGGTATCCGGCACAGCAAATGTACGAGCGATGGATTTAAAGGAGGTTATGAATGAGGGAAAATGAGAATAAGACACAACTGGCAGTCATCGGTGCTGGACCCGGGGGGTATCCGGCTGCCTTCCTAGCCGCCGATAAGGGCATGCAGGTGACGCTTATCGATAAAGAGATCAATCCCGGGGGCGTGTGTCTCTACCGGGGATGTATCCCCACCAAGACCCTTCTTCACGTGGCCGAGGTCATCCGTGAAGCCCGAGAGGCCGGTTCATGGGGCGTCACGTTCTCCGATCCGCAGATTGATATAGATAAAATACGCGCCTGGAAGAATCGCGTCGTCCAGAAGATGACGGGTGGATTGGGTGTATTGGTCAAACAGAGGAAGATTCGGTATATACAGGGAGAAGCCCGTTTTATCGATGGTCATACACTGGATATCCAGACGGTTGACGGTGCATCCCAAAAGCTCACCTTTGAACAGGCCATCCTGGCGACGGGGTCTCATCCGGCTTCTCTTCCCAATATCTCCGTTGATTCACCCCGTATCATGCATTCGGCCGAGGCTATGGAACTGCCCGATATTCCCAAGACACTCCTGGTCGTGGGTGGGGGATACATCGGGTTGGAGATGGGCACGATCTACGCGACCCTGGGAACCCAGGTATCCGTTGTGGAAATGATGCCCGATATCCTGCCCGGCGGCGATCCGGACCTTGTACGCACATATTCGATGACGGCGCGAAAATTGTTTGCGTCCATCATGACCCATACCACGGTCTCGAACATGGAAGAGCAGGCGGACGGGATCAAAGTCACGTTCAAGGATAAAGACGGAAACATGCAAGATCAGAATTACGAGAAAGTACTGATTACCATCGGCCGCAAGCCCAACTCTCAGGGCCTGGGCCTTGAGAATACACGTATCGAGGTCGATGATTGGGGATTCGTGAAGGTCAATCCTCAACGTCAAACGGCTGAACCGTCGGTCTATGCCATCGGCGATGTGGTGGGTGGAGCCATGCTGGCCCACAAAGCCACTCACGAAGGACGGGGAGCCGTGGAATCCATCCTGGGAAGTGCTGCAGCGTTCGAGCCCAAAGCCATACCGGCCGTGCTCTTTACGGATCCTGAGGTGGCCTGGTGCGGTTTGACCGAACTGGAAGCCAAAGAGTCCGACCGGGAGGTGGCGATTGCCAAGTTCCCCTGGGGTGCATCGGGAAGAGCCAGCAGCCTGGGCCGGATGGACGGTCTGACCAAATGGATCATCGATCCCGAGTCGGAAGCGGTGTTGGGTCTCGGTCTGGTGGGACCCGGGGCTGGAGAGCTAATATCTGAAGGTGCACTGGCTGTGGAGATGGGATTAAAGGCTTCCGACCTGGCCCGGACGATTCATCCCCATCCCACGCTCTCGGAAACCCTGATGGAGGCGGCCGAGGTGTTCTACGGGCACTGTGCGCATGTGTATCGGCCCAAGAAATAGACGAAGGCGAGTGTTATCCGCAAGCAGGTCTTTTCCATACCGGAGAACCGTCCTCGCATCCCAAGAAAAAGAATCTCAATTATACGATTATTATAGTCGTTAACGTATCATAGAGTACGGTCTGAATCCCTGACCTCATTGTCACGAGGGGCATGGACTTTTTTTTGTTTCATGACTTGTATTCCGACGCAGCCAAAACTGGGAGCGGAAAATCTCGATTGTAATAATTCATACCTGGGAAATAAACAGAACTTCGCACTGGTAAAACGCCATCCTTACAAATCGGCCTTATAAATCTCAACCTCACGCAATGACTCATGAATCCGTAAGAAAAATATGTATGTTGTATTCTGAAGGTGTATGGCTCTGTTCAAACAGGCACGATGAGCGCTGTACCGGGCGATGTGGATCATTCAGAAGGACGTCGCTTTTTTTAGTTGATAAAAAGGTCAAAGTTTCTTAACATTATACGATTCACGTGTCAGATTGAAGGATAGTCATGAAACGTCTCAGATGGACATCACGATGGAACGGCATCCCATTCCTCGCAGTCCTCATGGTGAGCCAGATGGCGCTGTCCCAGAACAGCGGGAAGGTCTGGATCTTCTTCAAGGATAAAGGACAGGCAGTGCTATACAAAGAGAATGGGACGGAACAGGGGACTGAACTGGGTATCACCCAGCGTGCTATGGAACGTCGAGGGAAAGTGCGATCCGCAGAAAACGTCATCGATGCAGCCGATTTGCCCGTTGCCCCTGCCTATGTCCAGGCTCTGGAGGATCGGGGGCTGGTTGTTCAGGCCGTTTCACGCTGGCTGAACGGCGTGACTGCCGAGGTTCCGTCCTCGCTGAAGGATGACGTGCTGGGGTTGCCCTTCGTGAAGGAGATGCGCCCTGTGGCCACGTTTATCCGAAGGCCGCAGCCTCCGTCCCTGCAGAAGAAGGGATATCCTTCTACTCCAATAAAATCCCACTCTCTGGATTATGGAACCAGCTTTACGCAGAACAGCCTGATACGCATCCCCGAAGTCCACGATTTGGGTCTCTCTGGCCGGGGCATTCTGGTGGGCATCATCGACACGGGTTTTGATTGGCGGGATCGATCCGTTTTTTCTCACCTGGATGTGTTTGCCGAGCGGGATTTCCACTGGCGTGATAATAATACGGCCGATGAGGATGACGACCGGCCTGGACAGCATAACCACGGTACAGAGGTATTGTCAGTACTGGGTGGATTCAGCGAGGGGAGACTCATCGGGCCGGCTTACGGGGCTTCTTATGCATTGGCCAAAACAGAGTGGGTTCCAACCACGGACCTTGCCGCCGAGGAAGACCACTGGATAGAGGCCCTCGAGTGGTTCGAGCGGATGGGTATCGATGTCGTCTCGAGCTCTGTGGGCTATGCGACATTCGTGGATAAGCCCGACTATACGGAGGATCAGCTCGACGGACATACGGCACTCATCACCCGGGCTGCCGATTTAGCGGCCGGCAAGGGTGTGGTGGTCGTGGAATCCGCTGGAAACAGGGATTTCTGGGATAAGATCAATTTTCCCGCCGACGGCGACAGCGTGATTGCCGTGGGTGCCGTGAACTCGGAGGGTAATCTGGCTTCGTTCAGTTCCCATGGTCCTACGGTGGACGGACGTATCAAGCCGGATGTCGTGGCTATGGGTGTGAGTGTATATACCGTCGATCCTGATGTCAAAATAACAGAGAGTTACGGGTTCGTGAGTGGAACGTCGTATTCCTGTCCGTTGGCAGCGGGCGTCTGTGCCTTGATCCTGGAAGCCCATCCGGAGTTAGGGCCCATGGATGTTCGGGATGCCTTGCGTGAAACGGCAGACAGGGCCCAGGCACCCGATACGCTGTACGGCTGGGGATTGATCGATGCGTATGAGGCCATTTTTTATCACGGCCCGATTTTCACCAACTTTTTTCGTGTGTCGGCCGCAGAGGGAAACGAAAATCTCGAAGCCGATATACTATCGAAGACGGGTATTGAATCGGATTCAGTGTATCTGTCGTACCGCTTCCAAGATACGGAAGATTTCCAGACCCTCCAGATGCATCCCGTGGAGACGTCGGAACTGGTCCGTTTTCGTGGGTCTTTTCCATCATCGCTATCCGACGAAAATATAATGTTTTACATCACAATGACGGACACACAAGGAATCGTCCATACCGGTCCGCTGGGCGCGCCGGATGTGCTGTACAGTCTTACCGATTCCCAGACGGAAATATTATTTCCGGAGGAACGTATTCCCGATGGTTTCCAGCTCTATCAGAACTATCCCAACCCGTTCAATGCTCGGACGACCATCGTGTTCGATCTTCCCGAAAGATCGAGAATCAATCTTAAAATATACAATATATTAGGGCAGGAAATAGCCACTTTAGTCAACGATTGGCTCGATGCCGGTACCAAAGAAGTTGTCTGGGATGGCATGGATCGCTCCGGTCGAAGAACAGCCTCAGGAATCTATCTCTTACGCCTGGATGTGAGCGGCCAGAGTCAGGTTCGGAAGATGATTCTGGTTTATTGAAACCTAACTTTTTATTGCATTTTAGGCCTGAAACAATTATATTGAAAGAATTCATAAAAATGAGGTGATTCCCATTGAAATTAACGCCTTTAGAAATCAAAAAGCAGCGTTTTAAAACCAAAGTACGCGGATTTGACCCTCTTGAGGTCGAGAGTTTCATGGAGATGATCGCCGATGAGTACGAATCTGTATTGAACGAGAGAAATCGTCTTGCGGATGAAGTTACTAAGCTAAAATCGCAACTCACCAGCTATCAAGAGGTCGAGAAAACGCTCCAGGAAACGCTGATGAATGCCCAGGAAACGGTGAGCCAATCCAGGGAGAATTCAAAACGGGAAGCGGAAATCATCCTCCGGGAGGCAGAGCTCAAGGCCGAGCGGGTTTTGGATGGAGCCAGGGCAAAGCTGGATAAGATGAAGAATGAGCTGTCCATCCTGAAAGCTCAAAAGGAGTCGTTCGCCAAGCGGTTGAGACATTTGCTGGAATCTCAGATTGAATTAATTAAAGTGCTGGAAATCGATGATACAAATTTTCCTCAAGACATCGATGAAGCCAATGCTTCCAAAATGACCGAAAAACAAGCGATGAAACCTACTGGGGGTATAGTCGTAGAAAAACCATCTCGGGAGAAGGGGAATATCTCATCTTCGGTTTAGAGCCCCGTTGAACCAAGATGTGCGTGTCTGGAGGCAAATATGAGTTTAAGAAAGAGTTTAAGATATTTACTTTTTATATTGATGATGGTCACGGCATGTGCCAAGCGCGTATACGATGTATCGTATGATGATGTGCAGAAGACCAATCGAGTGGAAGTCGTTTTGGTATCCGGCAAGAAGGTTGAGGGTACCATCGTGAACGTGGAACCGCATCAACTAACACTATTATTAAAAGACCGGACAGTCGGCAGGCTTGCCAAGTCGTCCGTGCGGTCGATACGGAGAAGGCCGCCGGTGTACGATGATTTTGGCCGTGGAATTTCCGAGGAAGAAATCGAATCTGTACAGACGAATCGCAATGCCATTATATACGGTTTGGGCGGTGGTGCATTGAGTGTGGGTATCAGCTTTTTTGTGGGATCAACGGCAGGAAAAGATGCATCAAACGGGGGTACGATATTGGCTGCTTCCACCATCGGTGGGGGTGGTCTGGGTACCTACCTCTTTGTCCGAGCCGGAAAAGGTAAAGACCGCAAGGACGCCATCGAAACGATACGGGAGAAAAGACGATCCGAGGAGTTGACGGAGGAAAAGGGAGGGGATCAGTCGCTCCAGGAACTCAGAGATCGTCTGGAAGCGGAGAAAAAGAAGCAGGAAGACCTCAGAAAGCAGAGGGAAGAGCTTCTGCGAGAATTGCAGACCAAGAAGAAAAAAGAGGAAGAATAATCATTCAACGATTTCTCAACTCTATGAGCAAAGGCAAGAATAGGGAAAGGATTTATCAGAGTGACGATGGTTGAGAAGCGGATCGGTGTTATCGGGGGAAGCGGTCTCTATAAGATCGAGGGGATGGAGACGAAAGAAAGGGTGAAGGTGGATACGCCTTTTGGAGACCCCTCCGATAAACTGGATATTGGTATGTTGGAAGACCATGAAATCGTCTTTCTTCCCAGACATGCCAGAGGACACCGGCTTCTTCCGTCGGAAATTAATTATCGTGCGAATATATGGGCCATGAAGAAACTGGGTGTTGAGTGGATCATCTCCGTATCGGCCGTGGGTTCATTCAAGAAAGAAATCAAACCCTTGGACATCGTCCTGGTGGATCAATTCTTCGATCGATCGCATGGGCGTTCATCGACCTTTTTCGGGGATGGTGTGGCAGGACACATCATGTTCGCTCACCCGGTGTGTCCCGATCTGAGCGGACTCCTCTATCAGGTCGCTGAGAAAGAGTGCAAGGGAATCCGCGTTCATCCCAAAGGGACATACCTGAACATGGAAGGCCCTGCTTTTTCCACCAAGGCGGAATCGCTCATCTACAAGTCGTGGGGCGTGGATGTCATCGGGATGACACAGATGACGGAGGCCAGACTGGCCCGCGAGGCCGAGATTTGTTTTGCGACCATGGCCATGGTCACGGATTACGACTGCTGGATCGAAGGCGACACCGACGCCATCGTGAGTGTTGAAATGATCATAGAAAATTTGAATAAAAATGTAGCCATGGCCAGGCGTATCATCGCCAGGGCCATTCCTCAGATTCCGGACGAACGACATTGCGTGTGTGCCTCGGCCCTCAAGAAAGCTGTTATTACCCGACCAGATCTCATCAGCAAGGAAGCGAAGGAGAGGCTGAGCCTAATTCTGAATACAAGTCTTGGTTAAAATGAGGAAGTTGACGATGAAATCCAAAACCGCCGTACTTGTATGCCTACTGATCCTTTTTGTATTCTTTGGTTGCCAGAAGAGCGGTTATCGGGAAGTCCAACAGTACACGATTGAACAATTCATGAACACGACGTCCATCGGAGGAAGTTCGTTTTCGCCCGATGAGACGAAAATTTTATTCTCCAGCAATCAATCGGGTATATACAACGCCTACACGATTCCCGTGGAAGGCGGTGAGCCCACCCAGATTACATTTTCCGAGGACGATGCCATCTTCGCGCTCTCGTTCTTTCCCGATGATGAGCGTATTCTGTTCAGCAGCGACCGTGCCGGGAACGAGATCTCTCACATCTATCTCCGTACCCTAGACGGGACGGTCCGGGATTTAACGCCCGATGAAGGAGTCCGGGCCACTTTCTTCGAGTGGAGTTTTGACGAGAAAAGTTTTTTCTACGGATCGAATAAAAGGGATCCTCGATACATGGACATCTACGAGATGGACATCGAGACATTCAAGCCGAACATGGTTTATAAGAACGATAAGGGCCTGGAGCTGGGCGCCATTTCGAGAGATAAGCGCTATCTTGCTTTTTCCAAGCCGAATACGACGCACGCTTCGGAGATGTACTTGTTCGACCGGGAGACACAAGAATTGAAACGCCTAAGTGCTCCTGAGGGAGAGGTCAGTTACAATCCCCAGACGTTCGGCCCCGATTCGAGGTTCCTGTACTACCTGACAGACGAAAACAGCGAGTTTGCATACCTGAAGAGGTACGACAACGAAACCGGACAATCGGAAGTCGTGGAGCAATCCGACTGGGATATCTGGTACTCGTATTTTTCCAGGAACGGCAAGTATCGTGTGACCGGGATCAATCAAGATGCAAGAACCGTGATCAACGTGACTGAGACGGCCATGAAACGGCCGGTGAAACTCCCGCGAATGCCGGGGGGAAGTATCTCTTCGGTGAACATCTCCGGAAGCGAAAAACTCATGTCCTTTTATTTCAACGGTTCTCGTTCTCCCAATAATCTGTACGTGTACGATTTCGACACAAAAAAGTATTCCAAGCTAACGGATACGATGAATCCGGAGATCGATCCCGACGACCTCGTCGAGGCCGAGATAATCCGATACAACTCATTCGATGGTCTGGAAATACCCGCCGTTTATTATAAGCCGCATCATATCAAGCCGGGCGAGAAGGCACCGGCCCTGGTAAGAGTACACGGCGGTCCTGGAGGACAGGCCCGAGTCGGTTACAATCCCTCAATTCAATACCTGGTCAATCACGGGTATGTGATCATCGATGTGAACAATCGCGGCAGCTCTGGCTATGGTAAAACGTTCTTCAAACTGGATGATCTCAAACACGGAGAAGATGACCTGGCCGACTGCATCGAAGCCAAGACGTTCCTCGTCTCCACGGGCACCGTGGATGAGAATCGAATCGGCATCTATGGAGGCAGTTATGGCGGGTATATGGTGTTGGCCGCCTTGACGCTGCAACCGGAATCCTTCAACGTGGGCGTGAACCTTTTCGGCATTTCTAACTGGGTTCGTACGCTGGAGAATATCCCGCCATGGTGGGAGTCTTTCAAGGATGCCCTGTATGAAGAAATGGGGAATCCGGAGACGAATAAGGAGTATCTGTACAGTATATCGCCCCTGTTTCATGCCGACAAGATTGTCAAACCCCTGCTCGTTCTTCAGGGTGCCAACGATCCCAGGGTCCTGAAGGTAGAAGCCGACGAAATTGTCGAAGCGGCCAGAAAGAACGGTGTACCCGTGGAATACGTTTTATTCGAGGACGAGGGACATGGATTCGTGAAGAAAGAGAATCAGATCGAGGGGCAAAAAGCGATTCTGGATTTTCTGGATAAGTACTTAAAGGGCACAACGGGTTCCTGAACGGATCAGACCTTGATTTTAGTGGAGATAGACTTACTATTACGTGTTCGCTATTAAAATACGTGGGTCTTTAAAAGTGAGAGTGAGTGTTCGTGCCGTACCGAGACGTTAAAAATCCCATCGATTTTCCGAAGCTGGAGAAGGACATCCTGGAATTCTGGGAGAAGCATCGGATATTCGAGAAATCCATAGAGATGCGACCCAAGGATAAGCCTTTCACCTTCTATGAGGGGCCGCCCACGGCCAACGGTAAACCAGGCATTCATCACGTCATCTCCCGGTCGATTAAGGATTTTGTCTGCCGCTACAAGACGATGCAGGGGTATCGTGTCAATCGAAAGGCCGGGTGGGATACGCACGGGCTTCCGGTAGAGATTGAAGTTGAAAAAGAATTGGGCTTCGAGACCAAGGATCAAATCGAAGCCTACGGTGTCGATAAATTCAATCAAAAATGCAAAGAGTCGGTGTTCCGGTACCTTAAGGAGTGGAACGAGCTGACCCGGCGTATCGGATTCTGGGTAGACCTGGAAAATGCCTACATCACTTACACCAACGAGTATATAGAGACCGTCTGGTACTTGCTGGCCGAGATGTGGAAGAAAGGATATCTTTATCAGGGATTCAAAATCCTACCGTACTGTTCCCGATGCGAGACGGCCCTATCGAGCCACGAAACATCCCTGGGATACAACGAAGTAACCGAGCGAGCCATCACCGCAAAGTTTCCCCTCGTCGAGGGCGAAAATCGCTATATTCTGGCATGGACGACCACGCCATGGACACTCCCAGGGAACGTCGCCCTGGCTGTCGGGGCCGACATCCTGTATGTTGAGGTAGAACAGGATGTTAACGGGAAGATGGAGACATACTATTTGGCCGAGAACCGGCTGGATACCTTAAAAGGTGAATATCGTATCGTTCGTCAGCTGTTGGGCAGGGAAATGAAGGGGTGGTCGTACCGGCCCCTGTTCGATTTTATCAATCTGGCCGATGAAGCGCATGCCGCTTATTATGTCGCCATGGCCGACTTTGTGACTACGGAGGAAGGCACCGGTGTCGTCCATACGGCTGTGATGTACGGTGAGGATGATTATCGCCTGGGCATGCAGATCGGCCTGCCGGCTCGGCATACCGTGGATGAGAAGGGACGTTTTAACGAGTATGTTTCACTATGGCAGGGACGGCATGTGAAGGAAGAAGCGCTGGAGAAGGAGATCGTCGATTATCTTTCTCAGAACGGCCGTCTCTATTCCGAAGAACAGTATACCCATTCGTACCCCCACTGCTGGCGGTGCGATTCACCCCTTCTTTACTATGCCAAGAAATCGTGGTACCTGAAGACCACGTCCTTCAAGGATAAACTCATAGAGAACAACCGAAAAATCCGCTGGGTTCCTCGAGAGGTAGGAAATGGAAGGTTCGGCCAATGGTTGGAGAACAACGTGGACTGGGCACTTTCCAGGGATCGGTACTGGGGGACTCCGTTGAACATCTGGATGTGCACAGCTGGGGAGCATAAGCTGGCCGTGGGTAGCATCCAAGAATTAAAGGAATTGTCCGGACGGCCGGAGATCGAAGACCTCCATAAGCCAGCCATCGATGAGGTTCAATTCCCGTGCCCGGAATGCGGGGAGACGATGCGGCGTACGCCGGAGGTCATCGATTGCTGGTTCGATTCCGGAGCCATGCCTTACGGTCAATTCCATTATCCCTTCGAAACCAACGGTCAGTTCGAGGAGAACTTTCCCGCCGATTTTATTTCCGAAGGGATCGATCAGACCCGGGGATGGTTTTATTCTCTTCTGGCCATCTCTACCCTCATTTCAGAGGAGTCATCGTATAAAACATGCGTGTCCATCGAGATGATCCTGGACAAAGATGGGCAGAAGATGTCCAAGTCCAGGGGCAACGTCGTGGATCCCTTTAAAATACTCAATAAGGAAGGGGCCGATGCCCTCCGGTGGTATCTGTTTACGGTAAGCCCGCCCTGGGTGCCGACACGGTTTGATCATGAAGGCGTGCAAGAGGTACTCCGTAAATTCTTCGGTACGCTGACCAACACCTATAGCTTCTTTGTCCTGTACGCCAATATCGATGGCTTTACGTATGATCATCATCCAATCCCTGTGGAGGAACGGCCGGAGATCGACCGATGGCTGATATCCTCACTCCACACACTCATTGCCCGGGTTCATACGTATTTATCACGCTACGATATGACCAAAACAGCCCGTATCATCCAGGACTTTGTTATTGATGATTTGTCCAACTGGTATGTACGCCGGAACCGGCGGCGATTCTGGAAGGCAGAGATGGGGGAGGATAAACGCTCGGCCTACCAAACCCTGTATGAGGTTCTGTTTGCTTTAGCCAAGCTCATTGCCCCGTTCTCGCCGTTCCTGGTGGAGGATATGTACCAGAACCTGAAAAGTGCCGGTTCGGAAGATGTAGAGAGCGTGCATTTGGCCTCCTATCCCAACCCGGAGGATGATGCATACCGGTTTATCGACGAAAGTCTGGAAGACAGGATGAAGGCAGCCAGAGAATTGGTCAGTCTTTGCCATTCGGCCCGGAACGGAGCGGGATATCGGGTTCGGCAGCCGCTGGAGCGTGTCATTGTCGTCACCCAGAGTTCGAAACGCCGCGAAGCCATCCGAGCGTTGGAACCACTCATCCTGGAGGAAGTGAACGTTCGCCGCATCGAATTCGTTGACGATGCATCAAAACTCATGGAGAAAAAGGCAGAACCTGTATTCAGGAAACTCGGACCCAAATTCGGTGCTCAAGTCAATAAAGTGGCAGATATCATTCGGGGATTCTCTCCCAAAGAAATAGAGCGCATTGAAAATAAGGAAATGATATCCATCTCGTTGGATAAACGAAAGCACGGCGATATCGGCCCCGATGATGTGGAGATCGTATCGGAAGCCCGGTCGGGTCTGATCGTTCAGACCGAGGGGGAGTGGATCGTTGCCCTGGATACCAAATTGAACGAGGATCTCGTCACGGAGGGTTTGGCCAGGGAGTTTATCAACCGGGTACAAAACATGCGGAAAAGTGCCGGATTTGAGGTGACAGACAGGATTCGTGTTTATTACAATGCCACTCCGGCCATGCACAGGGCGATTCGATTGAAAGAGGCGTTTATAAAGGGAGAAATCCTTTCTGTTTCGATGGAAGATCGTTTTAAGGAAGCCAACTATCATCAGGAATGGGAAATCGAAAGAGAAAGAATGCACGTTGGAATAGAAAGGATTGATGAAAAAAAAGAAAAATGATTCCGTTTGCGGTATAGAGGAGACGTTGGATGAACGCAAAAGATAAAAAACATTTCACAAAACTTTTAATTAATAAACGCAAAGAACTCGTCGAGCAGATGGAACTCATCAAGAAATCGGAGATGGAATCCACTCTCAAGGAAGCGACAGGAGATCATTCCGCCTACGCATTTCATATGGCGGATCAGGGAACAGATACGATGGAACGGGAAAAAAATCTGTTCTATGCTCAGAGAGATGGCCGGCTTCTGTATCATATCGATCAGGCGTTGGAGAGGATCGAAGCGGGAACGTTTGGTTTATGCCACATGTGCAAAGGCCCCATAAGTCGGGAGCGATTGAAGGCCGTTCCTCATGCCCGCCTCTGTATCGCCTGCAAGTCAAAAGAAGAAAAAATGAAGGATAATTCGTCTGAGCCAGAGGATACCCAATGAGAGTGGGCCTTCTTTTCGGTTTCGTCGTTATCCTCGACCAGTTGACAAAACAGATAATCCGCCAGACGATGCACCTGGGTGAATCCCTTGATGTTATCAGTCATGTTGTCAGAATCACGTATGTTGAAAATCCCGGAATCGCCTTCGGAATACGCGTGGGGAACAACGCCGTATTTACTGTATTGTCCATAATCGCCAGTCTGGGTGTTCTGATATATCTTTTTGCCCATAAGGATGAGGGAGCACTCATGAAATCGAGTTTATCCCTTATCCTGGGTGGTGCGGTCGGTAATCTGATTGATCGTATCCTATTCAAGCGAGTCGCAGATTTCATCGATGTGGGTATCGGGGACCTTCGGTGGCCGGTTTTTAACGTGGCCGATTCTGCTGTTGTCGTTGGAATGGTGATCCTCTTTATCACCATGTACAAGTCGGGTAAAAAAGAGAAAGAATCAACACCCGAAGGAGCCCGAGAAATTGGTTGAATGGAAGGCCAACATTTCAATATACAAGTCCCTGAACACAAAGGAAAGGAGAGGATCGACACCTTCTTAGTCAGAGAGATCGGCCATGTATCCAGGAGCCAAATTCAGAGGCTCATCAAGGAAGGCTTTGTAACGGTGGACGGAAAGCCGGTGAAGGCGAATCATGGTCTACATCCCCTCGAAACGATATCTGTATTCATCCCCAAATCCCAGCCCTTAGATATTACACCCGAAGACATACCCCTTGACATCGTTTATGAAGATGATTATCTCATTATCGTGAATAAAAAGGCCGGTATGGTCGTCCATCCGGCCTTTGGTCATTCCGCAGGAACGCTGGTGAACGCGCTGATGGCCCATTGCACAACGTTATCCTCGTTAAACCATCCGGCCCGGCCAGGCATCGTCCACCGAATCGATAAAGATACGTCGGGTCTGCTGGTGGTAGCCAAGGATGATACCGTTCACCGTCACTTGGCCGATCAGTTCGCAAAAAAAACCGTCATCCGCCAATACTATGCCCTGGTTTGGGGGTTGTTGGGGCAGTCAACGGGAACCGTCGAGACCCTGCTGGCCAGGAGCATCAGGGACAGGAAAAAAATACGTGTTTCGGAACAGGGGAAACAGGCGGTTACGCATTTCCAAGTTCTGGAAAAGTACCCCCTCACATCGTTGATACAGCTACGCCTGGAGACGGGACGCACCCATCAGATTCGTGTTCATCTCGCGCATATACACCATCCCGTGTTCGGTGATCATACATACGGAGGGAGGGGTCGTCAACTGGGCGGGCTCAACAAATCACAAACCGCCTTGGCCATGGAAATGTTGAAGATGATGCCGAGACAGGCCCTGCACGCAAAAACATTGGGATTTGTACATCCGATAAGCGGTGAGGATGTATTCTTCGATTCGGAATTGCCAGAGGACATGAACCGTCTTCTGGAGCGACTGGAAGAGGCCAAGAGTGAGGAATCCGTATGAATGCCTATGAAATCTGGAGGCGAAGGACCATCGGGGTTGTCAAGACACAGCATGTATCGTGCTATGGGCTTCAGTTCATACCTCAATCCGGTGCAGCCGTGCTGGCCCCAAATCACCTGAACTGGAAGGATGTCTTCTTTCTTTCCGCCCTGGTTCCCCGTCAGATTCATTACGTGGGCACGTACGAACTCTTTGATACAGCGCGCTGTTATGAGTACAGCGTCGATTATATGATGCAAAAGATCGGTCACTGGTTTAAGGTGCCCGCCGAATTCATCGGGCGGAATTTGGCAGGGATCATCTCTCATCGGGTACGTGCTGTGGGTGCTATTCCAGTGAATCGAAGAGGGTCAGTGAAGGAGATGTTCGAGGCTGTGACCGACGGCCTGAAGCAGGGTCAACTGGTCTGTATTTTTCCGGAAGGCGGCACGGGCATCGCGGGGAGACTTAAGAAATTTAAAAAGGGAGTGGCCAAAATCGTCTACGACCTGCTGGAGGAAGGAAAGGATCACATTCCTGTGGTGCCGGCCGCCATCCAGGGAACGAATAAATGTTTTTTTCCCCGGCGGCCGCTATCGCTCAGTATTGGCTCGCCGCTGTACATCGAAGATCATCTGGATAGAACACCCCGGGAGACGCTCAGTCGTTTCACGGAGTTACTCTGGCAGGCGGTCAATCGGCTTCTGTGTGAGGATGACACTCGTGATCTTCCGCATGCAGAATAGTACACGATGAGCCGGCGGACGATGTGATGGATTTCGGAATTTTTATAAAATATGTCGATTCATCCTATGTAGCGATGATACTACATATGTAGATGAAGCACGCGACAGGCGACATCATGGATTTAATGATCCGAGTGGTGGATATACGGGGGCATTGCCCTGTTTACCAGGAGGGGGATGTATTCTATCTGAAGGAGGGATACATACTGGATAACGGGCGTTCATGTCCGGTGTGTATGCATTCACTGGCCTCCATCATGCCGTATTACACGGCTATACGTCATGGCGTCGATCCGGCTTTGCTGGGCCTGGCCCCGGAGCAGGGGGCGTCGGCCCGGGTTCAGTGTCTCGATCCCTGTGCGTATACTGGCGGTGGTACTGTGGTTTTTGAAATAACGAGGATTGTCGATGAAATTGAAGACGTTGATTGATGATTTGAATGGATTGTTGAAGATCCAGGATATCGTTGATGATAGCCTCAACGGGCTGCAGGTTGAAAATCGGGGAGAGGTTCAAAAGGTCGCGCTAGCCGTGGATGCGTCTGCTGCGGCTTTTGAAAAGGCACACGAATCAGGCGCGGATTTTCTTTTCGTACATCACGGTCTTTTTTGGGACAGGCCCGTTTCCGTAAAGGGCTCGATGTATCACAGGATTCGGTTGCTTATCGAATCCAACATCGCGTTGTATGCGGCCCATCTTCCCCTGGACATACACCCCGAATTTGGGAACAACGCTCAAATCGAGAGAATACTGGGCTGGCCCATCACGAACGATTTTGGCGAGTACCACGGATCCATCATCGGTAAGGAGGTCCGGTTTTCCAGTCCCGTACCCCTTACACAGATCGTGAACGACATGAAGCGAAAGCTGAACTGTGAGGTCCGCGCATGGGAATTCGGGAAGAAGCGGGTATGCCGTATGGGGTATGTCAGCGGTGGGGGATTGAGCCTGCTGGATCAGGCCATCGAGGCAGGGTACGATGCGTTTATCACGGGTGAACCGAAGCACAGTTCGTACTGGATGGCAAAAGAAGCGGGGATAAACGTGATTTTTGGAGGCCATTACGCTACCGAGACGCTGGGTGTGAAAGCCGTGGGCGAGCACATTCAGGAAAAGTGGGGATTGGAGACGGTTTTCATCGATTT
>Ga0180431_10004034_pt1 | contig 18514 bp, 11 predicted proteins | sample SS_ome_11_FD_132459 | JGI IMG/M metagenome (GOLD analysis project Ga0180431, IMG submission 132459) | Hypersaline lake sediment archaeal communities from the Salton Sea, California, USA - SS_1_MS_1 metaG | ecosystem: Environmental > Aquatic > Non-marine Saline and Alkaline > Hypersaline >... | reverse complement strand
ACGAGATCGAGCGTATCGTCGAGGTAGACCCCCTGACAGGAGAGCTTCTCAAAGACCATACGTCGATCGATATCTATCCGGCCAAGCACTTCGTTACACCGCAGGAGCAACTGGAGGTGGCGCTCACAGCTATCGAAGAGGAGTTGGCTGGAAGACTGGCTCAGTTGCGCGCGGCCGACAAGCTTCTGGAGGCCCAACGGATCGAGCAGCGCACGCACTACGATCTGGAGATGCTGCGCGAGGTGGGCTACTGTTCGGGCATCGAGAACTACTCGCGTCACCTCTCGCACCGGCCTGCGGGAGAGCCACCGTGGACGTTGCTGGACTACTTCCCCGATGACTTCCTGCTGATCATCGACGAGTCACACATGACCGTGCCCCAGATTCGAGGGATGTACAATGGCGATCGGTCGAGGAAAGAGGTTCTGGTAGAGCACGGATTCCGGTTGCCCTCGGCACTCGATAATCGCCCTCTGAAGTTCGAGGAGTTCGAGGAGCACATCCATCAAGTGCTTTACGCGTCGGCTACTCCCGGACCCTACGAGCGGCAACACAGCGAGCAGATTGCTCAACAGGTCATACGACCCACCGGCCTGGTCGATCCGGAAGTCATTGTGCGACCTACGGAGGGCCAGGTAGACGATCTTGTGGGGGAGATAAACCTTCGGCTCGGGAGGCATGAGAGAGTCCTGGTGACCACTCTCACCAAGCGGATGGCGGAAGACCTGGCTGACTATCTCCATGAGCTGGGCATCAAAGTCCACTATCTACACTCGGAGGTCGCCACGCTAGAGCGGGTCGAGATCCTTCGAGACCTTCGGCTGGGCGTGTATGACGTGCTGGTGGGCATCAACCTCTTGCGCGAGGGATTGGATCTGCCTGAGGTCTCGCTGGTAGCGATCCTCGATGCAGACAAGGAGGGGTTCCTGCGCTCGGAGACGGCGCTGGTCCAGACCATCGGGCGGGCGGCCCGAAACGTGAACGGCCAGGCCATCATGTACGCCGACAGGATCACCGACTCGATGCGGAGGGCAATCGACGTCACGAACGGACGTCGTCAGACCCAGATGGAGCACAATCTGAAGCACGGCATAGTGCCCAGCAGCATCGTGAAAGAGGTCTACGATCTCACCAAGCGGGTCAGGGTGGCGGCTGAGGAGCCGGCCGAGTACGAGGTCGGGAAACCGATGCCCAAGGACGAGGCCTTCCGACTGGTAAAGGAACTTGAGAAGCAGATGAAGAGCGCGGCGGCCGATCTCGAGTTCGAGAAGGCCGCTCTGATCCGCGACCAGATCATCGAGATTCGGCGCAGTCAGCAGGAGGCGGAGGACATCCCTGAGTGGGAGAAGTACCGCCGGCTCGATGCCGGATCGGGGCGGTGATACGTGAGAGCCGGTGGAGCGTTGCTGCAAGAGGCTGAAAGTCGTTCAATCCGCTGCGAGCCCCCTTCCTACGTGAGCCTATACGAGCAAGGCGAGCTGGCAATACGCGCAGAGCGCGCCAACGCGCGGTTGTCGAGCTGTGACCTCTGTCCCCGTGCATGCGGAGTCGACCGCCTGGGCGGTGAGCGAGGATACTGTCGCTCGGGCGAGTATCCGGTGGTGGCGAGTTGGAACCTGCATCAGTGGGAAGAGCCTCCCATCAGCGGGACGAGGGGCTCAGGCACGATCTTCTTTTCCAACTGTACCGGCAGATGCCTCTTCTGTCAGAACTACCCTATCAGTCAACTGGGCGTGGGCAACGTCATGAGCACCGGTGACCTGAGCGATGTCATGCTGGAGCTACAGAACCGCGGGGCGCACAATGTCAATCTGGTCACTCCTACGCATTTCGTCCCTCAGATCATCACGGCCTTGCTGGAAGCAGTCCCCAGAGGCCTGAGGCTACCGCTGGTGTACAACTCGAGTGGCTACGAGAGCCAGAGTACCATCAACCTCCTCGACGGTGTGGTTGACGTCTACTTGCCCGATGCCAAGTACGGTGACGATGGCATCGCCAGGGAACTCTCCGGGTTCGTGGACTACACCAGGCACAACCGTGAGGCCCTGCTGGCCATGTTCGGTCAGGTTGGGGATCGACTGGTGCTCGACTCTGAGGGAGTGGCCAAGCGGGGTATGATCGTTCGGCACCTGGTGCTTCCGGATGGGTTGGCCGGTACCGGCCAGGTGATGCGTTGGGTCGCGGACCACCTCTCTGAAAGAGTGCATGTGGCGCTGATGGACCAGTACTTCCCGGCGCACCAGGCGGTTGGGCACCCGGTCCTGGGACGCAACGTCACCCCGCAGGAGTACGAGGCAGCTCTGGGTGCCTTTGAAGCGGCCGGACTGCAGAACGGCTGGCTTCAGGAACACGATCTGATGTGATGGTGAGGCACCGGCCGGTATGGGGCTCACTGATGACCGAGAGCATAGGGCAGGAGAGTGGGGGCACAGCCATGGAGACGTTCATGGAGGGTATCACGGTCTTGGATCTGTCGAGGCTGCTGCCGGGGCCGTTCTGCTCGATGATTCTCGCTGACTTGGGGGCCGACGTCGTCAAGGTGGAGAGCAGCCTGGTCGGCGATCCGACGCGAGCATTCCCGCCGCATGTTGGGCGCGAGAGTTGCTACTTCATGAGCGTCAATCGGAACAAGCGCAGCATAGCGATCAACCTTAGAAGGAAGCCAGGCCGGGAGATAGTGCTACAGCTCGCGAGATCCGCCGACGTGTTCTTGGAAGGCTTTCGACCTGGTAGGGCGTGTCTGCTGGGACTGGGGTACGATGATGTCAGGCAGGTGAAACCGGACATCATCTACTGCTCGCTCTCGGGCTATGGGCAGGATGGACCACTCAGAGACCGCGCGGGCCACGACATCAACTACATTGGGCTAGGCGGGATGCTGGATCTACTGCGTCCCAAGGGTGGGGCTCCCGTGATGCCGCGTGTGCAAGCGGCGGACATTGGCGGGGGAGCGCTCTACGCGACCATAGGCATTCTGTCCGGTCTGATTGCGCGGAGTCGCTCTGGGGCCGGCACGTACATCGACGCAAGCATCTTCCACGGCGTGATTGCCTCACTGGCCTTCTCTGCGGCCGCCCTGAACTCGCCACAAGCGGGATCGCAGCAGGGGCACCCTCATCTCTCGGGAGTCTATCCCTGCTACAACGTCTACCGGACCAAGGATGGTCACTACATGACCTTGGGAGCGCTCGAACCTCACTTCTGGGCCGACTTCTGCAAGGCCATCGGGCGCGATGGCCTCGTCGCAAAGCAGTTTCCGCCGGATGACGAGCGAGCGACTGTCGTCGCTGAACTTGAGCGCGTGTTCTCAGAACGCACGCGGGCAGAGTGGGTCGAATTCCTGGCCGACAAGGACGTGTGCTGTGAGCCGATGAACACGGTGGAGGAAGCGCTGGCGCATCCTCAGACAAGGCGGCGAGGCATGTTGCTGGAGACGGATCATCCTACCGCGGGAGCATTGAGCCTGGTAGGTCTTCCCTTTCGAAGCTCGGGCGCTACTCCGAGAAGAGTCCTGCCTCCGCCCATGCTTGGCCAGCACACCGCGGAAATCCTGCAGGATCTGGGGTACGATGATGCGCAGATCGCCGATCTCAGGGCGCGGCGAGTGGTGGCTACCCCTGAGGACGTTGAGGGCAGGAGGATGAGGACCCTTGGCCCGCGGGCTTCGTCTGGCGGAGCGGCATGACCTGACTGAGCCTAGCTTCCGCAGATCCGCCGCTGCATGGCGGGCTCATGGCCGGAAGGGAGAGAACGACGGGGCGGCGTCGGTTTCACTGCCGGGAAGAGGGGCATTATCGCGCATTGAGCGCTTGGTCGATACCCGTGTCTGGGTGACGTGGTTGGTGGGGTTGGGGAGGTCTGCCTTGACCGATTCATCCGAGCGTTCCTTCTTCGAGAGAGTCTACATCGTCGTGAGGATGATTCCGAGGGGCAAGGTCGCCAGCTACGGTCAGATCGCGACCTACCTGGGGCATCCCCGAGCTGCTCGAACCGTGGGCTGGGCGCTACATGGTATTCCGCAGGGAAGTGATGTTCCTTGGCAGAGGGTCATCAACGCCAAGGGGCGCATCACCATATCGGGCGCAGAGTACAGCGCCAGTTTGCAGAGGGAGTTGCTGGAAGAGGAAGGGATCGTCTTCGGGCCTGACGAGCGGGTGGACATGAGTGTCTATCGCTGGGATGGACCGGACTGGGGCGAGCTGGATCGAGTGATGCGCGGTGGTCGTGGACACACGGCGTGACTACCCGGTGAAAGATTGTGGGCGTGTGGCGCAACCCGTTGAGGACGTTCTGCGTATAGGTTTTGGGTAACAACAAGGATCAGAGCGTCGAATCCTAGCGAGGAGATGGGAGGTAGATGAGCATGGCAAAGCGCTTGTATCGTTCGAGGACGGACCGGATGGTGGCCGGGGTCTGTGGGGGGCTCGCCGAGTACTTCGGCATCGATCCCACGATCGTGCGTCTGGTCTTTGTGCTGCTTGCACTGATTCCGGGACCTGGTGTGCTGGCGTACATAGTGATGGCCATCGTGACTCCCGAGCAACCGTCGGGCGAACAGTCGTGGCAGTCACAAGAAGCGGATGCATCCGTGGTGGAGGGGGAAGCTGAAGAAGTGGAGCCATCTGACGACTAGCGACCGGCTGCAGGGAAGCGCGGATTGACCGACCGGAGCAGGCTGTCGGGCTCGCTTCCGGATTGTGGGTAGTACCGGCCAATAGGCGCCAGCATAGCACCGGCGAATACCACCGTCTACCCGGCGATGGGCGGTACAGCCTTCGCGGGCCCTGGCACACCTTTGGAGTGAGCCCGCACTTGTGGTATTGCGCCAATGGTGTTATCATGTGTGAGCACTCCCTACTGGAGTGCTCATCTTGTGTGCATGGGAGACGGCGTGGTCGCACTGTTCAGGGATCGTAGGCTTCTGGGGGCAGCACTGGGGCACTTCCTGCAGGATACTTGGCTCGGCGTGGTACCGGTCATGATGGCGGCATCGAGCAGTAGGATGGGGTTGAGCAATGCTCAGACGGCGCTTGGCTATCTCTTCTACGAGAGCGTGGCTGGGCTCTCGCAGCCGCTCTTCGGTCACCTTACCGAGCGATTCGGTAGTCGTAGGTTGGGAGTGGGCGGGGTGATGTGGACGTCTCTCATGGTCGGCCTAGCGGGATGGGCTCCAAGCCTGCCGCTCTTGATCCTGCTGGTCACTCTGGGCGGGTTGGGAGCAGGGGCTTTCCATCCGCAGGGGGCCGCGAATGCCTCCTTCGCAGGCGGCGAGAGTAGACAGGCTACCTCGGCATCGATCTTCTTCCTTGGCGGAACGCTCGGCCAGGCTGTGTTCGGCGCTGCTGTGGCCGGCCTGACAATCAACAGTCTTGGCACGGAGGGCGTTCTACTTCTGACGCTCGCGGTGTGGGTGCTGGCCTGGGTGATCGTACGCCCGTCCATACCCGTCGAGGCGCCTACAAGGGTGAAGTCCGCCGCCGCGCGCCGTCTCAACGCTCCTCTGGCTACGATCTCTGGGTTCAGCATGCTTCTGCTTCTGCTGGCTGTGGCCACCCGAGCCGGGAGTCGATCTGCCTTCGTGAACTTCGTGCCAAAGATGTGGGACGACCTGGGGCGCAGTCCGGCCGAGTATGGCTTCGCGCTGTCCATCTTCTTGTTCGGCTCCGCATTCGGAGGCGTAGCCGGATCGTATCTGGCCGATCGAGTGGGTAGGAAACGCGTGCTGTTGCTGACCATCGGCCTGACGATTCCGGCGATGCTCTGGTTTCTTCACGCAGAAGGCTTCTGGGCCTTGCTGGCGATGGCGATCGCTGGGATGGTCGCGGGTCCGGCCCATGCCCTGCTGGTGGTGACTGTTCAGGAGTTGATGCCGACGAGGGCGGCTTTCGCTTCCGGCCTGACTCTGGGATTCACCTTCGTGAGTGGCAGCGCATGTCTGTGGTTGGCGGGCCTGGCTGCTGACGTTTGGGGTCTGCAGAATGTACTGATCGGTTCAACTCTTGCTCTCGGAGTGGCCGTGGTCAGCATCCTCATCGCGATTCCTTCTGACAAGCCCGGTGCTGCCTCCTGTCGGGCTGCCTTCGGAGCGGACGAGTAGGCGATTCCTGACTTGCGGACGGGTCAGTGGTGCGCCTTGCGCTGATTGGCGATCTGTGTCTGAGAATCCTCGCACGATTGTCGTTCCGCACTGGATTGGCGGGTCGTGGGCATGAGCGAAACACACCTAACGGAGATGGAGAAGGAGGTACTTCGCCTGGACGGCACCATCTTCCTAGAAGGTGATGCCGGTGCGGGCAAGACGACGCTGGGCGTGGGACGCCTGCTCACGATGCTGGATGCGGGGGTGCCGGCGGAATCCATTCTGGTGCTGTTGCCCCAGCGCACCCTGGCGAGCCCCTACACTGAGGCGTTGAGGTCGTCGACCCTCGGTCCTTCGGGAGAAGTGACCGTGGCTACGATCGATGGACTGGCCCGTCGCAGCATATCCCTCTTCTGGCCCCTCATCGCGGCTCGTGCGGGTTTCGGACTACCGCAGGAGCCCCCGTCGTTCCTTACTCTGGAGACGGCTCAGTACATCATGAGCCGCATCGTGCAACCCTTCAGGGATCGGGGTTACTTCTCCAGTGTGTCCATCAGGCCAAGCAGGTTGGCCGGGCAAATCCTGGATAACCTGAACAAAGCCGCCAGCGTTGGCTTCTCCTGTACCGAAATCTCGCAGCGACTCAAGGACGCGTGGGGGGGCGAGACGAGCCGCCGGGCCACGTACGACCAGGCCCAAGAGGCGGCGATGGCATTCAGAGAGTACTGCCTGGCAAACAATCTGCTCGACTTCTCCCTGCGAGTCGAGCTCTTCGCCCAGCATCTCCTGGCCCTTCCGCAGGGCCGCGACTACCTCTTCGGCACCCATTGCCATCTCATCGCGGACAACGTTGAAGAAGACACGCCGGTGGCCCACGACACCCTGCGGGAGTGGCTGAATCATTGTCAATCGGCGCTGGTGATCTACGACCGCGATGCTGGCTACCGGGCCTTCCTGGGAGCGGACCCACTGGGTGCTCAGGCTCTTCGCGAACATTGCAGCTCTCACCTGTCATTGCCTGGGTCTCACGTGACCAGCCCTGCGCTGCGGTCGCTGGCGCGTGAGATCGGCGAGGGACTCAACCGGCCGGTGACACACGAGTCCGGTGATCCTCGGTCAGCTCTAGCGTTCGAGTCCGGAGCGCATTTCCACCCCCAAATGCTGGACTGGGTCACAGGGGAGATCGTCCGTCTGGTGAAGACGGAGGGCGTGGCAGCGAGGGAAATCGTGGTGCTGGCACCCTATCTGGGAGATGCTCTGAGGTTCTCTCTTGCCGAGAGGCTGGGGCGCCACGGAATCGCCGCGCGGATGCACCGTCCGTCGCGAGCTCTCAGGGAGGAACCCGCCGTTCGCTGTCTGCTGGTGCTGGCTGCGCTGGCCCATCCTGACTGGGGTCTCCGCCCATCGGCCGTCGATTTCGCCACCATGCTCGACCAGGCCATCGATGGTATGGACCTCGTGCGCGCCAATCTGTTAGCGCGGGTGGTCTATCGGCGGAGCGGAGATTCCTACCCTCGACTGGCTCCGTTTTCCGAGATAGAGGCGGCGACGAAGGAACGCATCAGCTACCTGCTGGGAGGACGCTACGACGATCTGCGGAGCTGGCTGCTGAACTACGAGCGCGGACCTCGATCGGAGCTCGACCACTTCTTCGCGCGGCTATTCGGAGAGATCCTCTCGCAGCCCGGGTATGGCTTTCACCGCGATCACCAAGGTGCCGAATTGGTTGCGGTGCTGATCGAGTCGGTGAGGAAGTATCGCTGGGGCGTGGGGCATCATCTTCCTGAGGAGGTCATCAGTCTGGGGCGCGAGTATCTCGACATGGTGGAGCAGGGAGTCCTGGCCGCGCAGTACGTGCGAAGGTGGGAGGTACCGGCTGACGATGCAGTTCTTCTGTCACCGGCGTACGCCTTTCTCATGATGAACCGGCCGGTGGACTACCAGTTCTGGGTCAGTGCCGGGAGCACGGGCTGGTGGGAAAGGCTGTATCAACCGTTGACGCATCCCTACGTGCTGAGAAGGGACTGGCCGTCCGGCCGAGTCTGGACGGATGCCGACGAGTATGAGGCCCGGCAGGATGCGCTGTACCGCCTGGTGCTTGGGCTCATTCGCCGGTGCCGTCGTCAGGTGTTCCTGGGCATCAGCGACCTGGGTGAGCAGGGTTACGAGCAACGAGGGCCCTTGCTGCAGGTGGTGCAACGGATGTTGCGCAGGCACTCGCGGGGAGGCGTCACCGGTGTTTGAGCCACGTCCTGGGCAGCGAGCAGTACTCGAGTATCAAGGGGGACGGATGGGCATTGCGGCCGTCCCGGGCAGCGGAAAGACCCACACGCTCGCGTGCCTCGCGGCCAGGCTGGCCGCCACTCGGCTTGAAGAGGGGCAGGAAGTACTGATCGTCACCCTGGTCAACTCGGCCGTAGACAACTTCTCCGGCAGGATAGCGGCCTTCATGAGAGAGGAGATGGGGCTGCTGCCGGGGCTGGGCTACAGGGTGCGCACTCTGCATGGTCTTTGCCACGATATCGTCCGGGAGCGGCCCGGTCTGGTGGGATTGTCGGAGGACTTCGGAATCGTGGATCAGCGGCAGTCGAGTGGCATTCTGGACGATGCCGTGCAGGCCTGGATGCGAGTGCATCCGGAGACCTTTGACTCCTACCTGTCCCCCGATGTCATCGAGGAAAGCAAGATCCGCTACGTCCGCGAGGCAGCCAACAACTGGCCGTCTCTGGTTCGAGACGTGGCCAGATCCATCGTCCGGAAGGCCAAGGATGAGGGTCTCACACCCGAGGGACTGCGAGCGCGACTGGAACATGGAGGTGGTGCCCTGCCGTTGGCCCGGATGGGGGTTCAGGTCTATAGCGATTACCAGCGGGGAGTGACCGCTCGGGGAGGGGTGGACTTCGACGATTTGGTGCGCCTGGCCTGGAGAGCTTTGCAGCTCGACGCTTCACTGCTCGAGCGCCTGAGACGGTGCTGGCCTTTCATCTTGGAGGACGAAGCTCAGGACAGCAACGCCATGCAGGAGAATATCCTGGATCTGTTGACCGGCCCTGATGGCAATTGGGTCCGAGCCGGGGATCCGAACCAGGCCATCTTTCAGACCTTCACCAATGCCGATCCTACATACCTGCGCCGATTCCTGGCGCGTGATGACGTGGCTCGCAGGGAACTTGCCAGTTCTGGTCGCTCTAGCCTGAGCATCATGAGGCTCGCGAACTACCTTGTGGATTGGACTCTCGACCAGCATCCTCAAGAGCGGGCTCGCGACGCATTCCTGAGACAGCACATCCGGCCATCGCCGCCAGGTGATCCCCAGCCGAACCCGGCCGACGATCCGCGACTCGTACGGCTCCAGCGGCAGGCGTTGACGCCGCAGGCAGAGATCAGGGCGGTGGTGGCTTCACTAACCGGGTGGATGAAGCAGGGAGCCAATGGGACGGTAGCGGTGCTCGTGCCTCGCAACCATCGAGGCACCGAGGTGGCAGCGGCTTTGGACCAGGCGGGCATTCCGTACGTGGAATTGCTGCAGAGCACCATGCACACCCGCAACACCGCCGGTGCACTCACCCACGTGCTCCGCCACCTTGCGGATCCCCTCTCTGGCCCGAAACTGGAGAAATGCCTGGAGGTCTGGCGGCGCGGCGATCGGGAGGATGAGGAAAAGCACCGACTGGTCAAGAGGGCGGCCAAAGCTCTGCGGACGTGCCCTCGACCAGAAGACTTCGTGTGGCCGCGTCTCGGCAAGGACTGGATGGAGGAACTGGCCGGCCGATCCTCAACTGATGCTCAGCTAGAGGTGGTGAGCATGCTCGAGCGATTCCGGGGTATCGTGCGACGTTGGGAGAAGGCCAGTGATCTGCCCATAGACCAGTTGATCCTGACTCTGGCCCAGGATCTCTTCTCTGAACCCCAGGACCTGGCGCTGGCCCACAAGTTCGCCGTGCTTCTGCGCGGGGTTCAGGATGAGCACCCCGATTGGCGCCTTCCGCAACTGGTGCAGGAATTGACCATCATCGCGCGAAACCAGAGACGGTTCCTGGGCTTCGATCAGGAGGACACGGGGTTCGAGCCTCCGGAGGGGAAAGTGACAGTCGCTACGATGCACAAAGCCAAGGGCCTGGAGTGGGATAGGGTGTATCTGCTCTCGGTCAGCAACTACGACTTTCCGTCCGGACAGCCCCACGATGACTATTACTCTGAGAAGTGGTTCATCCGAAGCGGTCTGAATCTGGAGGCCGAGGGACTCGCGCAACTGGATTCTCTCATCGGAGAGGAGGGCCAATACGTTGAGGGTGAGGCCACACGCCTGGCCCGCTATCAACTGGTCAGCGAAAGACTGCGATTGCTCTACGTGGGCATCACCCGTGCGAGGAAGGAGCTGGTTGTCGCGTGGAACACCGGGCGCAACCGGAACAACCAACCCGCAACCCCTTTCATCGCTCTGCAGAGCTTTTGGGAAGCCGAAGGAGGCGAGCAGTGAGCCTACCGGAGGGTTTCATCTTCAGCCAGGCCAGTCTCCAGGCCTATGTTGACTGTCCGCGGCTGTTTCAGCTTCACTACGTGAGGAGGAAGCCCTGGCCCGCCCCCGCGGTGGTTCCTCAACTGGATGGAGAGCGGCACAGAGACCGAGGCAGAGCTTTCCATCGCTTGCTTCAGCAGCACGCTCAGGGCGTCCCCGAGGCCACTCTATCCGGGCTCGACCTCGATGAGGATGTCCGACGGTGGTGGGGTAACTACCTGCAGTCACCTCCGGAGGATGTGCCAGACACTGTGGTGCGCGCGGAACTGAGTCTCTCCGTGCCCATTGGCGGCTACCGCCTCGCAGCGCGCTACGACCGGGTGGGAGCTGAACCTGGAGCTCGGATCGTAGTGCTGGACTGGAAGACAGGGTTCAGGCCTCCCTCTCGATCATGGTTGGCGCGGCGTCTGCAGACGCGAGTGTACCCGTACGTCATGACTTTGGCGGGGGCCGCTCTGAACGGAGGCATCGCTCCCAGTCCCGATCAGGTCGAGATGATCTACTGGTACGCGAATCGCCCCGAATCGACGGTGCGCTTTGCGTACGGCGCCGATCAGTTCGCCTCTGATGGGGAGTATCTTGGCAGCCTGGTGGGGGAGATCGATGCACGGCCCAATAAGGATTGGGAGCTGACGAGAGACGAGTCGCGTTGTCGGCACTGTAGCTATCGCTCGCTGTGCAAGCGCGGAGTCGAAGTCGGGTCTATCGGCGAGCTCGAAGACGATGAGCTGGGACAGGGCGATGGCTGGGATTTCGACCTGGATCTGGAGCAGGTTGCCGAGGTGGTCTTCTAGGCCTCGTCTTTTCGGGAGACGATTTTGAGGGATTGGCTGGATCCGCCGGAAGTAGACATAACAGAGGAACTGCTGACCAGTGCAGGGGGTCACCCTTTCGTGGCGCGTGTGCTGGCGCAGCGAGGCATCTCCCGGCCCGCCGAGGCGAGAGCTTTCTTGGAGTCGAGCTACTACACTCCGGCTATCTCGAGCGAGTTCGGGGAGATGGAACGGGCCGTCGAGCGGGTGGAACAGGCGCTCAGGAGTGGCGAACGCGTCTGTGTGTGGGGAGACTTCGACGTCGACGGACAGACGTCCACCGCGCTGTTGGTCAGTGTGTTGGAGGCCCTGGGCGGCGATGTGACGTTTCACGTTCCGGATCGGGAGGCGGAAGGTCACGGTATCAGCCCTACGGTTCTTGAGCGCATCCTGGGTGAGAGGATCGGGCTGTTGCTGACCTGTGATACCGGGACAACCGCGCACGAAGCACTGGGGTTGGCTCGTGACAGGGGCGTGGATACGATAGTGACAGATCACCACGTGCCCTCAGAGGAACGACCGCCCGTGTGGGCCCTGGTGAATCCCCGCCTGCTGGCAAACGGTCACCCCTTGGGAGAGCTGCCCGGGGTGGGAGTGGCGTACAAGCTGGCGGAGCTTCTCTGTCAACGGGTGGAGCGAGAGTCACTGGCGGATGCGCAGCTCGATCTGGTTGCTCTGGGGATCGTATCCGACGTGGCGGTACAGACGGGGGACGTTCGCTACCTGTTGCAGAGGGGTTTGGAGTGCATTCGCCGGGGTGAGCGTCTGGGTCTGGTGAGCATCATGGAGGTGGCGGGGCTCTCCCGAGCAGACGTCTCCGAGGAGCACATCGGGTTCGTCATCGCACCACGCCTCAACTCCCTTGGGCGTCTGGCGGACGCCAGCCAGGGAGTGGAGCTTCTCACGACCGACGACGTCGTACGGGCCAGAGTGCTGGCGACTCAGTTGGAGGGCCTCAACGCACGGAGACAGTTGCTGACCAAGCAGGTGTTCGACGGGGCGCGAGCGCAGGTGGAGCGAAACCCCGGCCTTCTGGAGCACGCGGCTCTGGTTCTGTCTCACCCTGGCTGGTCGGGAGGAGTCGTAGGAATCGCGGCCGGTCGCCTGGCCGAATACTACCAGCGTCCGGTCGTGCTTATCACCGCGCCTCCGGGAGGCGTGGCTCGAGGATCGGCTCGATCTTTCGGAGATTGCGATATCAATGCTGCTATCAGTGCCAACGGGGCGATGCTGTACTCCTACGGCGGGCATCCTATGGCTGCCGGCCTCTCGATGGACCCCGAGAGGATAGAGGAGTTCCGGTTGGCTCTAGGCAGAACGGTTGCCGAGTACTGCGGGACGGAGCCGCTCACCGAGTCTCTGAGGATCGACGCGTGGGTGGAGCTTGGGGATCTGAGCCTCGATCTGGTGGGCGAGGTGGGCATGCTGGCGCCTTTCGGCCCGGGCAACCCGCCGGTTCGTCTGGCCACTCGGGAACTGCGAATCGTGCAACAATCCATCATAGGCAAGACGCGAGAGCACAGGCGCTTGGTTGTGGCAGACGCGGCAGGACGTCAGCAGACCGTGCTGTGGTGGCAGGGGGGATCGTGGTCTCTGCCCGAGGGCAAGTTCGATCTGGCCTACAGCGTGAGGGCCACGGACTTCCGCGGTGAACGTCGAGTGCAGGTGGAATGGGTCGACGCCAGAACGCGAGGAGTCCCGTCGGTCGCAGTCTCCGTGCAACGGCCCTCTGTGGAGGTCGAGGATTGTCGGCGACACTCCGCCCCGGTGGCGAGGCTTCGGGAACTGGAGCACGAAGGAGAGTTGGTGGTCTGGTCGGAGGGGTTGCCGGACGATGTCGGTGTGGATCGGCATCATCTGGGCTCTGGGCAACGGATGGCCATCTGGACGCTTCCGCCCGGACCTGAGGAACTGCGGGAGGCCCTGGCACGAGTGGGTGCTTCTCGGGTGTACTTCTTCGGTCTCGGGGGAGTACTCGATGAGCGTCAGGCGTTCGTTCGGCATCTCGCCGGCATGGTCAAGTACGCCCTGAGGGAACGAGGCGGAAGGCTTCGGGTCTCAACTCTTGCTGCAGGGATGGGCCATCGAGAGGCCACCGTGCGAAAGGGCATGGAGTGGTTAGTGGCCAAGGGGCAGATGGGTCTTGTGGCTGATGATGGCGATGAGATTACGTTGACCTCGGCCCACGGGGAAGTGCGACCGGACTTGCCTGTGATCCAGGCCCAGTTGGCGGCCCTGTTGGAGGAAACGGCTGCGTTTCGCGAGTACTGTCGTGACGCGGAACGCGAGAGCCTGTTGTGAACAGGCATCTGATCTATGCGAGGACGTGCCGTGATTGGAGTGCTGACCGGACCGATTGGAATCGGGAAGACGACCCTGTGTCAGCGTCTGGCTGAGCTGCTGCAGGGGAGAGGATTGACCCCGGGCGGAATTCTGGCACCGGCGGTGGTGGACTCATACTCGAACAAGACCGGCATACGCCTGCGGCGGGTCGACACGGGGGAAGAACGACTACTGGCCGTCGCGGAGGGTGATCTGGGCGGGCCCCGCACGGGTTGCTACTCGTTCGCGGCCGAAGTCTTCGAGTGGGGCATGTCGGTGACCCGACAGGCCCTTTCCGGTGATGCAGACGTGGTGCTGGTGGACGAGATCGGGCCGCTGGAACTCTTGCGCAATCAGGGACTGGCACCACTCTTGGAAGAGTTGGTGGGAATCGAGACCCCTCACGTCCTGGTTGTCGTAAGGGAGGGGCTGCTGACAGCCATTCGGCAACGGCTGGGTAGGCCTGATCTGGCCGTGTTTCGGGTCGACATGGAGACGCGTGACACGTTGCCCGGGCGACTACTCGAGTGGTGCCTTCAGGGTAGCCCGTCCCCCCGTTCGGGCTAGACGGCGGGCGTCGCGGGAAGGGGGCCGATGAACTTGCCAAAAACAGGTGATGCCCGTATAATCCTGGCTGCATAAAGGAAACCACAGAATGGTTCGACTCCAAGGAGGATGCACGTAATGGCTCAAAAATGGGTATACCTGTTCGCTGAGGGCAGCAAGGGTATGAAGAACTCCTTGGGGGGCAAAGGCGCCGGCTTGGCAGAGATGTCAAAGGCTGGGCTGCCGGTTCCCCCAGGATTCACTATCACTACGGAGGCCTGTCTGGCCTACTTCGATGCTGGCAAGGACTTCCCTGAAGGCATGTGGCAGCAGACTCTCGATGCGCTGAAGGTCGTGGAGAAGCAGGCAGGCAAGACGTTCGGGGATCCTGCCAATCCGTTGCTGGTGTCGGTGCGGTCTGGGGCCCGGGTCTCGATGCCCGGTATGATGGACACGGTGCTGAACCTGGGGCTCAACCAGGAGACGCTTCATGGACTGGCCGAGGCCACCAAAAACCAGCGCTTCGCGTTGGACGCCTACCGCCGCTTGATCCAGTTGTTCGGAAGAATCGTGAAGGGCGTGAGTGGTGAGCGCTTCGAAGCGATCCTGGATGAGTACAAGGAGAAGACCGAGGGCAAGGGAGATACCGACCTGACTGTGTCGATGCTCGAGAGCATCGTCAAAGAGTACAAGCAGCTCTATCTGGAGAAGGTCGGCGAGGAGTTCCCCGAGGACCCATACGAGCAACTGCGGCAGGCAATCGGTGCCGTGTTCGACTCTTGGTACGGCAAGCGGGCAGTTGACTATCGAAACTACAACAAGATCCCACACGACTGGGGTACGGCGGTCAACATCGTGACCATGGTCTTCGGCAACATGGGCGAGGATTCCGGTACCGGTGTGGCCTTCACTCGTCGTCCCGACACGGGCGAGTCAGTGATGTACGGTGAGTACCTCTCGAATGCCCAGGGTGAGGACGTCGTAGCCGGCATACGCACGCCGATGCAGATATCCGAGCTCGAGCAGATCATGCCGGAGGTCTACGGGCAGTTCTCCAAGGTTGCCGCCATGCTGGAGTCGCACTATCGCGACATGCAGGACATGGAGTTCACTGTCGAGCGCGGGAAACTCTGGATGCTTCAGACGCGCACCGGGAAGCGTACCGCGCAGTCCGCAGTGAAGATCGCCGTGGATATGGTGGCCGAGGGGCTGATCAGCAAGGAAGAGGCACTGCGTCGGGTCACTCCGGAGCAGGTTGGCCAGCTACTGCATCCGTTCTTCGATCCGAAGGACAAAGGGAAGGCCCGCGCCGACGGACGTTTCCTGGCCAAGGGACTGAACGCATCCCCCGGCGCAGGCACGGGCGTGGCAGCTCTGGACGCGGATACCGCCGAGGAATGGGCGAAGGCAGGCCGAGACGTCATACTGGTGCGACCGGAGACGTCCCCCGATGACGTGCATGGCATGTTGCCGGCCAACGGCATTCTGACTCAGAGGGGTGGAGCAACCAGCCATGCCGCCGTCGTCGCGCGCAGTCTGGGCAAGCCTTGTGTGGCAGGCTGTGAGGGGATTCGGGTCGATACCGAGAACAGGGTGATCACTGTGGGGGAGAGGATCATTCGAGAGGGGGAGATCATCTCCGTAGACGGAACCTCTGGAGAGGTCTTCAGCGGATCTATCGCCACCGTCGAACCCAACTTCCTCGAACAGAAGGACCTCCTTACGCTACTGGGTTGGGCCGATGAGCAACGACGTTTGGGGGTTTGGGCGAACGCGGACTATCCTCGGGATGCCCTCCTGGCACGACAATACGGCGCCGAGGGGATTGGACTGTGCCGCACCGAGCACATGTTCTTCGAAGAAGAACGTCGCCCCATCGTTGTGCGCATGATCATGGCTTCGTCTGAGGCAGCGCCCATCGAGAGGGCGAGAGCGGCGCTCGTGCCCGAGATCGAGAAGGCTCGCGAGGATGGTAACGGCGGTCTAGTGAAGGAGTTGGTCGCGAAGCGAGACAAGCTGGAGAGCAATCCCAAGCGACTGGCCTACTTTGAGGCCCTTGATGGACTGCTTCCGTTCCAGCGCGAGGACTTTGAGGGCATCTTCGAGGCAATGGACGGTCTCCCTGTGATCGTTCGTCTGATCGACCCTCCGATGCACGAATTCTTGCCCCCACGCGAGGAGCTTCTGAAGGAAGTCACGGAGCTTCGCTGCTGTGATGGTGACTCGAAGGAACTGGCCGAGAAGGAGAAGATGCTCCAGATCGTCGAGGCTATGTGGGAGGTCAATCCCATGCTTGGCCTGCGAGGCTGCCGTGCGGGTCTGATGTATCCGGGTCTGACGGAGATGCAGGTGCGGGCGATCCTTGAAGCTGCCTGCCGAAAGACGAAAGAGGGCATCGATGTTCATCCAGAGATCATGATCCCCCTGGTTGGCCACGTTGAGGAGCTAAGACGAGAGCGCGACAAGCTCGAGAAGGTGGCCAAAGAGGTGATCGATGAATACGGCGTCAAACTGGATTACAAGATTGGCACCATGATCGAGTTGCCTCGGGCCGCTCTCACCGCCAACGAGATCGCCGAGTATGCACAGTTCTTCTCGTTTGGCACCAACGACTTGACGCAAATGACCTATGGCATCTCCAGAGATGACGCTGAAGGCAAGTTCCTACTCCAGTTCGTGGATGACAAGATCCTGCCCTTTAATCCCTTCCAGCAACTGGACCGGGATGGGGTTGGGAAGCTGATGCAGACGGCCGTGACTCTGGGGCGAGGTGTGCGTCCTCAACTAGAGATCGGCATATGCGGCGAGCACGGCGGCGATCCGAGTTCCATCGAGTTCTGTCACATGGTGGGCCTCAACTATGTCTCTTGCTCACCATATCGCGTACCTGTGGCGCGCTTGGCGGCGGCTCAGGCAGCGTTGGATCATCCATCGAAGTAGATGGATTCGAGGTCCGGGGGGACGGCGAACGTCTCCCCGGGCTTCTCTCCTCGAATGGCTCAGTGCACGGTCACCGCGCGTAGCTTGCCCGGACGCTTCGTCTTGAACGTAGAGTCGCCAGCGCCGATCCGTCGGCGTGGCCGGGGACGAGGCATTTGCCTGCCGGACTGGGGGGGTCTACGTGCGCATTCTGCTTCGGGGTTCTAGTCGCCGCGCGCAATCGGTGCTTCTCCTATGCGCGGTGCTTCTCCTGCTTGGTCTTCCGGTAGCCGCACTGTCGCCACAGGTATCGCTCCGCAAGTCGGTTGCGCCTGAGGTGGTGGATGCCGGCGGCAGAGTAACCTACACGGTTTCGTTGGACAACTCGGGAGATGAGATCGCCGAAGGAGTGCGCGTGGTCGACACACTCCCTGCCGGGTTCTCCTACGAGTGGGGCAGCACCGTGATCCGCAGCAACGGCACGGTTATCAGCACAGCCGACCCTCAGGTTTCCGGTGGCGACCTGGTCTGGTCATCTCTTGCGGTGCCAGCCGCGCGCGTGGGTAGCTTCTACGGGATGCATACCTTCGCTCAGGACAAGTGCAACAAGGGATACATCGAGTATCAACTTGATCGAGTCCTCGAACTCACGGGGCCAGGAGCCTACGTCAAGCAACTCTTCTACTACATCACACCCCAGATGACTGCCCCTCCTCCGTGCTGGGTGGACTTCGTCAACGAAGCCTACGATCGGGGTTTGATCCCCGTAGTTCGATTGCAGGGAGTCCATGGAGGGCAGCACTGGATCAAGCCGGTTCCTGATGGTCCCGGCGACTACACCGGCATTGCCAACGTGTACCGCCGCATCGTCGAACTCCTTCCGAGGCGTGGCAATCTTCCTCTGTACGTGGAAGTTTGGAACGAGCCCAATCTGGACATCGAGTGGAGTGGCGAGGCCAATCCGGTGGAGTATGCCGAATTCCTGGTGGACACAGCCGCCGCGATCCGGTCCATAGGCGACCATCGAATTCGCATCTTGAATGGTGGGTTGTCTCCCGGCGGTGATTACAATAACCTGGGCTTCATCGATGCTATGGCAACTGTGGCCGGGGCGCTGAATGCCTTCGACGTGTGGTCTACGCATCCGTATCCGGGAAACCACCCGCCTGAGTACAACATCCACGATGGCACGGCCACGTACCCCGAGCTGACCATCGACAGCTATCTCCTCGAACTGGAGAGGCTCGCCGCTCACGGGAGGGGTGGCGTGCAGGTTCTACTCACCGAGACTGGGCACGCTCTGGGGCAGAATAACTT
>Ga0180431_10004032_pt1 | contig 18516 bp, 18 predicted proteins | sample SS_ome_11_FD_132459 | JGI IMG/M metagenome (GOLD analysis project Ga0180431, IMG submission 132459) | Hypersaline lake sediment archaeal communities from the Salton Sea, California, USA - SS_1_MS_1 metaG | ecosystem: Environmental > Aquatic > Non-marine Saline and Alkaline > Hypersaline >... | reverse complement strand
CAATTTCAAATCATCACGAAAAAAAAAGTTGTTCCAGCATCGGAAAATTAGGCAGGCATTATGGTTTAATAGTATTGAACTGGATCTCAACCCTACGATTCCGCATCCTTCCTTCTTTGGTATTGTTTGATCCAATTGGATTTTTTTGACCCATTCCAAAGGTTTTGAATCTTGACGGGCTAATTCCCCGGCCCACAAAATAGCTTTTCACAATATTCGCCCTGGAGTTTGAAAGCTTCTTGTTATAGCGATCATTTCCATAAGCGTCGGTATACCCTTCGACAATAACCTCTGTATTGGGATGTTGAATAATGAATTGTCTGGTTTGTTTTAATATTTCAAGAGCTTCTTCTGAAAGATCATTTGAATTGTATCCGAAATTGATAATTTTTTTTTGATCGGGAATGAATCCTGGTGTCATAATTTTTTTGGGCCTACCCGTTTTATTCGCTCGTTCTTCCTGGTTAAGGTCTTGAATAGAGCTTAGTTTAGGAATTTTGTCTGATTGTTGTGGTGCTGTAATATCTTTTTCCGCTTGAGTATAGGCATGATCATTTTTGGACGTAAGGCCTGTTGATGGAAGAGGTGTATTGGAAGAGTTTCCCGAATCTTGAACAGAGGGATTTATGTTTTGTTTTGCAATCGCAATTTTCGGTATATTTATGGATGTTAATCTTGCCTGTTCGCTGAGTTCAGGTTTGAAATATTTCTTGATATTGCCGATGTGGCCACCCAGGTTGCCCGGGTAAAAAAGAAAGCCGAGAATGATTAATGATATCAATGAAGTCGAAATATATTTTAATTTTCTTCCCGAAACTTTTCTTTTGGGCTCAATTACAAACTCTGGCAGCGTTTTTTCCGTGATTTCCGGCTTGTTATGATAATGATCATTCCTTTCAATGGGTAAGAGGAGTTCCTTCGCACATTCTCTTATAATCTTTTCGTTTATTGTTTTTACTTCTTTAGTAAAACCGGTCAATAATGCATGATCGCAAATAATGTTTATCAAGCGCGGATATCCCTTGGAAAAATAGAAAATTTCACCAATTGCACGTTCATTAAAAATGTTGTTTTTAAGACCTGCGACATTGAGACGATGGAGAATATATTGCCCGACTTCCGTTTCATTCAAAGGATCAAGGTGGTAGTTGATACTAATTCTCTGCTTTAAAGCCCGATTCTCTGTGTTTGAAATAATATCAATAAATTCATTCTGACCGACAAAGAATATATTTAGAAGTTTTGTATCCGGCCTTTCTATATTTGATAGGAGTCGTATCTGTTCGAGAAGCTCTTGATCCAGTCTATGTGCCTCATCAATTATAAGGATTACTTTTTTGTTTTTTGAGTAACAATCGTTCAAATAGCGATGGAAATAAGTCAAAAAAGCCCCTTTGCTGTCAAAGGTTATATCGCTTTTAAATTCATGTGCAATAATGTTAAAAAAATCGATTTGTTCCAAAACGGGATTGGTAATATTAGCCACAATAATATCGTTTCCAAGACGCTCTAATAACTCATTGATAAGAGTGGTTTTGCCTGTACCGACATCGCCCGTGATAAGGAGGAAGCCTTTATTGTCAAGCACACCATATTCCAAAACGGAAATGCCCTCCCGGTGATTTTCTCCTAGCCATATAAATTTTGGATCCGTACTTATCTTAAAAGGTTTTTCTTTTAAATTGTAGTGAGCAAGGTACATTAATTAACTCCTGAATTTCATCTGCATCACCGCCGATAAATTGTGGATCGTAGATGACAAAGGGTTTCCACGAAAACTTGAATTGTATCGATTCATCTGGACACCGTGTCCAGATGGAATTATTCTTTATTATGCAAAAACCATGCAAAGACGAAACAACATGATTAATTGTAGTAATTACAAGCTGATAGATAGACAACAGCAAGAGTCCGGACCAAAGGTTATGAATTTTGTGTTCTACATAATGTGAAAAGCATTTCACATTATTATATTTTTTGAAAAAATTTTGGAAAGAGGTTTCGGATGCATTGACTTCAGAAAGAAAAGGAAAATTTAGAGGTTAAACTTTGTTTAAAGGTTCAAAGTGGTTGCAAAAATTCTTTATTATCAAAGAAGCGGCTTGAATTTACTTTAAGAAATAAAGCGTTCTCTGAATCATTTTTCATTCTTTGCGAAAATATCTAACACTTCTTCCGCAATTAAAGGTTTGTAAAACTCATCACCAATGAATTCTACTCTCCGGTTTCCATTTTTAAAGTCGATATTCATCGAACAGTTGAATTTATGAGATGTTACTTTAGCTATCCTTGCCAAAATTTCAATGTTGGCGTCCTCAATTTTAATCGGTATCATGTGAGGTGTCCTTTGTTTCCTTTATTCCGCCGATTGTATATTAATTCTAATTCATATCAAAGACCTACGAATTCAGATTTCCATCGTTTTCGGCGCTGGGAATATGAATTTAAAGATCAGTGCTCCAAATAAAAGGACAAGTTAAATCATTCTTTGAATACCTACGGCATCAATGGGTGTCTAAGGAATTGATGGGTATAATGCTTCCAACTTAATGCTACTTTTCTTCATAAAAATTATAATAATAAATAATGAAGAGTTGTTTGTTTAGATTTCTTCAGCTATACAGTAAGCAATAACTGTTCCAAAGCCCTGAAAAAAAGAAAAAGATATTAATATGCCTTTTATATCAGTTAAATAGAACAAAGGAGGCTGTTGCAGAAGAACCTCTCAGATTTGGTAAGCAAATGAAAAGTGACATAAATTCGACAGGCAAGTAAATGTATTCCGGCAAATAATAAACGTTACATTTATTTTAGGGTCGAAAGATATTGAAAGATTAAAATATAAATAAGCAAAGGGTTAAGAAACGGTGCGAGGGGTTTGACAAACAGACACTTCAGTTCAAAGGTATTTGAACATAGCGAAATACAAATCCATGGGAGTAGGATTTCCGGTTTTTGTGAATCCGTGCTTCCTGTAGAAAGCCTCCGAGCGTGGAAATTTGGGAACTTCGACCTCTATTTCATGCAAACCCGCTTGTTTGAGTCGATTTTCGCAGTGCGTATATAAAATTGAACCGTAGCCTTTTCTGCAGTGGTCTGTTTTGACCTGCATTGTTTTTATGATAAGCTTCAATCCCTTTCGTATGACGATCACAAACCCGATCAGATCTCCCCCATCGTTGGAAAGCGTGACCAGGAAGCCTCTCTTAACCTCTTCCTGAATTTTCTCCGGTGTTGCAAAGGCGTTTAATCTTTCTAACTGAGCCGGAGTATACTCTCCTTGATTGACATCCTGTGTATTTTGTCTGATCAACGCGGTGATTTTTTCCGCTTCTGAATCGCTCAGAGACTCTATCTTTCCTTCCAGATTGTCTATGATTTTGATTTTCATGGCTCAACCCATTGTTTTTTAAAAGATCTTAGGCTTTATTTAACTGTTTCCTTAGGGGATAATAACGCCATCATTTTCTTGTGGCTTTTCATGGGATCATGGGCTTTATATTATGTATATTGAGATCGGTTTATTGCGTCGTTACGGCTTGTTTTGTTGCCGGTGTCAGCTCCCGCTCGCAATCCGATTTCATTGTAGACCCCTCCGGGTAATCGCAACATTATCAGGAAATTGCCTTAGTAGCAATAAAATTTAACCGGGATATTTTCTCAATAACTCCGCGTAGATTTCCACGGGATGTTTAACACGTATAGTGTCACCGGATTTTGACAGCATATCAAAGAATTGAAGCATACAGGCCGGGCATCCGGTTGCGACAACTTGGCATCCGGAAGCCGTGATGTTTTCAAGTTTTAATTGACCGATATTCGTCGAGAGTTCATAGTACTGTAAATTAAAATTTCCCCCAAGGCCGCAACACCGGTCCGATTCAGGCATTTCTTTAAGCCGGTATCCCGGGTTGGCTTTGATGAGAGATCTGGGTTCGGCAAATACGCCTAACGTTTTTTTAAGGTGGCATGGGTCATGATAGGTTGCGGTAACGGGATCAATGCGATCATTGAATTTGACATTTTTCAGCCCAACCTTTGATACCAAAAACTGATTGATATCCATTGTTTTTTGAGCAATTATATGGATTCTGCTCTTAACATATCCGGAATCTTTATCCGCCATCATCGGCCAAATTTTCTTAATTGTCGATGTGCAGGTGGCACACGAGGTAACCAGAAAATCAAATTTTTCGGCACCAAATATTTCAAGGTTATGTCGCACAAGACGGTTAAACGTCTGGGTGTCGCCTGAAGAGATTGCCGGTATTCCGCAGCAGCCCTGTCCTTCAGGCATAAAAATTCCCACACCGTGATAATTTAAAACATCGATAACATCTCGGGCGATGTCAGGAAAGATTTTATCAATAAGGCACCCCACATAAAGGGCGACTTTGATGCCGGAACGACCCCGTTCTGTATTTAAATATGGAATCATGCGATGAAACGGTACCGGAGCAAGTCGTTTGAAATGACGGTTTCTAAGCAATGGTGAAACCAGCCGAGCGCAGGACGTGCCAATATTCTCGCTTGCCGGTCGCGTAAAAATTTTCTGAAATTTAGAACCCCAGGCAACCATGCTGTCAAAGATTACGGGGTGGGACAGCACCCCCCTCAAAATCACCTTTTTTGCCGGAGAAAGACCCATGAAGCCGGTGAGTATGGCACGCGCCTTTATGAAAACTTCTAAAACATTCACGCCGCTGGGGCAGTTTGCGGCGCATGATCCGCACAGAAGGCACTTGTTCAGACGATCGTTAACACCCTTAGGGTCTTTAAACAGTTGCTGCACAAGCCCGTCTAAAAGCGCCAGTTTTCCGCGGGCGACATCTGATTCAAGACCGGTTTCCAAAAACAAGGGGCACACCGCTTGGCACATGCCGCACCGCATGCAAACCCTAAGCTGATCGTCAAGCTCCTGCATAAGTCTTGTTAACTCTTTTATGCTCGACATGGACGGCCTCCAAAAATTAATGAAAATCTGAAAAAATTTTCATGAGAATTTCGGAATATATGTTTCTATCAGCTAACCGGTAAGACTTGCAATGCCTTTGCGTAATTCAGGATAATTTTTTAAGATATTTTCAAAAAGTGTTGTTCATCTGAAATATTTGGTTTAAGGTTTAAAGAAAAATTACCCTAATGATCCGATGAGATGCTGAATGAAAATATTTAGCTGGAAAGGAGTTATAAAATATGAGCTCTCCAGACTACTTATCACCATTTGCAGAAGCCAACCGTGCCATATGTGAGGGGGCGGATGAGCGAAAAGTATTAAATCTCGTTACACGATTTGTAACGGAAACGCTTAATATTAAGGGCTGTTTCATTAAAATAAAATCTCCTGAGGGAGAACATGTGGAACGACAATCAAAAGCGCTCGATTTCGGTCGCAGCAGTATCAGAGTGACGTTTTCCCAAGATAAACAACTGGAATTGGTTTCCAGTTTCGGCTTAAGCGAAGATTTCATTTATTCTGAATTAAGTGATTCGCCAGAGAGTATATTTTCACGAATTCCGGATGATACCTTTGTCATCAGGGACATCCGGAAGATGGAAAAAAACCCCGACTATAAAGCCATGACTGCGGAAGGCATCGGTTCCGTTTTATTGTTTCCCATTGAAGTGTATCAGGAGAATATTTCGGTGGTTGCTTTGTTTGATGATAAAGTCGGGGAGCTCACCCGAACGGATGTAAAATTTGCCAGAGCCATCACCAGCCGTGCCGTGGTATCCTTTATTTTGAGACGCAGTATGTATCATTTGTTGGAGCGAGAACGACAATTCCTTCTCAGTTTTCAAGAAATCAGTAGCGCCATCAACTCCACACTGAACATAAAAAAAGTTTTGCAACTTGCAGTAAACAAAATCACAGGCGTACTGGGAGCACGGGGCACACAGATACGCCTATTAGATGCCAAGACACAGCAATTGCAACTGGCCGCTTCTTACGGTCTGAGCAAAGAGTTCTTAAAGATAGGACCCATAAAGGAAAAACGAGGTGCGGATCAGAAAATGATCGAAAAAATTATCGTCATCGATGACGTGAAGACAGACCCCAGGATTGAATATCGGTCAGAAATTATTAAGGAAAATATTCGTAAAATCCTTACCATTCCTCTTGTTGTACGAAAGAAAATCATCGGAGAGTTAACCATTTTCACTGGAGGAGACCGGTCTTTCGGTGAAGAAGAAATTCGGTTTGCAAATGCCGTTGCGCAACAATGCGCATTTGCCATAGAAAACTCTCGAATGTATCAGCGCGTAAAATATGAGTTTCAACAATTATTGGAAGACTTCGGTTACAACGGAAGCAGTACCTGATCGATCTTATGTATCAAAAGGGATAATACCCAATGACACTTGTAAATGGTCTCCGGATGCCACGGGACTGTGATGACAATTTTATCCATCAAGTGGAAACAGAAAGCAGGCAGCAGATTTCCAAATGCTATCAGTGTGGCAATTGCAGTGCAAGTTGCGCTTATACTTATGTTTATGATTATCCTGTTAATCAGATCATGCGCTTGATCCAGCTGGGTCAGAAGGAGGCTGTGTTGCGGTCTCGCTCTATCTGGTTGTGTGCCGACTGCCAGGCCTGTACAACACGATGCCCTTGCAATATCGATATTGCCCGCGTTATGGAAACCTTGCGATTTCTTTCGGTCGAAGAAGACACGGTCTCCATAAAAAATATCCAGCTCTTTTATGACGAATTCATCAATTCAGTAAAAATTTTTGGACGTGTGTTCGAAACCGGATTGCTGGCGAAATATAACCTCAAAGCCAAAAAGCCTTTTACGGACATCGATCTTGCGCCAAAGGTGCTCAAGAAAGGCAAGCTTCCCATCATACCGCACCGAATTCGCGGGCGGAAACAAGTTTCCGATATTTTTAAACGTTTTGAAGATTATCGTAATAAAAAGAATATCGATTAGCCAAAGGACATTATGAGTCAGACGGCCAAACGCATCGCCTATTATCCGGGATGTTCCGTAACGGGAACCACTGTGGAGTTTGATCAATCGACCCGTGCGCTGTGCACGGCTTTGGGCATTGAACTTGAAGAAATTCCTGATTGGAACTGCTGCGGTTCAACACCGGCACACTCATATGATCCTTTGCTCGGAGCGGCTCTGGCGGGACGGAACCTGGCATTGGCCGAAGAAATGGGCCTTGATATTGTCATGACCCCATGTCCGAGCTGTCTAAAGGCCCTCAAAGAGGCCATCAGAAAGTATGAAGAAAAACAACAATCCTTTCTGGACATATTACAGATGCCTTTTTCAGGACAGATTCGAGCGATTTCCGTGCTACAAATGCTATACGAGGATATTGGCCCAAAAACAATCCGTGAAAAGATACGGTATCGGCTTACCAATAAGGTGATTATACCCTATTATGGCTGTCTGCTTTCGCGTCCGCCGGAATTTGCCCGATTTGATGACCCGGAGAATCCGATCTCCATGGACAAATTGCTTCAGGCAATGGGCGCATCTGTTCCCGAATTTCCCTATAAAACGGAATGTTGCGGTGCTGCCTATGGGGTTACCCAAAATCATATTGTGGGTAAAATGACAGGAAGAATTCTGGATATGGCCCGGCGTTTGGGTGCCGCTGCCGTAGCAGTCGCCTGTCCCTTATGCCAGCAGAATTTGGATTTGCGCCAGTCTCAGGTCAATCGATACTGGCATACGACGTTCCAAATGCCGGTGGTGTATATTACGCAGCTCCTTGGTTTTACCCTGGGAATCGATCCTAAAAAGCTCGGCCTTGACAAACTGTTTGTAAGTGCTGATGATCTCTTCAAGGAAAAATCCGAACCACTCGAGAACCAGACCCAATTGAAAAGCGCTTAAGGTAGGAACATATGCGGATCGGCGTTTTTATCTGTAAATGTGGAACAAATATTGCCGCTACCGTAGATACGGAAGCGGTTGCACGTAAAGCCCTGGAATATCCGGATGTGGTTTACGCCACAGATTATATGTATACCTGTTCGGAACCGGGTCAGCAGGAAATTCAGCAGGCCATCGAAGAATACGATCTCCAGGGAGTCGTGGTGGCGGCGTGTTCTCCCCGTATGCATGAAGTAACGTTTCGTCGCGCCGTGGAAAAAGCGGGTCTGAACCGGTATATGTTCGAACAGGCCAATATCAGAGAGCACTGTTCCTGGATCAGCAAGGACACAGAAGCCAATACGCGAAAAGCCATCGATTTGGTCCGAATGTCGGTGGAAAAGCTGCGTTTTAATGAGCCGCTCTTTTCTTCACAGGTTCCCATTAATAAACGGGTGCTGGTCATTGGCGGCGGTATATCCGGTATCCAGGCCGCCCTGGATTGTGCTGAAGGGGGATTGGACGTTGTCATGGTGGAACGGGAATCGACCATCGGCGGCAAGATGGCCAAACTTGACAAGACGTTTCCCACCATTGACTGTTCTTCATGTATCCTGGGGCCGAAAATGGTGGACGTTGCTCAAAATGAAAATATCCGGCTTTATGCCTATAGTGAAATCGAGTCCGTATCGGGTTATATGGGTAATTTCAAAGTGGGTATCCGGAAGAAAGCGACCTATGTGGATTGGGATGCCTGTACCGGTTGCGGGCTGTGCATGGAAAAGTGTCCGGCAAAAAAATCTTTTGATGGGTTCAATGAAGGATTGGATACTACAACAGCCATCAATATCCCCTTTCCCCAGGCAATTCCCAAGAGGGCGAGAATTGATCCAAAATATTGCTGGTATATGATAAAAGAGAAATGCAGGATATGTCAAAAGATCTGTCCGGTGGACGCTATCCGATTTGATATGAAACATGAAACCGTTGTGGAAGAAGTCGGTGCCATCATCGTTGCCACGGGCTTTGATCTGGTGGACCATTCGGTTTATGGCGAATACGGGGCCGGACAGTATCCGGATGTCATCACGGGGATGCAATTTGAACGACTGGTGAATGCTTCAGGCCCTTACGGCGGACATATTCTTCGTCCGTCTGATGGCAAAGAACCCAAAAATATTGTTTTTATTGCCTGTGTGGGGTCCCGTGACCCCTCCATCGGACGTCCATATTGTTCGGGAATATGCTGTATGTACATCGCCAAACAGGCTATTTTGGCACGAGACCATATCCAGGATTGTAATTGCTATGTATTTTATATAGATATCCGTGCGCCGGGGAAAAATTACGAGGAGTTTGTACGACGGGCTCAGGAAGATTATGGTGTTCAGTATATCCGGGGTCGAGTCGGTAAGATATATCCCGAGGGAGAACGCCTCGTTGTTCAGGGAATGGATACTCTGCTCGGTACCCAGGTAGAAGTTGACGCCGATCTGGTGGTTCTGGCAACCGGTGTGGCCGCATCTGCCGGAGCAAAAGATTTGGCCGAAAAACTGCGCATTTCTTATGACGAGTACGGATTTTATATGGAAAGTCATCCCAAACTACGCCCCGTGGAAACAAATACCGCGGGCGTTTTCCTTGCAGGCGTCTGCCAGGGCCCTAAAGACATTCCGGCTTCAGTGGCCCAAGGCAGTGCTGCAGCGGCAAAAACCCAGGCGCTTTTCTCCCGGGATACCATTGAAACAGATCCACAAATCGCCAGCGTCAATGAACGTATGTGTATCGGTTGCGGGAAATGTATTGATGTCTGTCCGTTCGGCTCGATTCAGTGGAAGACCTTAAGGGACGGGTCACAAAAGGCGGAAGTTTTGGATACGGTGTGTCAGGGATGCGGGTTGTGCAACGCAACCTGTCCGCCCAAGGCCATACAACTGCAACATTGCACGGATGATCAGATCCTTGCCGAAATCGACGTGCTGTGTGCCGGAGAAAGGCATGGTTAATTCCAAAGAGGAATCCACAACAAAAAAAGATTTATTAATTGTGGGATTTTTATGCAACTGGTGCTCCTATGGCGGTGCAGATACCGCCGGTGTGTGCCGGTTTCACCAGCCCACAGATTTACGTATCATCCGTATACCATGTACCGGGCGTATGGATCCTCTGTTTGTTGTCAAAGCCCTTATCTATGGCGCTGATGGCGTGCTGGTATCCGGCTGCCATCCTAAAGATTGCCATTATAACGAGGGTAATTTTTATGCCAGGCGGCGCCTGGAGGTCCTTAAGCAATTTTTGCCGTTTATGGGAATTCACACGGATCGATTCCGTTATACCTGGGTATCGTCTTCTGAAGGACAGCTCTGGCAACAGGTGGTTACAGAGTTTTCCGAAACAATTCATGGTTTGGGACCGAACCCCGGCGTTCATGGAGAAAGTAACGCTAAAGCGATGATGTCATTTTTTGATTAGGAATTAAAAGTAAATTGCCAATAAGTTCCGGTGAATGAAATAATTATATTGACCCGAATCCATAATTTATTGATACGCTGCTAAAACAATAAAAGTGCTTATGGAAGACAAGGCCAAAACATTACAAAGAGAGTTTTTAAAAGTTTTCGAAAAACTTGAGGTCGTGCTCGGTTGGGAACCCGGCTACGATTCTTTACATGCTTCGCCGTCTTTCATCCGTCAGGTAGAAGATCTTAACAAACTGGTTTGGAATCCTCTGTGTTCCCAGAATCTTTGTAATTATTTAGTAAAAACTCTGAATGCCTCGGTCCGGGAAGACGGCAAAAAAATCGGCATTTGTGTCAAAGGATGCGACAGTCGTTCTCTGGTCGCTTTAATTCAGGAAAAATTTGTCACCCGGGAAACCCTTTATATAGTGGGCATACCTTGTGAAGGCACGGTGAATTGGCATCGGCTCATGCGTTTTGAGCCATCTTTAAAGGATGTTCAAAAGGTAACCATCCAAGGCCAAGAGCTAGTGGTTGAAACCGCACAAAAGACATATCGTTTTCCACTGCAGCACGTAATGGAACAAAGATGCCTGCATTGTCGGTATCCCAATCCGATCATTTATGATTTGCTTGTCGGTGAACCCATAACGCCCCATGCCGGAGATGACCAAGCCTATGGGGATGTTGAAAAGATAGAACAGTATTCGCTACCGGATCGTCTGAAATTTTGGGAAAAAGAAATTGACCGATGTATTCGCTGCTATGCCTGTCGCAATGCGTGTCCGCTTTGTGTGTGCCGGGACAGTTGTATTGTGGAGACCCGAACTCCCAAGTGGCTTGCCCAACGTTGTGATCTTAAGGAAAAATTCTTTTATCATATGATCCACGCTATGCATCTTGCCGGACGCTGTACTGAATGTGGCGAATGCGAACGCGTCTGCCCGGTGGAGATACCGGTAACATTGATTAAAAAGAAACTGAATCAAATCGTTAAGGAGCTTCTGGACTACGAAGCCGGGATCGACCCTCAAAAACAACCGCCCTTGCTGACCTTTGATCCCAGTGAGAAGGGAATATGATGATAAGCTGAGAGAAAACAATTCATGTACGAAAAAATCTTTATTGCTCAAGGTGAGCTAGCTGCCATGCTGGAGCGTCTTTCCAAAGAAATGGATGTCTGGGTTCCGGTTGAGATGGGAGATGAAAAATGGGGCGTTCGGTTTTTACCGTATTACAGGGATAACGTCGTTGTATTAGACCGGCAAAGCACTATAGGTCCGAAAAACGTGTTGTTTCCACAAGTAGAAACCTTATTGCGTTTCCGGTATCAAAAGGATAGCCAAGATCCTTCCAAACAGCGCATTGATCTAAAAGACCGCCAGGAGGTATCCTCTGCTCTTGTTTTTGGGGCACGCCCTTGTGATGTGCGCGGTTTTTTTACCTTTGACCACGTCTTTCTTAACGGCAGATATAAAGATCCATATTATGCACAATGCCGGGAAAAAACCCTGTTTGCAACCCTGCTGTGCGACACGGAAGACAGTGCCTGTTTCTGCTCATCCGTGGACAGCGGTCCCGGAGATAGGGAGGGCAGTGATCTTTGGATGGTTCCGGTGGACGACGGCTATGTGATCGAAGCACTTAATGACAAGGGCCGGAAGCTGATTCCCATAATGGGAAAACCAGCCACGCCCGAACAGATAGAAAAAGCTCAGCGAATTCAAGAACAAGTAACAGCCAAACGTATTGGAGAATATGATTTAACCCGGAGTGCAAAAGATTTCACGGGTCGTTTTGAAGATATGGATTATTGGCGCGATATGGTCTCCAGGTGTATTAGTTGCGGAATTTGCACATTTGTTTGTCCGACCTGTTATTGTTTCAATATTACGGATGAATCCAGGGATCTTGAGGGCGAGCGGATACGCTCCTGGGATTCCTGTATGTTCTATCATTACACCTTGGAAGCCAGCGGCCATAATCCGCGGCCCGAAAAATTTGAACGTTATCGGAACCGGGTGGGCCATAAATTTTCCTATTTTCCTGATACGTATAACGGCATGATATCCTGTTGCGGGTGTGGACGATGTATCCGAAGTTGCCCCGTATTCATAGACATACGCAAGATTGTACATCATTTGAAGGAGGCAGTGGATGCCGAAAATTGATTCTAATCCCTTTCTACCGGAATTGGCGACCATTCAGGATATTATTCAGGAGACTTCAAATATCCTGACCTTTCGCGTGGTTTTGAACGACGAACAAAAGATGCGAGAATTTTCATTTCAACCCGGGCAGGTCGGGCAACTTTCCGTTTTTGGAGTGGGAGAATCCACCTTTGTAATAAATTCGCCGCCAACTCGAAAAGATTATTTGCAATTCAGTGTGATGCGCACCGGTGAGGTGACCCAGCGGCTACACCAGCTGAATATCGGAGATCAGATCGGGGTGCGCGCCCCTCTGGGCAACGGTTTTCCCGTTGATAAGTTAAAAGCACATGATATTCTCTTTATCGCCGGCGGCATCGGCATGGCCCCGTTGCGCACACTGCTTCTTTACATGCTTGATAACCGTGAGGATTACGGTGATATCATGTTGATTTACGGTGCCCGTTCGCCGGAAGATCTTTGCTACACCTATGAATTTGATGAATGGCGATCCGGTGGCGTAAGACTGGTACTCACCGTGGACCGTGAGTTTCCGGGTTGGAAGGAGCGGGTTGGTTTTGTCCCCACTGTCCTGACCGAAGAAGCGCCAAGTTCTTATAATTGCAAAGCTGTTACCTGTGGACCGCCCATTATGATCAAGTTTGTTCTCATAGGACTCAAACGGTTGGATTTTGAAGATCATCAGATCATTACTACGTTAGAAAAACGCATGAAATGCGGAATAGGCATCTGTGGACGATGCAATATCGGTACGAAGTACGTGTGTGTTGATGGCCCGGTTTTCTCTTATGAAGAATTGCGTCAAATGGTTCCCGAAATATAACTAGTATTCATCCATAAATGGTCTTTTTGCCCAATTTCTGCGTTATGCTCAAAAAATAATCCTCGAAATATCAACTATATGTCTGAGGTTATTTTTTTCGGATGCCTTGATCTTGAACAAAAATCCTCATTTATGGATGAACACTAACTAATTCAGCGATAGAAAAGTTTATGTCCGAACACATATTTTCCCTGATTACTATGAGTTAGAATTTTCTTTCCGTTTATTTATTCTTCTTCCTTTTTTTGCTCCTGTTTATTTGAAAAAGAAGAAAATTGATCAAAAAAGGATTTGAAGGGTGATAGAGCGGCCATAGTTTCTTGGGCCATATTTGAAAAATCCTGTCCCATTTCGAGCCATTTTTTAAACTGGTCGTCAACTGCATGTCTATGGGCAAGGTATGTCTGAATCATTTGCTGAAGGTATTTCTCAAAAAATTCTCCCAGTACATTATCACCGTATTGAATGATCAGGTGAAGAACCGGCACCGGCAAAAGAATGTTTTTGTTTTTTGCTTCCTCCAGAATGATTTGGCTGAGAATAGAGGCGGTTACGTCCTCTTTGCTTTTTGAATCAATCACTTCCACCTGACGGCCCTGTCTGATGAGATCCGCCACCTGATGGAGTGTAACATATGCGCTTTTTTCCATGTCGTACAATCGTCTGTTGGCATATTTTTTTAGTTTTACTTTATCGGACATCTGTTTTTCCTTATTTTGAAAATAAAATTCACAAACTTATTTTATGTTCTATTGCGATAAAAAATCTTTTTTTAGATCTAATTTCATATTTTAGATCTAATATATTTATAATAAATTAAAGGTAGTTGTTAGTTTATAACGGAATAGATTCAAAACAGATAAAAAATTGCTGCATCGCAACATTTTTTCTTGACAAATAAAAGTTAAAGGTTATTATTCAGACATGAACGCCTCAAGCCATAAAATAAAAAAAATTAACAGGAGGGATTATTAACATGGATTCATCAAAAATTGCAAAGCAAATGATCGATTTTCAGAAAACAACGTTTGACAACACTTTCAATGCCATGGTTTTGCTTCAGGAGCAGGCCGAAAGTATGGCCGGTACTATCTTGAATCAGGCCACATGGATGCCCGAAGAAGGAAGAAATGCGATCAATGATTGGGTAAAAGCCTATAAAAAAGGGCGTGAGGATTTTAAAAAGAGCGTGGATGAAAACTTTAAAAGGGTGGAAAATTTTTTTAGCGCATTTGATAAGAATCAAGAAACCAAAAAATAAGGTAAGGAGATAACGTAATGGAACAATATCAAATTTTTAAGCAGATGGCTCAATTCAATAAAACCGCCTTTGACAACGGTTATAACACAATGACCATGTTTAGGGAGCAGAACGAAAAAATGGCAAACTCTCTTTTAAATCAAGCAACATGGATGCCCGAGCAGGGGAAAAAAGCCATAACTGAGTGGATGAAGAGCTATAAAAAAGGTTGTGATGATTTCAAAAAGATAGTTGACCAAAATTATCAAAATCTGGAAAAATGTTTTACCGGTTTTAGCAAATAAAGCCAAGTTTTAAGTGTGGTTCATGGCCAGCCTGTAGGAACTTCGGGGTATGGCTATGAGCCACATAATGTTTTAAATTACGGGGAGGGGTAAACAGATATGGTTAAGGTGAAGAACAGCCCGAATGATCCGGAATTTCTTAACAAGATATTTCGCAAAAACGTTTCTGCAGTCTCTCACCTCATTAGTGCCTCACAAAATTACCTGAGTGCTATGTCCAAGTACGCCAATGATTTTATGCTCCCCTATTTGATTGCTATAAGCTATTTCAATAATGTGGAAAAAAACAAACTTTGGAGCACTTCGCCCCTGGAGACGGTTCAATCCTATATGGATCTTTTGGCGTTTAATCTTGACCTTATAAGCAAAGGTATTAGCGGTGGCATGCAAGCGATAAATATTTCAGGAAAGATGGAAATGGAAAACGCTATTGCCGCCATGTTCAACACGCTTTTTTGTGCAGATGGTGAAGATTTAGAAGCCTTTTTAGAACGACAGACGAAAATGATGGACGTGATGGCCAACAGGTATCCACAGGCCATCCAAAATATTGAACCGGAATATGGGTTCCATTTTGAACGGGATGACAATAAAAAGGTTACTGAAACAGAACGGTTCATTCTTTATCAAATCCTTCCGACGGATAAAAAGGTTAAAGTCAATAAAAACGGCAAACCGGTCCTAATTCTTCCTCCCTATGTTCTGGGAGCCAATATTCTGGCCTTTTTACCCTATGAAAATAAGAGTTACACCCATTGTTTTGCAAACCAGGGGATTCCCACCTATATTAGAATCCTCAAGGATATCAATACGACTGAGGCGATTCAGGTCATGACCGGTGAAGATGATGCCCGTGATACCCGCTTGTTCTGTGAGACGGTGCAAAAAAGACATGGAAAACCCGTAACGTTGAACGGTTACTGTCAGGGGGGTTTTTTTGCTGTTTGCAATCTCCTTTCCGGTGAGCTGGACGGACTGGTTGATGCTCTGATCACCTGTGTCGCTCCCATAGATGGAACCAAAAGCAGGGGGCTGGCGAATTTTTTTGATAGCCTGCCCCAGCGATTTTATGATCTGGCTTACGGAACCAAAACCTTGCCCAATGGAAACAAAGTTGTGGACGGCAAACTTATGGGATGGATCTATAAGCTCAAAAGCATAGGGGATGAATCACCGGTTGCCACTTTTTACAGAGATTTGATGATGTTTGGCCGACAGGGGGGTAAAGATGTGAAAATCAGCAAGACGGCGGCTGCAATTAATTACTGGATGAGCAATGAACGTAATGATCTTCCCATAGAGATTACCCATATGAGTTTTGTTTCCTATAACATCCCGATTAACAAAAACGGAACGTTTCCGGTAACCCTTTTTGGAAAAAAGCTTAATTTAAAACGATTGCAGGAAAAGGGAATTAAATGGCTTATCTGCTATGGTGAAAGTGATGATCTGGTTGAGAAAGAAGCGGCCGTTGCACCTCTGGATTATATCGATGTTGAAGTGACGCCTTTCCCAAAAGGTCATGTGGCCATTGCAACTTCATGGTCCAATCCAACATCCGCATGTGCGCTTCATACCCGTTTTGGAGACAAAAACTATCGGGGACCTGTACGTTTTCAGCTGGATTTGGAAGACAGCTTATAAGGAGAACAGTCTTATGGAAGAATATTTTTACGAATTCTGGAAAAATCAATTAATTACCGTAGAAAAAGGACAAAAACAGATGCAAGACATGACAAAATTGATTATGCAAGGGTTAAGTGATTTTGAGGAAGTTCCAGAGATGTTCAGAACATTTTGCAGTATGGATTTTTGGTCCAAAGAGCCTTGCGACTATATAAAAACCTGGGAAATGACAACAGAAGACTTTCAGAAGTTCTTTAAGTATTACTTGGACTTGGTGGGTTTGGTACCCAAGGATGAGTATCTGGAATTAGCAAATAAATACAATAAGATGGATGAAAGTGTTGCTGATAAGATAAAAGAGATATCTAAACAGGTGAAAATAGTTGCTGATAAAGAGAAAATGATCACAGACCAGAAAAAGGAAATTGTTGATCAAAAAAAGCTGGTTGTCGAACTGAAAAAAGAGATATCTGAACAAAAGATGTTGGTTGTGGATCAGAAAAAGCTTGCTACAGACCTAAAAAAAGAGATCTCCGATCAGAAAAAGATAATCGCTGATCAAAACAAAGAGATTGCTAATCAAAAAAAACGGGTTGCCGACTTGGAAAAAGAGATTGCCGGTCAGATAAAGTCTATAAAACAACTTCAAAGCCAGGCAAGTAGTTAAAATGGCCTAAGCAGGGAAGGATGGAAGACGGCCGATTTTTCGTTCCCGTCTCTGTTATCAGGTGTGTGAGGAGAAAGATTTCATGGACAGACATTTTCTGGAATTTTGGGGAAATTTTCTGATCAATGCCGCAAAAGGGCAGAAACAAATGGAAGACATGTCAAAATGGATGCAGCAGAGTTTTGAAGGTTTTGATGAACTTACGGGTATGTTCAATAAATTCTACGGCCTGGAACATATGGAGAAAGACACACCAGCCTATATGGAAACCTGGAAAAAGGCATCAGAAAATTTCCAAAAGTCTTTTAAAGATTATCTGCGCCTGATGGGTGTGGTACCAAAAGACGAGCACCTGGCTCTGGTCAAAAAATATGAGGACCTCAAAGAAAAATTTGCCGCTCAGGAGGAAACCATAAAACACCTGCGGGTGCTTTTGGAAGAAAAAAATGTTGAGACACAGGGGGAATTGGTTCAAGGATTTCAGGAAATAATAGAAAAGCAGAGCCAACAGTTTCAGGAAACAATGGAGACGCTGAGCAGATTTTTTAAAAAAAATAAAAATCAATCATGACAGTATCATAAAAACTAAGAAAAACGAACCGTTTAGAAATCCATTCCTTATAGATGGTGATAAAAGAGAGGAAAAATATGCTGAACATTAAGGAATCCGTTGCGGTTATTACCGGCGGCGGCGGCGGCATCGGTCTGGCAGTTGCCAAATACTGGGTGCAAAACGGCGGCAAGGTGGTTATCGCGGATGTGGCTGAAAAATTTCTGGAGCAGGCCGAGGCTGAAATTAAAGAGTTACATGGTGAAGTTACTTCAGTGGTCTGTAATGTTACCAATGAAGATGATTGTGCCAAACTGGCTGATACCGCAATTGAAAAATTCGGGCAGATCAATCTAGTTGCCCCTTTTGCCGGGATTATTAAGGATGGACTGATGTTGTCCACGGACAGAGAAACCGGAAAGGTTAACAGAAAAATGTCTCTGGAGCAATTTCAAACGGTTATTGATATCAACCTGACCGGTGTGTTTTTAACCGTGCGGGAATGCGTTGAACGCATGATCAATCATAACTGCAAGGGATTGATCTGTTTGGTATCTTCCACCGGTTCTCTGGGAACAGCGGGACAGATCAATTACTCCTCCAGCAAGGCGGCCATGTCGGTGATGCCGAAAGTGATCACCGCCGAGTTTTTCCGCCGCGGCCTGGCAGACAAGATTCGTTGCGTGGCTATTGCACCGGGCTATGTGGGAACGCCCATGGTCAAAGGAATGAATCAAAAAGTCCTGGATAAAATTATAGAACAGGTCCCCATCGGACGTCTGGTTGAGCCTGAAGAAGTGGCTGCTTTCGTTGGAGATATTTATCGCAATGAGGCCT
>Ga0180431_10004031_pt1 | contig 18519 bp, 13 predicted proteins | sample SS_ome_11_FD_132459 | JGI IMG/M metagenome (GOLD analysis project Ga0180431, IMG submission 132459) | Hypersaline lake sediment archaeal communities from the Salton Sea, California, USA - SS_1_MS_1 metaG | ecosystem: Environmental > Aquatic > Non-marine Saline and Alkaline > Hypersaline >... | reverse complement strand
GCCTTCGTCAAGATGCACGGGCTGGGCAACGACTATGTCTACATCGATCGCTTTGCTGAGCGGACGGCCTTCGACCCCGTAACCCTTGCGCCGCAGGTGGCCGACCGGCACCGGGGCGTGGGCGGGGACGGTCTCATTCTGGTCGAACCGTCGCCCGTCGCTGCGGCCCGCATGCGGATGTTCAATGCCGATGGCAGCGAGTCTGAGATGTGCGGCAACGGCGTCCGCTGTGTCGGCCATCTCGTCGTCTCCCGCGGCTATGCGCCGGCTGGTGAGGTGGCCATTGAGACTGGCCGAGGGGTGCTGGCTCTGGGCGTCAGGCCGACAGGGCCGCGAGCAAGCCAAGTCCGAGTCGACATGGGTGAGCCGTTGCTCGAGCCGGACGCGATTCCGGTGCGGGCTGAAGCTGGCCTCCGGCAACTCGTGGATGTCCCCGCAACGGTACTTGGCCCGCGAGCTGACTGGTGGCAGGCAGCCGCGCTCGACCCACGCATGACCTGTGTCTCGATGGGCAATCCCCATGTGATGCTGTTCTGTGAAGACGTGGCCGCCGTGCCGCTGGAAACGATCGGGCCGGTTGTCGAACGGCATGAGTTGTTCCCGCGGCGGATCAACGTTCATTTCGTTCAGCGGCTGGCGGCTGACCGGGTCCGGGTGCGTACCTGGGAGCGAGGCACCGGGATCACTCAGGCCTGTGGCACCGGAGCGTCGGCGGTCTGTGTCGCCGGCATTCTCACAGGCAGAACCGCGGCGGCCATCACGGCCGAACTGCCCGGTGGCAATCTGCAGCTCGGCTGGGACGGGCGGGGCTCAGTTTTCATGACGGGGCCGGCCGAAGAAGTGTTTACCGGCGTCTGGCCACTGGCTGCCGCCCCACGCTGAGACCGCCCATCGAGGTGTGCCCGGTTCAATTCCCGTTTCGTCCCCCGCAGCGGAGATCTGTCAGCCTGCTGGCTGCTTCCATGAGACTGCAATCACCCCTGGCGATTGGTGCTGTTTCGCTGGCTTCTACGGCGGTTGTCCGGCAGTGGATGGCAACGCTCCGGATTCGGGCTGACTATGGTGACCCGACCATCGATCCGGTGCATCCTGCCTACCAGGGGGCCAAGATCTATGTCTTCTGGCACGAAAACATCCTGCTGCCGCTCTATCTCCGCGGGCACTGCAACATCTCGATGCTGCTCTCGCGGCATTTTGACGCCGACGTTCTCGCCCGGGTTGCGGGAATGATGGGCTTTGGAACGGTTCGGGGCAGCAGCTTTCATGGAGGATCGGCGGCCGTTCGGGAGCTTTCCGAGCGGGCGGAAACGGGCAACCTGACGATGACCCCTGATGGTCCCCGGGGACCCCGCCGCCGGCTTGCCGCAGGCTGCGTCTTCTTGGCCAGCAGTCTCGGTATTCCGCTGGTGGCGATGGGGCTGGGGTATGACCGGCCCTGGCGGCTCGGCACCTGGGATCGCTTTGCCGTGCCCCGGCCGGGAAGCCGTGGCCGGGCGGTGGTCAGCCGCGCGATCCAGATTCCACCCCAACTCGATCGCGATCAACTCGAACAGCAGCGGGCGGGTGTGGAGCGGCTGTTGAATCATCTCAGCGATGATGCCCGGCAGTGGGCGGCTGAGGGTGGACGAAGGCCGGGTGACCGGGCGGTCAGGCCAGAAGCTTCTCGAACCGCTCGCTGGGCTGCCGCGGTTCCTGCCAGTCCCGGAGTGACCCTTGCGGAAGAATTTGAGCGGCTCGGTCTCAGCAGAGATGCGGCATGATTTTGCGGTGACCCCAAAGGGCCGGCGAACGATCCGGTTTGCCGTCGCTCTCTGCGTCGCTGCCCGCCGCCATTAGCGAAGAGTGTCACCCCGGGCACGGCCTCCTGCCGGTCGAGCCCGCTCAAGTGCATCGAGACGACTCCGAAGCCGGAGCACCTCTTCTCGCAGCAGCCTGAGCTCCTGCCGCAGCAGTTGATCGCTGGCAGACTGGGAGTTGGCCGGGTTCGCAGCGACCGGCAACCGGGGGGCAGCCGCTGCAATCGGTCGCTGAGCGAGCCGTGGCGCTGCTCCCGTTGCCTGACCATCGGGCGACGGCACGCCGATCAGGGCTCGCTCAAGCGCAGGCTCGAGCGCTTCAAGCTCAATATCGGCCCGCCTGGCCTCTCCTCCAGGCAGCACATACTCAAGTGCGACGAGGCGGCCCGGCGGGCTCTCAGTCACCAGCTGATTGAGCTCCGCCGGAGAGCGAATCGGGCGATTATCGAAGGCGACGATCACGCTCCCCGGAGGCAGGCCAGCCTGGGAAGCTGGCAGGCTGTCGATCACCCCCAGGACATAGGCACCCGTCGGTTCCGGGAGGCGATAGCGTGCCTGGGTAGCGGCATCGATGGCAACTGTTCGCACGCCGAGGGCCGTCCGGCCTTGAAACACGGACGCAGGAGTTCTGGTCATCGCCGACGGAGCACGAGCCGCTGACTTCAGTGGAGCGGCTGCCCGCGGCGTGGGCAGGGCCGCGGGTGGCTGGCGGCTGGGGCTGGGGCTGGGGCTGCCGAACCGTGAGCCGGTTGGGTTGGCGACGAGCGGTTCTGCGGAAGCCGGGAACGGCCGGTCGGTAGCCGCCGCCGGCATCTCGACCTGCGGTAACGCCGGAGCAGGTGTGGCTGGTCCCGTGGCCACTGCGGGGCTGCTGAATCGGGATGCGGCCGGTGCAGCCGCGGCGGCAGTCTCCGGAGCAGCGGGGGGGGTGACGGCGACGGCAGTTGGCGACCGCGTGGCGGCGGGTCGCTCACTGGCGGTCATGGTGACCTCCTTCACCCCATCGGTTCGGCCGATCAGGGCCCGAACCTGTTTCTGAGGTGGAATTGCGGCTAGCACGGCGGCAAGCTGGTCGGCAGTCTGAATTGGTTCACCATCGATCGCCAGCAGCACGTCCTGAGGTCGCACTCCAACGCTATCAGCCGGGCTTGGGTCGGCCACTTCCACGATCACCAGCCGCCCGGTGACCAGCGAGTCATCGACGGTCAGGCCGAGCCAGCCACTTTTCGGCTTGGGTTCGGCTGTGGGGGCCGCTGCTGCCGCCTCTGGATCTGCCGGCGGCGGCTTGGCTGCCGAGAGCGGTACCTGCAGCGGTTCGGCGACGGCGATGTCGTCGGGTGTGAGCCGTTCCTGATTCGCGGCGGCGGCCAGACCAGGCCAACTCAACAGCCCGGCCCAGATTGTCAGTCCCAGCAGGCCCGGTCTCGAACCCGTCTGCGATCGGAAAAAATTCATCATCGTCTGGACCTGAACAAAAGTTGGCGGTGCGGACCTGACCCGTCACATCGCGCGATCAGGCAGCAGAAGGCTGACGCGTGAGGCTGGCCCCAGGCTCTCTGCGGTCGAGAGTATACGCGAATTGAGCCAAGGCCGGCGGGGGTGGCTGTCGCGGGCGGCGGCGATTCATCAGGCTGTTGCAGCGGCGGCCGGTGCCGCACCGGAAAACGATTCAATCCACAGAACTTCCACCGGCCTCAATCCGCTGAAGACAGCAAAAGTGCAACCTTCCGAACGGGAAAACGGCCTCTGCTGGTGACAGGCTGGGGCGTTGTTTGACAGCACTGCTAGCACTTCTATACTCGGCCGCCGGGCGGTGGCAGCAGGCCATTCGATCGTCACTTCTGAAGATCGATGTGCGTGTCGCCCCGGCGCCGGCATCAGGCCATGCCTCATGGAACGATGCCTGCAGCAATGGAGTGGTGCCGGGACCTTCCCCGGGACATGGAGTGTCGCAGGACGTGGCGAAATCTCGTGAGCGTGGGTGTGGTGACGGCCTGACGGAGCCTGGGCGGCAGCCTTCGGTCCGCCGCTCTCGAAACTCCCGTCGCGGTCCGCGAAGCCTCGCTGAGGTGACCGCCGAGGTGGTTGGTCGGAACCTGCCGGCCGCAACGAGCCAGCCCCCGGGTGTGCCGGAAGGTGGAGCGCCCGGTGAGGAAATTGCTGCGGCGCTCGAGCAGCGGCTTGGATGTGAGCGGTTCGCCGTCTGGTTCGGCCAGAGCCTGAAAATCGAGGTGCTGCCAGCCGAGGGAACAGCGGCGGCGTGGGCCGTCAGGCTCTTCCATGATCCGGGTTTCACTGGTGATTGGCTCCGCAAAACCTTCAGCCAGGATGTGCGGGAGGTGGCGGAGTCGGTCTGCGGTGGCCAGGTCGACATTCACTGGCAGCCGCTGGCAGATGTCCCGCCGCCGCCTGCCGGTGGGCAGCTGAATGGTTCTCTGTCGCGGCCGGCGGCCCGGGACCGGCAGCAGGAGGGCAAAGCCTCTCGCCGCCCTCGTGGGGCAGCACCGAAGCAGCCACGCCGCCGGCCGAAGACTGAGCGAGCAACTGCCCGTCCGAGTCGAGCGGATGTACGATTGGATGAATTCGTGGTCGGCGCAAGCAATCGGATGGCCTATGCGGCAGCCGAACTGGCCACCAGCCGGATGGGCGAGATTTCACCGGTGCTGCTTCATGGCCCGACGGGAGTCGGCAAAAGCCACCTGCTGGCGGCTATCTGCAGCCAGGCCCGGGAACAGCGGCCCGAGCTGACCACCCTGGTGCTCTCGGCGGAGCAGTTCACGACGAATTTTCTGCAGGCCCTCCGCGGAACCGGGCTGCCCGGTTTTCGTCGGAGTTGCCGTTCGGTCGATCTGCTGGCGATCGATGACCTGCAGTTTTTCATCGGCAAGCGGGCCACACTGCTCGAACTGCAGAGCACCGTTGACAGCCTGCACCGGGCTGGCAAGCAGATCATCTTTGCCAGTGACCGGGACGTTGAGGGGCTGGCCGGCCTCGGCAGCGAACTGGCCGGACGGCTTCGGGGCGGGATCACCGCTGCCATCCTTCCGCCTGACCATGACGTCCGTCGGGGGATCGTTACTGGACTGGCTTCCCGTCGCCGGCTCGATCTGCCCGAGGAAGTGGTCGGCTATCTGGCCGATCACCTCACCCGTCATGCCCGTGAACTGATTGGCGGAGTCAATCGGCTCGAGGCTGCCAGCCACATGCTCGGTGCACCGGTGACCCTCGATCTGGCCCGCGAGGCGCTCGCCGATCTGGTTCGTTCCAGCAGCCGCAGCCTGCGGCTGGCCGATATTGAGAAGGCGGTCTGTACGGCCTTCGGGCTTGGCGCTGCCGATCTGCAGAACTCGCGGCGGTCGCGGGCCGTCAACCACCCCCGGATGCTGGCGATGTTCCTGGCCCGCAAACACACCGGGGCCGCCTTGACGGAGATCGGTCGCTATTTCGGCCGGCGGAGCCATTCGACGGTGATCGCGGCCGAAAAGACGGTCCGCAAGTGGATGACCACCCGGGCCGATGTGGTGCTGGCGGACGCCACCTGGGATGTCGAGCAGGCGATCCGCCGCGTGGAAGACGCCTTGCGGGCCGGGTAAGCGGGTGGCGTGGTGCCACCCTGCCGCCCGTTAGCGAACGAGCAGCTGCTCGTCGCGGCTGGCTTTGTATCGCACGCTGGATTGGGGGCCATGGAAGCCGACGACCCGGCGGTCAACGCTGGCCGACCGACTCAGCACGCGGCCTTTGGCGGCATCAAATTCGATGTGGCCGTCCCAGATTCGTTCCAGCAGCCGCGCCTCGATGCGAGGGTCATCAACCGGTGTGAGCACGGTGGTATCGACATCGATCTGCACCTGCTGGTCGCGGATGGCGGTCACCTCATACCGCAGCCTCGTGCGGATTGATTTTCTCGGCCCACCAGGAACATCGACGATGATCTCTTCCGGGATGTTCCAGCTGCTGCCGACGCAGACGGGCTCATCGGGCAGGGGAACAACCATCAGGTCGCCGGTGTTCGACGGCGGGTTCGGGAACAGATCCCGTCGGCTCAGCACCCGGCCGCAGCTGTCAATGGTCAGCTGCGACAGGGGGCGGCCCAGGCTCAGCCGTACGCCCTCGTAGCCGGGCGGAGGTGGGGCGGTGCTGTCACTCTCCCAGCGGGTCTGCTCCTGACCGCCCGTCCGCGAAGTCATTGTGACGTCGTTCACCAGATGCTCGATGGTCGTCTGGCCCTCGGGATCGACCCCCGTGACCCGCCAGGTTTTTACCGAGTCGGTTGCGGTTTCGACCGACTGAGTGGTGCCGTTGATGGTGGTTTCAGTCACGGCACGGTGGGCTACCCGTGCTGAAACCGCTTCACCCGGGGTGAAGTGATACCGGAGGATCAGGCCGTCCTTGTTCCCTGCCGTCGCCTCGGCTGCCGCCGCCGTTCCAGCGAAACACCAGAGCAGACTCAGCAGGCTGCTGATGAGGGCTGGGCTCAGACGGCATCGAGGCGTCATGACGGTGACTCTGAAAGGGGCGGGGCTGCCGGCCTGTTCAGGCCACCGCCCCAGGCGAGTTTGTCGCGAAGCGTCGAGTAGTACCCGTGCTGACTGGTTTCAATCAAGTGAAATCTTGGTTTGGCCAACGCGACCCGGACCCGGTCTCCCGGCTCCAGCCGCGTCAGTTGTCGGCCATCGACCACACAGGCTGACCCCTCATTTGGGGCCGGCACAACCAGGCAATAGTCCCGCTGGGCGGCGTCGATCACGGTGCGATTCGTGAGGGTATGCGGGTTGAGCGGAGTGAAAATGAAGGCGTCGAGCGATTTTCGCACAATCGGGCCGCCAGCCGAGAGGTTGTAGGCGGTGGAGCCGACCGGCGTGCTGACGATCAGGCCGTCACCGCGATAGACCGTGGCCAGTTCACCATCGACAAAGAGCTCGATCTCAATCATTGCGAACGGTGGGCCGGCGAGCAGCGAGGTCTCGTTGAGCCCGAGGTCGGCCGCCACCACCCGGCCGTCACGGACGACCTCGGTTTCGAACATCATGTGTTCGACGAGGCGAAAGCGGCCTTCCATCACCTCCGTGATGGCTTCCTCGATCTCCGGAGGGGAAAAGTCGGCCAGGAAGCCGAGGCGGCCCAGGTTGACACCGAGCACGGGCGTCTGCCGGTAGCCCATCCAGCGGGCGGTGCGGAGAATCGAGCCATCTCCCCCCAGCACGATCACCAGATCGGCGTGCTGGGCAATGTTTTCGGGGGCGATGTCCGGGCCAGCAGGCTCCCAGGCTGAACGGGCGGCAAGGCGAACCGAAACGGTGTGCCCTCGGTCCGTCAGCAGCCGTTCGATGCCCAGCGCGAGTCCTGCAATGCCCGCGACCTCCTCAGGGCCGACAATGGCAATGGCCAGTGGCGGTGTCAGCGGTGTTCCCGATTTCAGCGTGCTGGCAGATTCGTGAGACGGTGGCATCGATTCAGGAATGCCCTGCGGGGAAGTCGGGTGCACCACCGCGGAAGCCGCATCACGGGTGGCCTGCGATCAGTCGTGGAGCGGAATCGAACAGGTTGTCGCCGCCTCACGACCAGCCAGTCGCCGACAGGTGGCGGCGATGCCGGCGGCATCAAGCCCCAGATCGGCGAGCAGCTCACCCCGGTCACCGTGCTCAATGAATCGGTCGGGAATGCCGAGCCGGCTGATCGGCCCGGCTGAAACACCGGCGTCGTTGACCGCCTCAAGCAGGGCCGAGCCGAAGCCGCCGGGCAAGGCATGTTCTTCGACCGTGACGACCCAAGGGGCGGCTTCAATCCGCTCAAGCAGGTTCTGCTGGTCGAGTGGCTTGATGAACCGGGCATTGATCACACCGACCTCAAGGCCCTCTTGCTGCAGCAAATCAGCCGCCTGGAGGCAGCTGCTGACGAGGCTGCCGCAGCCGACGATGAGGCCGTCGCGGCCGCTCGAAAGCGGTTCGCAATGGCCCCGTTCAATGGCACGACGGTCAGAGCCGAAGCGTTCCTGTATGGCCGTTTCGAGCACCGCCTTCGGGTAGCGGATGGCGACCGGCCCCGCCTGAGCCAACGCCCAGTCGAGCATGGCCGCCAAATCGCATTCATCGGCAGGGGAGAGGATGGTCATGTTCGGAAACAGCCGCAGGTAGCCGAGGTCGAACAGTCCATGGTGCGTCGGACCATCTGGCCCCGTCAGCCCGGCGCGATCAAGCATGAAGACCACCGGCAGATTCTGCAGGCAGACCTCCTGAAAGATCTGGTCATACGACCGCTGCAGGAACGTGCTGTAGATATCGACGATCGGCCGACAGCCCGCTTTGGCCTGGCCGGCGGCAAAGGCGACCGCATGCGATTCGCAGATCCCGACGTCGAAGAACCGCTCGGGGAATTCCTCCCGAACCTTCTCAAGCTTGTTGCCCTGGCACATCGCCGCGGTCATCACGGTGACTCGGTCGTCCTGCCGCATGCAGTTTGCGATTGCGGTGCTGGCGGCGTCGGTGTACCCGCGGACCGAAGATTTCCGAACGGCGATGATGCAGTCATCATCATCGCACTCGAACGGAGCGGGCGTGTGAAAGAAGACCGGGTCAGCTTCCGCCGGCTTGAAGCCATGTCCTTTTTCAGTCAGCACATGCAGCAGGATCGGCCCCTCTTCGTCTCGCACCAGTTCCAGATAGCGGATGAGGTTCGGCAGGGTGTGCCCTTCGACCGGACCAAAGTAGCGAACCCCGAGCGATTCAAAGAGCATGCCGCCATGGATGGTCGCCTTCAGTGAGTCTCTGACGTTGACAAACATCCGCTCCATCGACTCACCGACCATCGGCACACCCTTCATCAGGTCGCCGGCCTTGTCCCGCAGTCCTCGGTACCACGGGTTGGTGCGGATGACATCGAGGTATTCGGCCAACGCCCCGACCCGCGGGCAGATCGACATCCGGTTGTCGTTGAGGATGACGATCATCCGCTTTTTGAGAAATCCGGCGTTATTGAGGGCCTCGAAGACAATTCCCGACGGCAATGCCCCATCGCCGATCACGGCCACACTGCGGCGGTTGTCCTCTCCCCGGAGGCTGTCGCCACTGGCCAGCCCGAGCGCCGCCGACACGCTACAGCCGGCATGACCCGTCATGAACAGGTCGTACGGGCTTTCCGCCGGATTGGGAAATCCCATCAGGCCGCCGCGGGTGCGGATGGAATCGAACTCAGCGTACCGCCCGGTAATCAATTTGTGGGGGTAAATCTGATGGCCGGTGTCCCAGATCAGCCGGTCGCGACTGAAGTCAAAGACCCGGTGCAGGGCCAAGCAGAGTTCGACGACGCCGAGGTTCGAGGCGAAATGGGCGGTCCGCGTGGCCGCCACCTTGCAGAGCGCCTGCCGCATTTCGGCGGCCAACGCCTCCAGTTGCTCCAGCGACAGACGTTGGAGGTCCCGCGGCGACGCGATCGTTGGCAGTAATGCTGGCATGGCGGTGAGCCTCCTCGTCCATGACCCCGCCGCGGGGTGAAACTGAACTCTCGGCCGACGCAATGGTACCCGATTCAGTTATAGTCGTGCGACCGGCTGCCGCAGAGCCCGCCGCGACGGTCAGCTCCGGCGGCTCACAATCCAGCGGGCCAGGGTGATCAGGCTTGCAGCCGGCTCACCGAAGGGAGCGAGTGCCGCAACGGCCTCTGCGGCCAGTTCCTCGGCCCGCTCGCGGCTGGCGGCGACGCCGATCACCGTCGGGAACGTCAGTTTGCCCCGATCGGCGTCCTTGCCGACCCGCTTGCCCAGATCGGCCTCAGTGCCCTCGGCATCGAGCAGGTCGTCAGCAATCTGAAAGGCCAGCCCAAAGGCTCGACCGTAGGCCGCCAAGGCATCCCGCCGGGCCTGATCACCACCCGCCGCCAGGCAGCCAAGGTCGAGCGCAGCGAGAAACAGGCAGCCGGTCTTCCGGCGGTGAATCCGCTCCATCCAGCGGACCTGGTCGGCCTCTGTTTTGTCGGCAAGGTCGGCGATCCAGCCCCGCTCAGCTGCCAGATCGTCAGCCTGCCCCCCCACCAGTGCCTCGGCGCCCGCCGCCACCGCCAGTACGTGGCAGGCCTCGCCGGCGGTCGCCGCCGGCAATCCCCTCGCCAGCGTCGCGAAGGCCAGCGGTTGGAGCGCATCGCCGCAGAGGATCGCCGTCGCCTCATCAAAGGCCCGGTGGCAGGTGGGCCGGCCCCGTCGCAGGTCGTCATCATCCATGGCGGGCAGATCGTCGTGGACCAGCGAGTAGGCGTGGATCATCTCGACGGCGACGGCCGCCGGTGCCGCCTGTTCCCAACTGCCGCCGCAGATGCGGGCCGCTTCGAGGGCGAGGGCCGGACGCAGCCGCTTGCCGGGGGCGAGCAGGGCATGCCGCAGGGCGGCAACCAGCCGCGGCGGCGCGTCGTCCGAAAGCTCAGTCGCCACTTCCAGCCGCGGATCAATGAATTCCTGCACCGCTGCCAGCGTGGCCTGAACGGTAGCATCGAGCTCAGCCGCAGGGGCGGTCACGGAGGCGGGCAGATCGGCTGGGCTGCTCATACCGTATTCCAGAGTCGGTCGCAGAGGTGCTCGGCAAATAGCATTCTTGCAGGCGGATGCGATTCCACCCCAGGCCGGGTTTTACGGGGTCTCGCTGGGCTCGTCCATCCCGGGCAGGCGTTGCCGGTTGCTGGTGCCGGCGGCGGCGGGCTTACGGCCCCGGCGGCGTCCACGCGTGGGTCGTTCGTCGGCTTCGCTGCCCGCTGCGGGCTCGGCGGCGGCACTGCTGACCGGCTCGAAAACAGGATTGCCATCCTCGTCGAGCTGCACGAGTGTCTTGACCCGCAGCTCGATGGCACCCAGTTCCTCATGCAGCCGACGGAGCAGTGTGACGCCCTGCTCATAAGCCGCAATCGACTCGGCCAAACTGAGGTCACCCGACTCCATGGTGCGAACGAGCGAATCGAGCTGGTCGAGGCCGGCCTCGAATGACGGCGTGGCCGTTTCACCGGCCGGTGGCGTGTCTGCCATGCGTTGTCTCCTGCGGTGTTGAGCCGACGGCTGGTTGGCTTGTTTCCACCCGGCTGTGAAGGACACCGTCGGCCAGCTGGGTGATCGTGGCGGTGCCCGGGGGGGCCTCCTGCCAGGAACGAATCGCCCCCCCACCAGCAGCACGCCGGGTCACCGAATAACCCCGGGCAAGCAGCCCGAGCGGGCTGTTGGCGTCAAGTCGGCCAGCCGCCGCCGCCAGCCGGTCCTGGAGTCGCCGCACGGTGGCCAGCCCCAACTGCCGCAGCCGCCGCGCGTCCTCGGCGAGTTGCCGGCGGTGCCGCCTGATCGGTTCGTGAGGATCGGCCAGTGGTCGGCTGGCGGCGAGCCGACCCAGCCGTTGACGGGCGGCAGCGGTCTGCTGCTGGAGGTTCAGCCGCAGCCGCAGGCCGAGGCTGGCGATGCCCTCGAGCAGCTGCCGCCGGTCGGCGGCGATGCGGACGGCCGCATCGGTCGGCGTCAGCCCACGACAGTCGGCGACAAGATCGGCCAACGAGACGTCGATTTCATGGCCCACCCCAGCGACCACCGGCACCGGTGAGGCGGCAATCGCCCGCACGACCGGTTCCTCATTGAAGGCCCAGAGATCCTCCAGGCTGCCTCCACCGCGGACCAGGGCGATCGTGTCGAGCGGTGGCTGCAGCCGCCCCGCGAGGCCGAGGCTGGCGGCAAGCTCGGCGGCGGACCCGGCCCCCTGCACCCGGCTGGGAAACACGAACACATCGGCCAGCGGCCAACGCCCCGCCAGCGTCTCGAGGAAGTCGGCAATGGCGGCCCCTGATGGACTTGTGATCAGCCCGATGCGGCGGGGAAATCGGGGCAAAGGACGTTTGCGTTCGGGAGCGAAGAGCCCCTCGGCCTCGAGCCGGGCGTGCAGTTCCCGCAGCCGGGCCTCGAGCGTGCCGGTGCCGAGGGCATGGCAGCGGTCGACCGTCAGCTGGTAGCTGCCCCGGGGAGCATAGACCTCGATCCGGCCATGGCAGATCACCTGCAGCCCATCAGCCGGTTCAATCGCCAGCGTCGGCCGGACGCCCCGCCAGACAACGGCCCGCAGCAGGGCTTTTTCGTCCTTGAGTGCCAGGTACAGATGCCCCGATCCAGCGGCCGTCAAATTGGTCACCTCACCCGTCACCCAGACGTCGGCAAACCCGGTTTCAAGCCGCTCCTTGACGCGGGCGGTCAGCTCCGACACGCTCTGGGCATCGTCTGGTCGTGTCGCTGGTTGTCGGCCTACGGTTGACATGCTTGTGGCAGTTTAGCCGGCCCGGCCGGTGGCTGCCGTCCCCACCGCCAGTTGGCCGCCCGCCCCGTGAGCAGTCCATGAATGCCCCGAACGCCGAGATTCCGCCCGCCAGTGGGTCGCCGCAGCCCTCCGCTCGGTTTGCCCTGTTGATCGTTTTCCTTACGGTTTTCATCGATCTGCTCGGCTTCGGCATCGTGCTGCCAGTGTTGCCGCGGCAGGCCGAGCCCTACCTGAATGCCATCGGCATGCCGCCGCTGGAAGGGGGGGCTGGCGGTGCCGTCATCGGGATTCTGTTCTCGGTCTTTTCGCTGATGCAGTTCATTTTCAGCCCGATCTGGGGGCGTCTCTCGGACCGCTTCGGGCGGCGGCCGATCCTGCTGCTGAGCCTCAGCGGTTCGGTCGTCTTCTACGCCCTCTACGGCTATGCCGTCAGTGTGCCGGTTGAGCCACAGCCGACCCGCGACGGAGCAGTCCTGGCATTGTCGTTGATGCTGCTGGCGCGGGTGGGAGCCGGAATTGCGGGGGCCAGTGTGGGAACGGCGGCGGCCGTGATCGCCGACTGCACGACGCCCGAGAACCGGGCCCGAGGGATGGCGCTGATCGGGATCGCCTTTGGCGGCGGCTTCACGCTCGGGCCGCTGATCGCCTACTTCGGGCTGGCTGTGTTTGATGAGGCCCGCTGGGGAGTGGGGGCGATCGCCTCGCTGCTGTCAGGCATTGCCCTGCTGATTGCAATCTTCGTCTTTCGCGAGACTCGGCGACCGGGTGGCGGGGCATCGAAAGAGTTTCCGAGCGTGGCCCGCAGCCTGGCGGTGCTCCGGATGCCGATGATCGGCGGGCTGGTGCTGATCTATTTCTTGACGATCTTTGCGATGGCCGGGTTTGAGTCGACCCTTGCCCTGCTGACCAAGGCTGCGTTTGGGATGGGGGACGACGCCAACTTCCTGGTGTTCGCATCGATCGGCTTTGTCCTGATGCTTGCCGGTGGCGGTTATCGGCCGCTGGCCAAGCGACTGCCGGAACGGCGGCTGCTTGCCGCGGGGGTGACGCTGATGCTGCTCGGGCTGGCGGCGGTCGGCGGCATTGCCTGGGGCCTGTCGGGTCGCGAGCCAGGAGTGGCGGCCGCCGGCCTCTGGCCCCCGGCGTTCTACGCCGCTGCCTCGGTGGCGGTCTGTGGGTTCGCCTTTGTCAATCCATCGGTGTCGGCGATCATCTCAAAGCGGGCGGATGCTGATCGCCAGGGAGAAGTGCTGGGGGTGAACCAGTCGTTTGCCTCGTTGGCGAGAATCCTCGGCCCGTTGACCGGCCTGACGCTGTTCTCGCTGCATGCTTCGCACGCGCTTCCCTACGCGGCGGCGGTGGCGGTGCTCTTGGTGGTGGCCGGCCTCCTGCCCCGGACCACGGCCGAGCCAGACGGGTCGCTCATGAGCCATCGGGTGTGAGGCCGTCATCGGCCGGGGGCTCCCGGCTGAAATCATCCCGGCTGAGGCCGTATTGTTCGAGCTTGCGATAGAGCGTGGCCCGGCTGATCCCGAGGGCTTCGGCCGCGTCAGGCACCCGCCCCTCGGCCCGCCGCAGGGCCTCCTGAACAAGCAGTCGCTGCCAGTCGTCCAGCCGGAGGGAATCGCCCAGCAGTTCCGATGCCCGCAGCGGTTCCGGCAGCGTGCCGGCAGACGCCGCCATGGAACGGAACTGTTCGGGCGTTGCGTCGATGGTGTCGATCGTTGCCAGCGACAGGCCGATCGTCGGCTGGGCTGCGGCTGCCTCGGTGCGGTGGCCGGCGCAGGCTGCCGAAGCGAGGCTGGCCAGTGCCACGAGAAAATCGAAGTCACTGTCCCGCAGGCTGCCGCGGCTGGCCGTCGCACAGATGGCCGCCCAGGGTCGTTCCTCATCGAGGACGGGGACACAGGCAAGGTCGAATGCCGCATCGGGTTGCGTTGCCGCCGCAGCCTTGGCGATCCAGACCGCCTGGCCATCCTGTGACAGTTGATGACAGGCCGAATCATTGACCTGCATGGCCAAATCTCCTTCGGCTGGGACAACCAGCACCGGCTCGAGCTTGGCCGTGCGGCTGACATCGAACCAGCCGACAGCATCGGCACCAGTCTGCTCCACGGCCAGTTCGACCGCCGCCGCGATGACATCATCAATCGACCGCGAGGCCAGCAGTTGAATGCTCATCTGATAGAGCAGCATGCCGCGGCGATTGTCGTCGCTGCCGCCGGTCCCGACACGCTGAAAGGCATGGCCTTCAACCTCCCCTACCGGACCGCAGCGAACAATCTGCTCGGAGCGATCGAGCCAGCTGTCAGTTGAACGCCGTGAAAACGTGCGGAAGACCAGTTCGGTGGTCCCAATCCGTAACGTCATGCCCGGTTCAAGCGTCGCCTCATCGACCCGACGACCATCGACCCAGGTGCCGTTCCTGCTGCCCAGATCACGGACCTGCCAGCGGCCATCCTGCGAATCCCGTTCGATGACGGCATGCCCGCGGCTTGCGAGACGATCGGGGATGACGATGCCGGCATCAGCGGAGCGGCCGAGCGTGTTCTCGCGACGCGGGTCAAGGACGAAGTTCGGACCATTCCGGCGGCCGATTCTCAGAATCAGGGCGGCCTCCAGCCGAACTGTTGTTGAGCCGGCCTCAGTGGGGTGACCCAGCGGCGGAGCCGGCAGCGATACGCTCGACATTGATCGGGTTCCTCGCGCCACGAGCAGACGATCCGTTACTATACCGTCATGACGACCACAGCCGAAACATCCCCCTCGCCTCCGGGGGGCTCGATCTTCCGGGATCCGATGGAGGCTCCGACGCCCGCGTTTCCGCGGGCTGTGGGTGTCGTGGTCGTCGGACACGGAACAGCCAATGCGACCGGGGCGGCCGAGACTGCGGCCGTGGCGAAACAGCTGGCCCGACTGGTGCCTGAGATTCCGGTCGAATTGGGGTTCCTCGAGGTGATCGAGCCCTCCATCGACGCGGCGGTGGGCCGACTGGCTGACCGGGGCTGCCGCGAGGTGCTGGCCCTGCCCATCCTTTTGTTCACCGCGGGGCATGCCAAGCGGGATGTACCGGCTGCGCTGGCCGAGGCCGTCTCGCGGCGTGGCCTCACGGTCCGTCAGGCGGCGCCACTGGGGCTGCATCCAGCGATCGTGCAGCTCGTCCGCCGTCGCTACTGCGAGACGGTGGCCGGGCTGCCGCCGCTGCCGGCCGGCGAGGCGCTGCTGGTGGTCGGCCGCGGGGCGAGTGACCCGACGGCGGGCTCCCAATTCTGGGCGTTGGTCAGACGATGCTTCGGCTGCATGTCCCGAGTGGCGACGCAGCCCGTTCGGATCGGCTTCGTCGCGGCGGCCCGGCCGACGCTGGATGAGGCCATCGCGGCGCTGAGCCGTTCCACCGCCGACCAGCCAGCAATCGGCCGCGTGGTGGTTCAGCCGCACCTGCTGTTCCGCGGGCATGTGGAGAACCAGGTATCGGCCCGGCTGGAACGGGCCCGCGAAGAACATCCGCAGATCGAATGGCTGCAAGTGCCCCGGTTGGGGCCGGCAGAGGAGGTTGTGCGGGCCCTGCTCGATCGCGGGCGGGAGGCCGCCTGGACGGGCCGGGCGGTGCCCGACGCCGTTCAATCCTCCCCATAAACGCTCTCTTCCGGTCACGATTGGCCGGTAAGGCCAGGAAAAACATCTCGTCACGGGCAGAGGAAGTCGTCACAATAGACGTTTGCTGTGCTGGCCGGGAAACAGTCTGTTCCTCGACTCCGCAGCGATTCTTGTGCCCGGATGGGGTGCGACACCCGTGAGAGGAGTCTGCTGCGTGGATCACTTCCGACCGATGAAAACTGCCGCCCGTCGTCCGCTCGGCTGCTGGCGGCGAGCAGCCTGCCTCGCTGCCAGCCTGACACTCTGCTTCATGCTGTCGCCGCCCGCGGGAGCGGCCCCAACCCGGCCTGACGGTCCGGTGCCGGGCCCGAATGACCGGCAGATCACTCTCGCGGTCAAGAGCTACCTTGAGCGCGAGCACTTCCTGCGGCGGCCGATCGATGACGAGGTTGCCGGCCGTTGGTTCGACACGTTCCTCGAGGCACTCGATCCGATGAAGCTCTACTTCATCCAGGCCGACGTCGAAGAGTTTTCCCGCAAGAAGACCATCCTCGACGATCTTGTCCAGCGGGGTGACGTCAGCTTTGCCTATGAAGCCTACAACCGTTTCCTGCAGCGGGTCGATGAGCGGCTGCCCTGGATCGATGAGCTTCTGGCCACGCGACTCGACTACACCCGCGATGAGTCGATCGTGATCGACCGCGATGCGGCCACCTGGGCGGCAACGCCCGCCGAAGCCCGCGACAAGTGGCGGAAGCGGATCAAGTACGACCTGTTGGTGCAGAAAATGGAGAAGACCTCGCCCGAAGAGGCCCGGAAGAAGCTGCTGCGGCGGTACCGCAGCTTTGCCAAGCGGATGCATCAGATGACCGCCGATGAACTGCTGGAGACCTATCTCTCTTCCTTGACCAGTTCACTCGATCCGCACACCAGCTTCATGTCGCCGGGCACGCTCGAGAATTTTGAGATCGGCATGCGGCTGCAGCTTGACGGCATCGGGGCATCGCTGAAGGCGGAGGATGGCTATACGACAGTCGCCGAACTGGTGCCGGGTGGCGCGGCGGACAAAGATGGACGCCTGAAAAAGAAGGACCGAATCGTCGGAGTCGGCCAGGGCCGGGAGGGGGAGATCGTCGATGTCGTTGATGTGAATCTCAACGAGGTTGTCAAGCTGATTCGCGGCCAGCGGGGGACGGTGGTGCGGCTGAAAGTGATCCCGGTCGGGCAGACCGTGCCGACGGTCTACGACATCGTGCGGGCCAAAATCGAGCTTCAGGACAGTGCCGCCCGGGGGGAGGTGATCGAAGACGGCCGCAAGCCCGACGGCACCCCCTGGCGAATCGGAGTGATCAACCTGCCGAGCTTCTACATGGATATGGCAGCCGCACGGCAGGGGCAGGCCGACTACAAGAGCAGCACCCGCGACTGCCGCAAACTGCTCGACGGCTTCCGCCAGCAGAACGTTGACTGCGTGGTGCTCGACCTGCGGAATAACGGCGGTGGCTCGCTGCCCGAATCGATCTCGCTGACCGGACTGTTCATCGACACCGGCCCGGTGGTCCAGATCAAGGATGCCGACCAGCGGGTGCAGCAGTACGACGACCTTGAGCCGGGGGTCGCCTGGGACGGTCCGCTGGTGGTGCTCGTCAACAAGTTCAGTGCCAGTGCCAGTGAGATCGTGGCCGGAGCCATTCAGGACTATCACCGGGGCCTCGTCATCGGTGATGCCGCCACCCATGGCAAGGGGACGGTGCAGAGCCTGCTCGACCTGGGCCGGCAGCTCTTCCAGCGGCTGCCCAACGCGCCCTCGCTCGGGGCGATCAAAATCACCATGCAGCAGTTCTACCGGCCCAGCGGCCTGAGCACGCAGCTGGAAGGGGTGAAGAGCGATGTCGAACTGCCGAGCATCACGAACCATTTGCCGGTCGGTGAGTCGGACCTCGACAATGCGATTCCCTTCGACAAAGTCGAGCGGGCCGACTACACACCAACCGGGCAGGTGACCGACGCCATGCTGAAGATGCTCCGTGAGCGATCGGCCCGGCGGGTCGCGGGTGACAAAGAGTTTCAGGAACTTGCCGAGGACATCGCCCGGTATGAAAAGCGGAAGGACGAGAAGACCCTTTCGCTCGTTGAGTCCGAGTTCACCAAGCAGTGGAATGAAGGCAAGGCTGCCGAAAAGGAAGAGCAGGAGAAGCAAGAGGAAAATGCCGGCCCTCGACGGCCGGTTGTCACCCGCGACTTCTACTTCGACGAAGCGATGCGGGTGACCACCGATTATCTCTCGGCGCTCGCCGGAGTTGTCCCCGGACTTGCGCAGTCTGAGAAGACGACGGCTCCCCGGCGACTGGAGCCGGCTCGGTAGCAGCTGCAGTGAACGCCATAGCAGACGGTGGATAAAGGCTGCCGCCGCTAGAAGCGGCGACCGGCAACCCCGAACACCCTTGGCGTTTTCGGGTGTTGCCCAAATGGACTCGCTGGCGCCCGCATTCGCGGGCGAGGGCCATGGACGGCAATCCTGTTCGGCACGGTATGTGTCCCACCGAAGGAGAGCGATCTATCTTGCCTCTCCCTCTGGGAGAGGCCGGCCGCAGGCCGGGTGAGGGTGCCTTTCGCCGCGGAACGCTCGACGAAAGCACCCTCACCCCGACCCTCTCCCAGAGGGAGAGGGGGAACGAACATAGTCCGCTACGCCGCAGAATGAGGGCAGCAGAATTGGTGCCGAACATCATTGCCATGGATTGCTTTTCCACGGACCGTCACAGGAGCTGTTCGACTGCCTTGAGGGCATCGGGATGGTCTGGGCCACGGCCGAGATCAGCCCAGATCAGCCCGGGGTCGACCCGTTTATCGCCGCCGCG
>Ga0180431_10004029_pt1 | contig 18522 bp, 24 predicted proteins | sample SS_ome_11_FD_132459 | JGI IMG/M metagenome (GOLD analysis project Ga0180431, IMG submission 132459) | Hypersaline lake sediment archaeal communities from the Salton Sea, California, USA - SS_1_MS_1 metaG | ecosystem: Environmental > Aquatic > Non-marine Saline and Alkaline > Hypersaline >... | reverse complement strand
TAGACGGATTAATAATGTTCTTTTTGGTTCCGCTCGCGAAAAGAACGGAATCCGACCTCGACGACCAGCTCGTTCCAGTAATGCGCAACACCCTCAAAGTGGCAATAGGCATTGTTTTGCTTTTGGTAATACTCTCCCATTACGGCGTTGACATAATTCCCGCTATAGCAGGTCTGGGAATAGGTGGCTTGGCGATAGCGTTCGCGGCAAAAGAGACAATAGCGGACATTTTCGGGGGAGTTTCAATTTTCACCTCCCGCCCCTTCAAAATAGGCGACTGGGTCAAGGTAGCGGGAATTTCAGGCGCAGTCAATGAAGTGGGGCTGCGGCACACCCGCATACGCGCTTTGGACAAGCGCCTCGTTACAATTCCTAACAGCAAGGTGGCCAGTTCAATTATAGAAAACATTTCCCGAGCGCCGAGAAAAATGACAGAGGTAACAGTCGGCTTAACCTATGCCACAAGCGTTAAGGAAATGGGAAAAGCAATAGGCATTCTGGAGAAAATAATAAACGAAAGAGAGGACTGCGAGAATGACCCGCTCATAGTATTCAAGGAATTCGCGGACTCAAGCGTTAACCTAATGATGCGCTACTGGATTATTAAAAAAGCCGATTTCATGAGAATCCGCTCCGAAGTGAACACTGAAATAAAAAAGCGCTTCGATAAAGCGAAACTGGACTTCGCTTTCCCCACACAGACAATTTACCTGGAAAAATGATTCGGTGCGATGCCGCTACCTGGATTATTTCTTTTTCCCTTTTTTTTCCTTTCCTGCCTTCTCTTCCACAGCGTTCCGCTGTAAAGTATGAACAACGCAATTATTGTTGAAAAAAATGCCGCAAAATAATAGCCTATTCCCACAGCAAGCCCCACTGCAGCAACCAGCCAGAGGTCCGCTGCAGTAGTCAGTCCCTCCACCCTGTCCTTCGAGCGGAATATGGCTCCCGCGCCCAGGAAACCAATGCCTGTCACAATTCCCGCAGCAACTCTTGAGGGGTCGACCAGACCTCCGGCAATTCCGCCGGAAAACTCGATTGAAGCAATTGTGAAAAGGCATGCGCCGATGCAGACAATGGCATGCGTTCTTATTCCCGCGGGCTTGTCCTGGATTTCCCTCTCCACTCCGATAAGGCTGCCGAAAATTGTGGACAAAACAAGCCTTGCAATAAGCGCGCTTTCAGAAATCATTTCAACCAAAGGAAAGAAATGCAAAATTCTTTTAAACCCGCTTCACTCCAGTAAAACAAGCAAAAACATTACAGAAATGCCGCAAAGCATTGCAACAAGCTGGAGCAGGGATTCACGCACGGGAATGCATTTTTTCAGTTCAGGAATAAGGTCCGAGCCCGCAATGTAAATAAAACCGCCCGCAGTAAAAGGCAGCAAAAAAAACGCGGCGTTTTCCACAAATGCACTCATTGCCACCGCCGCAACCGCGCCCAGCACAGCAGTCAACGCTGAAAGAAAATTGAAGCAGAGCGCCTTTTTGCGCGAAAAACCACTGTGCACCAAAACCGCGAAATCGCCTATTTCTTGGGGAATCTCGTGCAGGAGCACGGCGACAGTCGTGGTAACGCCAAGGCTGAATCCCGCCAGGTAAGAGCCAGCAATCATCAGACCGTCGACAAAATTGTGCACTGCGTCCCCGAGCAGATTCATGTACCCGAAAGAGTGAACCGTTCCAGCAGGAGTGGCTAGGTGGCAGTGGTGCCAGTGGATTACCTTTTCGATAACAAAAAAAAGCACAATTCCGGCAAGCACGAGAAGAGATGCCTCTACCCCGAATCCGAATTCCCTCGCTGTCTCCGGAAGCAGGTGGATAAAAGCACCGCCGAACAATGCGCCGGCGGAAAAACTGACAAGGTAGAGAACAATTTTCCTGAACACTTTTTCCCTGAGCCCTATTGCCGCTATTCCCACAAGCGATGCAATGCTTACAAGAAAAACGCTTCCCAGAATAAGAAAAATTTCATCCATCCAAAAACTCTCTGAAAATTATTTTTTCTTCTTTTCCTTCCCCCACACTTCCCTGAATTCTCCGATTTCTTCCTCGCCCAAGCCCAATTCGCGCAACTTTGCCTCGTGCTCCTCCAGGGACATGTGCTCGTATTCCTCGCGCCACATCTGCATGGCAGGAGTGTCCGGCAAAGGACGACCGTTTTTCTTGGTTTTCGCCATGAATTCAGCCCCGAATTTGAAAAAATAAGAACCAGAAATTTTAAAAAGAATATGTGCCGGCTTGCAGCCGGCTCCTTGCCCCAAAATAACTCCATTTAAAAGAATAATTGCGCTAAATTTCCACACCCCGCAAACGGAGATGAAAAAATGCGCTTAAGAAAAGAAAAAGATTCGCTGGGAGAAAAAAAAGTGCCGGCAGAATCCTACCAGGGAATATTCACCTTCCGCGCCCAAGAAAATTTTGCCCTCTCGGAATCAAAGCCCTCCGCGGAACTCATGAGAGCGCTAGGCGCAATAAAACTCGCATGCGCGAGAACCAATGCCTCCCTCGGGCTGCTGGAAGAAAAAAAAGCGCGGGCAATTGCCCGCGCCTCAAAAGAATTCGCCAGAGGAAAATTCGCGAAAGAATTTTCCCTCGATTACTTTCAGGCGGGAGCAGGCACGCCCTTCAACATGAACGCAAACGAAATAATAGCAAACCGCGCCACCGAACTCATTGGCGGAAAGAAGGGCTCCTATTGGGTGAATGCAAACAACGACGTTAACATGAGCCAGAGTTCAAACGATGTTATCCCGACAGCGGCAAGGCTCGTTCTCCTCATGAAATCCGCGCGCCTCACAGAAGAACTCAAAAAAACAAGCAAGGCGTTCAGAAAAAAGTCACTCGAGTTCCGAGGCATTCTGAAGTGCGGTCGCACGCATTACATGGACGCGGTTCCCATAACACTCGGACAGGAATTCTCCTCTTATACTTCATTGACGGATTCCTCCCTTGAAAGAATTTCCCTCGCTTTGGAGGGACTCAAAACCGTGCCTCTCGGGGGAACAGCGGTTGGCACGGGAATAAACACGCATCCAAAATTCAGAAAAAAAGCAATAAGAGAGCTTTCTAAAGAATCAGGCTTCAAGCTGAACGCCCCCAAAAACCCCTTTGAACCAATGCATTCAATGAACTGCCTTGTTGATTACTCAAACGCGCTGAGATGCCTTGCAATCTCTCTGCACAAAATTTCCTCGGACCTAATGTTCCTCTCTTCGGGTCCCGACGCGGGAGCCGGTGAAATAATTCTGCCGGCAGTGGAACCAGGCAGTTCAATAATGCCCGGCAAAATAAATCCATCAATTCCCGAAGCGGCAAAAATGGCGTGCTTTTACGTCCAAGGCATTGACCACGTTGTGGAAAACGCTGCCCTCAGCGGGCACCTTGAAATAAACGTTTTTGTTCCAGTAATTCTTTTCTCCCTCGAGCAAGCAACAGCGCTCCTTTCAAACACATTGAAAATGATGAGAACAAAATGCATTACGGGAATAAAAGCCGACAGGGAAAAATGCCTCCAGATGCTCGAATCCTCCTATTCCTATGCCACTGCCCTGAATCCCTATCTCGGCTATTCCGCTGTAGCGGAACTCGTAAAAGAAGCCTCTCGCAGGAGAAAACCCGTGAAGGAAGTCATTCTGGAAAAAAATTTTATATCCAAAAAAGATTTGGACGCACTGCTCTCGCTCAAAAAAATGACAAAGCCCCAGAAATTCGACAAAGCGCTCGCCAAAAAAATCCAGGAAAACAAAAACTTCAAAAAATTCCTCCGCTCTATAAGGTGAATGCCTTGAAAACCCCGCAGAAAAAAGACTCACTGGAACTGCACGAAAAACTCAAAGGCAAGCTCCAAGTGAAAGCAAAACCAGGGGCAAAGCTTTCAGGCAAAAACCTCCCCCTTCTTTACACTCCCGGCGTCTCGTTTCCCTGCACGGAAATCGCGAAGCGCAGGGAAAAGGTTTTCTCACTCACGGGAAAGCAGAATTCGATAGCAGTAATAACAGACGGAACAGCAGTACTGGGACTGGGAAAAATCGGCGCGGAAGCCTCGCTGCCTGTAATGGAGGGCAAAGCACTTTTGTTCTCCGAACTCGCGGGAATAAACGCCTTTCCCCTTGTTTTGGACACCCGTTCCCCCCAAGAAACAGTCCAGGCAATAAAAGCAATCGCTCCAAGTTTCGGCGGCATAAACCTGGAAGACATTGCCTCGCCTTACTGCTTTTACATTGAGGAAAAACTGCAGGGGCTGGGCATTCCGGTAGTGCACGACGACCAGCACGCAACCGCAATCGTTGCCCTCGCGGGACTGATTAATGCATTCAACCTCGCGGACAAAGAATTCCGCGATGCAAAAATTGTCCTCAGCGGCTGCGGCGCAGCCGGCACAGCCATCGCAAAGCTGCTGCACTCTTCCAAAAAATTCACCCCGAGGCAGATGCTCGTCTTCGACAAATTCGGTTCAGTGCGCAAGGGGAAGAAAATGCCGGAGCACATGAGGGAAGTTGCAGCGCTCACGGGAAGCAAGTTCCACGGCTCAATGAAAGAAGCACTGCACGGAGCGGATGCGTTCATTGGTGTTTCCGCGCCCAATCTTCTCAGCGCTGCCAACATCAAAAAAATGGTCGAAAAACCGGTAGTGTTCGCGATGGCGAATCCTGTCCCCGAAATTTCCTTTGAGAGCGCGAAGCGCGGCGGGGCATTCATTGTCGGAACGGGCAGAAGCGATTATCCCAATCAAATCAACAATGTGCTCGTATTCCCGGGCATGTTCCGCGGCCTTTTGGATGCACACGCAAAGCGCCTCAGCGAAGTCGCGAAACTTGCTACAGCAAAAGCGCTGGCTTCATCTTTGCAGCCGAGTCCGGAAAAAATTTTACCGGGCGCGCTTGATTCCGGTTATGTAAAAAAAATAGCGCGTTCGGTGAAAAAAGCATCGCGCCGAACCGGGAAATTCTCCAAGCGTTGCTTTTTTTAAATCTCTTTTCCTGCAACCGCCCGTTTTATAAGGGTGTCGGGGGAATTTTGTTGTATTAGAGAAGGATTTATTTGAAGTTAAAAAAAAGTTAGCCTGATTTTCTTAACTGAAAAGCACTCCCTTTTTTTGGGAGGAAAGTTAACTTTTGCCTTTTTTGATTGAAAATGAAAGAGTGATATAAATGGACTTTAGAGAATTTGAATTAAACGGCAGTCTAGCCCATGCCGTTAAATACAAGGGCTATGAAAAACCCTCGGAAGTGCAGGTGAAAGCAATTCCCCTGGTTTTGGAGGGAAAGGATGTCATCGTGCAGGCACAGACAGGCACGGGAAAAACGGCGGCTTTCGCCATTCCATTGCTTGAAAGGCTTTCTGGCACAAGGCCCTCGGCACAGGCGCTCGTGGTCGTTCCCACAAGGGAGCTCGCGGAGCAGGTGAAAAAGGAATTTTCCTCCCTTGCAAAAGGGCAGAAAGTTTACTGCATTTCCGTTTACGGAGGCCAGAGCATCGGCGTGCAGAGGAACCTATTGCGCAAAGGCCAGCACGTGATAATTGCGACACCGGGCAGGCTCATGGACTTAATGAACAGGGGCTGGATAAGCCTTAATGCAGTAAAATACGTGGTACTTGACGAAGCCGACAAAATGTTCGACATGGGCTTCAGGGAAGACATTGAATTCATACTTTCACACTGCCCCAAGCAAAGGCAGACAATGCTTTTTTCTGCCACGATTTCGGAAGACATCCTCTCACTTGCAGGGGAACACCTCTGCGGGGAAAGAGTGTTCGTGAATGTCTCGCAGGACAGGGTTGCAGTGGACGAAATCGACCAGTTTTACATAAGCGTTGAGCGCAGGAAGCGCTTGCCCATTCTCGCGGCACTGCTCCGGGGCAAGAGAATGACCAAGTGCTTGGTGTTTTGCAGGACAAGGCGCACGGCAGACTGGCTTTCAAAGCAGTTGAGCCAGCGCGGCGTGCAAGCGCGCTCAATTCACGGTGGCTTGCCGCAAAGGGCACGCGAGCGAATACTTGCCGGATTCAGGTCGGAGAAAATCCCAGTGCTCGTCACAACCGATTTATTGGCGAGAGGAATGGACATAAGTGACATTTCCCACATAGTGAATTTCGATTTCCCCAAGGAAAGGGAAACGTACATTCACAGGATTGGCAGGACAGCGCGCTTCGGGAACCGCGGCGAGGCAATAACATTCTGCACAAACGTAATGGAATACGAGGAACTCGAGCGCATTCAGAACAATTTCAACACAGAAATAATAGAACTGGAAGCCGGGTAAAAAGCTGCTCTGGCTTTCCTCCATTCTATGTGAACCCTATGCCGCCGGCTGCCAGCATAATGAATTCCGCATAGTATACCGAGAGGAGCGCGAAGAAAAGCGCCGGAAGCGCGGATAAAAGGGTTCCGAGGGCAATCGTTGCCGTCAATTCGTGCTTTTTGATTTTCCCTGACTGTTTTCCCGCGAACCTCACAACACGGCTGGAAATGAAAAAAATAAAGGAAAAAAGCGGGCTGGTTATTAGTAAGTAAAAAGTCGCCAATAAGAAGAAAAAAGCCATTGAAGGCAGGACTTGTTCAGGTGTTGTGCCCCAATAAGCCGTTCCCTGCGCAATAGAGCCCATGAGAATTATTTGAATTAAAACCAAGAAGAGATTGAATGCCGTTGCCGTGCCCAGGAGAACAAAAGGGTAAAGCAATATTTTTGCAATAATTCCCGATTTAAAGAATTTAAGCGTTTTTCCCGCTCTTCCGCATGCTTTTCCCAGCAGAAAGTACGACAACGCGCCGACGAAGAAAGGGGAAAAGAGCGCCATGATGCCGAATTGCAGCATCATTCTGGAAACCAGCAGGATTAATGCTCCTACAGTGATTCCAATTGCAGGAAATATCCTTTTCTCTCCTTTTTTTAACGAGATTATCCCAAGCGCGATTGCAATCATGGGAAAAAGGAAGAAGCCCGCAGCGGAGAAGAAAAACACGCACACGGCGAGAGAGTACACAGCGTTTATGGTCCCTGAAGGAATGCTGCCTCCAAGGTATAGTGCCCCGTAATAATACGCCGTGCAGAGGGCAGCCAGCGCGGAAAACGCAAGAGAGTAAATCCCGTATCTGTTTTTCCCGAATTCTGCTTTCCACTTCATTTAAGGAGAATTAAGCTTCCGGTTTATTTATTTCTTTCGGTGCGTTTTGAATTCCTTCCGCACGGAATAAGAATCCGATTCTGGGATTTTCCATTTTGTATTTTCATGCTAATCTGCGAAATCTTAACTGCCGTGGTTTTACTCCTAAACCCCTGCGAACCCCTCTGTATCTCAGTATCCTTCTTGTTGCCCTGTCATATCTTTGCTCTCCGCTGTGTCCGGCTTTCACAAAATCTTGCCTTGCAAAATGGATCGTATGGGCTATTTCGTTCAATGTGTACTCTGATAAAACTCTGAACACAAATTCATGTATTCCAATCCCAAATCTTTTATATAGTTTTCCTTTCGGGAACAATTCCGAGGTTGCGCGGTCAATGGCTTCTTTAACCGCTTCTCTTTCGCGGTAGGCTTTTCTCAATTCGCCTAGTATTTTTTGGAACTCGGGTGTCCTCGCAATTTCAGTTGCTGTCTGCACATCATAGCCCAATGACCTCAGGTGTTCAGCTCTTTCTGTCTCTTTTCTTCCCCATTTTTCCTTGAGACCCGGAATGGATGCAACGAATTCTTCAGGGGTGAGTTTCCACAGGCCCGGATTTCTTAGAGCTTTCTCGTTCTTAACGGCTTCGTCTATTGCTTGCAGCGATATTGCAACAACAAAAAGTGGATTGCCAAATTGCTCGTTATAATGTGCTATTTGTTCATCGCCATAGAGTCTCTTGGAAGCACCAACACCAAACCAGCATCTCATAGTCAATTGTTTCCCTGTGGGTATTTAATAATTATAGGTCGGCGTTCCTTTTTCTTGAGAAAAGTCCGCTCCCGGGTTTGCGCATTGGAGGCTTTGCGCCTGCCTTTTTATAATTCTGCGAGTTCTGCATAGAATTCTTTGTATTTTTCCAAGTCGGCTTTTACTATGTCCTTGATGTCTTTCCATTCCACCAGGGTTATAGGCTCTCTCTTTCCCTTTATTTTCACTTCCTTCATTTTAATCGCTCCTGGTTTCAGAGCCCATACAGTTCCCTTATTTTTTGTTTTACTTCTTTTAGTTTTTGGTTTGAGATTTTTCCGATTTTGGTTTCTATAATTTTCTTGTAGGCCGTCACTGGGTTGTCAACCATTATCTGGCTTTCAGTCTTCAGTCGTCCTTTTTCTAAATCTTTTGAAGTTAGTAAAACATCGTATTTTGTTTTGCTTCCTTGGGAAGTTATCTTAAGCAAGATTAAGTCGTCTGACTCTCGGTTGAATTTTGAATTGCTTATAACTAGTGCTGGTCGTCTTTTCACCCCGGTTTGCTCTGAGAATATTAGGTCAGCTACAACGAGGTCTCCTTGCTCAAAATTCGAAGAGTTCATGCGCGTCTTCCCCTTTCTCTGCCCATCTCCTGTAAGCGTAAAACCTCCAAGGGTCTTTTTCCGTTTCAAGCATTTTTGCTTTTCTTTCAATTGCCTGCCTCGCGACCTCTGTCCACTTAATCTCGGAGTGTTTTTTCATTGTCTTGTGCAGTTGTTCCGGGATAGCCAAGGTCATATTAACCATTCAATCACCTTAAATAAGTAAAATAAGTGGAAGTTTATTTAAGGCTTTCTGCTCCCCGGCCTAATTGCGCAATCCCGCCTCCCGGATTTGCTATTTTCGGTAGATTCTGTCATGGTGGTCGTAATCCCATAACTCGACAATTTTTTCTTTTTCGTGAATCTCGTACACTAATACAAACGATTTGTATATGTGTACTCTTCGCTTGTTCTTCATTAATGCGCTCAGTGGCTTGAATCTGTATGGGTCTTCGAGAATTTGTTTTACTTTCTTCCAAATTGCTTTGAGCTGTTCTGGGTCTTTTTTTGCCAGTTTCGCAAATACTTTGTCCAAGTGTTTCTTTCTTTTCAATTCGTAAGCCAAGCGGATTCATCCCTTTCCAAGTTGGCGGAAGTATTCGTCAACGTCTCTTACCTTCAAGGATTTTTCTTTTTCAATCCTTTCCAACTTTTTCAAGTATTCTGGCCTGAGCTGCATTTCCAAGATTTCATGTTCGTATTCCTCAGCCATCTTGTTCAAAGCCTGGCTCTTGTCTTTGAGGTCATACATGGCTTTCACGATATTTACCACTCTATTGGTTTTATCGTTCAATTCCACAATCGCGGTAGGCACATAATCACCATATTAATATGGCATTAATATCGTATTAAAAGGCTTTTGCTCGGCGTGAATTTGACAATTCCCGCCTCCCGGATTTGCACCGGGGATCTTCCGGTAACCGCCCACTTCCCCGCTCTGCGGAGCGGGAAGCCGGTTTGCTCCCTTAAGGGAGAAAGCCTACAGCCGGACGTATTAGCTACTATACTAAGGCGGGTTTTTTCCGTTCTGTAATACTATTCTTTCTTTGTTAGTCTTTTTAATCCTTTTTTCAGGTCCTGTTGCGCCAGCAACGGGAAAATGAACGAAATCCACAAGCCCGCAAGAAAAGAAAAGAACGCTCTGAACAGTTCCGCGGAAAAAACTGCGCCAAGTCCGAGTGCTCCGAGCACAATTAATCCCGGTGCAAGTTTCCATTTTTCCTCAACGCGTGTTTCGATTTTTGAGCGGTGCAACAGCACAAAGCCGATGAAAAACCCGAGGCAGAAGTACAATGCAAGTTCTGTTCTAAGCAAAAATGCCGCTATAGCGGTTACAATAATGATGAAAATCATTGGCCATCCGTCCAAAAAGGCAAAATGCACTTTTTTCCTCTCGCTGTGCTTTCTTTCGAACAAAACAAACCTGCCGATTGCCACACCCAAGGCAAGCCCGACAATAACATCGCTCAAATAATGCATTCCGAGATACACTCTCGACAATGCCACGGCAATTGCCATGAGCGCAAGCGCGAAGTCTTTTTTCCTCCCCACGAAGCCCATCAAGTATGCTGACACGGAGCCGGTTACCGCAGCGTGACCGCTCGGAAAAGAATAGTGCGTGAAGCCTCCCGCGAGTTCCGCCAGTTTCCTTGAAATTTCCGAGCCGGAAATCGCAGCAGGCCTGGCTCTCCGGAAAACCGCTTTCAATGCATCGGTGGATATGGCTGCGAGAAACATCAGGAGAACCAGGTGGAAGGCTTCCCTTTTTTTCCCTTTCCAGTAAAAATAGGTTGCAATCAAGAACCAGAAAGCCGGGTTTCCGAGCAATGTCAGCGCGTTCATTGCTAGCGTGAGCGGTTCGCTGGCAACCGATTGAATGGCCGAGAGGGCGAACTCATCGAACGCGTTTGCAAGAACCGCGGGCATGGATTAATTGTGCATTGGATGTTTAAATACCTTTTTATTTCCCGTGCTTTTTTGCCTTTTTCATGGCGGCTTTCACGCTCGGCGTTTCAATCTCGGAATAATTCACTTTAAGGCCGGCGGCGCCCAGCGCCTTTCTCAGGGCGAATACTCTGCAGAATTCCCCGAGTTCCTTTTTCTCCTTTTTTTGGAGTTCCGGCTTTTCGCAGATTTCCTTTATTGTCCTCCCAACTCTCGCACCGTTGGTTTTTGCAAGCGCCGCTGAAATTCCCGCTTCTCCTTTCCCGATTCCTTCAAGCTCTTCCTGCAGTACAGCCTCCAGTTTCCCGAGTTCAATTTCCCTGCGCAGGTTTTCCTCTATTTTCCTGTCGAAGGAAAAACCCAGGGAAGCAATGAATTCCATTATTGTCCGTGCATCCATTTTTTCGTCTATTTTGAGCTTTTTTACCGCTATCCAGTCCCCGTAATTCGCGACAAACTGAATCCCGTCCATTCAATCACCTTTTGCATTTTTTTTCCTTTCAATCAGTTCCATTTTTTCCCTCACTTCGTCAATGTTGACATCGGTGTTCACGCAGCCGTCCCTCAGGAGAAGAACTGCCTGCGGCGCAACGCTTGAGTTCTTGAAATTCTCAAACGCCATTTTCGCTTCGTTGTAGCAGCAGACCCCGAGCACTGCCTGGGGCTTGTACTTTTTCACCAGCTCTTTTACCATGCTTCCCCCCGGGCAGACAAAAACGCCCTGCCAGCCGCTTTTTTCAGCCAATTCAACGAGTTTTTTTATTTTGCAGTTCCCGCATTTCTCGCACTGCAGTCCTTCGCTGTTGTATTTCGCCTTGCATTTTCTGGGGTGCCTGAGGCAGTGCGGCAAAAACAGAATTCTTTTTTCCACCGGGGTCTTCTTGTATTTCCACTCGTACATTTTGTTTCTCAGTTCAATGTGTGTATAGTGCACCAGCCTCTCGTTCAGTCCGAGTTTTTTTGCTATTTTTTCCGTGGTGGAGGCAATGCTTATATGAGTGCCGGAATCCAGCATTTCCGCTATGGATTCCTTTATTTTTTCCGTTGCGCTCGCCATTTTGCTCACAACAATTGGGCACTGAAAAGCATTAAAATAGTTCCTCGCCTTGCCTGCTTCAGCATTCGCTCTCAAGAGCAGATACAGCATACTTCAATTCATCGAGTACGAGTTCCTCTTCCTCGAAGGATTCAGGCATTTCCTCGAGCAATACTGCCGCTGCTTCGTTCGGATAATTTGCGATTACATAATTCGATTTTGCGGAATACTCCTTAAGGGCGAGGAGCAGTTCCTCCATTGCCCCCGCATATGCGGCAATTTTATCCCTGTTGGCGCATTCCTCCTCAAGGGTGAAGCCGACATCCGCAAGTTCTTCCTCCGCGGCGGCGAGTTTTTTGGAGGCGAGCCCGACACCCGCGAGCATTGAATACGCTGCAGCGAGTTCCCGTGAAGCAGGGTTTTCGGCGTTTTCGCCGAATTCTTCCAGTTCACCCCCCAGCAGGGCAAGTGTTTCCCCGTCCAGCGCGTCGATTTCATCAAATGCCTCATGGAACCTTTCGGCTTTTATTCCGGCTTTCTTCCAGACAGAGGCCATTTCTGTAAATTCCGCTCCAAACGTTTTCCCAGGGACAGGAGGCTGGTTCAAAAAGTAGAATGCCGCAATGCCGGTTGCAGCAAGCACAATTACCGCAAGCAAAGCCAGTGCTTTTTTGTCCACAGCCAGCACCATTAGAATTACTCCCCCGCTTATTAAAAACCTTTTCCCTTCGGAAAAGCCCTGGGAGGGATTCGAACCCTCGATCTGCAGATTTCTTGCGACCTTTCATCCACATTAAACATTTCTTTACGGAACTTGCCTTTCTTTTTTTAAAAGAAAGGGCGGTACAAGTCTGCTGCATTGCCGCTATGCTACCAGGGCGTATGCCCAACGCACTACTAACTTATTCAAACAATCCTTTTTATACTTTTTTAATTTCTTTTCCTTTTCCTTCGGAAGACCATTACCTTAAGCCGGAAAAAATGCCTTGAACGCTCGCAGAAGAGAGGCGAATGCCCGCTTTCGGGATTCAAAATGGCTCTGCCTAGCAGTATTGAAAATAAAAAAGAAGACTCGGCCGCTTGGGCGACCGATTTTTTTCTTTCCGCCTATTTCTTGACTGTTCCCTTGGGTCCGCTTGCAAGCTTGTAGACTTCCATCAGGGCAACAATCAATGCTGCTGGCGCAACGAACACTGCGATGTTGGCAACTATTAAGTGCAGTACTGTTCCTAGCAATGGGAGTATGTTGTCTATTAACTGCAGTTTTGCGTTGCTTACCACCATCAAGGCAATTGTTGCAATAAGGAAGCCGGTGATTTCCTTGTCTCCGATGTTGAGGAATCCAACAACAAGACCCAAGACAACAAGCAATAGAGTTATCCACGGGGTCCAGGCTGCTGCTCCAGCTACACCGACCGCTCCGACCAATCCCATAAGGATTGCCACTATTACGCCGAGAATGAATGCCCAGGTGCCGATTTTTTGATCCATTTCAAACCTCCTTTAGAGTCGGGTAATTTGTTCTAATTATGTTTTTGCTATTTAAAAACTTTACCCTTTTTGCGCCCTTTTTTGCCGTCAAAAAGCGATAAAATGGCACTTTTTTAACCCTTTCGTGCCTGTTTTTTTACAGTAAAAAAGGTGGAAAAAAATGAAAATTTCCAAAAAAGCATTTGTGCACGAAAAAGCCTTCGTGCACGGCGATGTTGAAATTGCCGATAACTCCAGCGTCTGGCCGGGTGCGGTGATTCGGGCGGACGAAGGATCCATCCGCATTGGAAGGAATTCAAGCATTCAGGACAACTGCGTACTGCACGGTCACTCTCTCACAATAGGCGACAGCGTTACAGTCGGTCATGCCGCAGTCCTGCACGGCTGCAAAATAGGAAGCAATGTCCTCATAGGCATGGGCGCCATCATCCTCGACAACGCAGAAATAGGCGACTGGTGCATTATTGCAGCGGGCTCTGTTGTAAGGGAGGGGCAGAAGATTCCAGCAGGCTCGCTGGCAGCCGGCGTTCCCGCAAAGGTAAAGCGTTCCCTGACCGAAGAAGACAAGGGCAGAATAGGCTTCTCGTGCACCGCGTACACCAAGCGATTGGGGAAATAGCAGTTTATGGGTGTTGTCCGGGATAGGGCGCCGGTCCGGGCTTTTTCTCTGCCAGATATCTCTCATATTCCGTTTCTTCCAGTGCATCTATTGTCTCTGTCAGCTCCCTGACCACTCGCCAGTCTCCGCCGTTGGACCTTGCTTCCTCTGCTTCTAGGGCTTCCTTGAGCCTGTAGACGATGAGCTTGTTTCCCAGTGTTCTCAGCCCTTTCACTGCCCCCACCCTTGGCTCTCCTTTGGGGTCTTTTTCAAGGACGCTGAAAAGCAGTCTCTCGGCTTGAACCTTTCTCTCTTCAGTGTTGGCAAGCTCTGTAACGGAATAAACGAGCCAATTCCTCGCCGTAGTGGATCTTTCAACAGGTCTGCCTTTTCTGTCATAAGCAAGCCGCTTTGCCACGGAACCAAAGAGTCTTTCCAGTGCCGCCCTTCCAATCGCCCATGCGGCTTTCTCCCTGTACCTCGGGTCTTTAGAAAAAAGCATTCTTTTGACTGTTTTCGGGTCGGCTTTCACCTCAGCGCGCGCTGATTCAAAAGATTTCGGGCTTCCCATTCTCCGGATAGCTTCAAACATTGCGCTGTTTTTTGCCTTCCTCTTCCTCCAGAACCCTATTCTGGGAAAAGCGCTGCCTATTGCCCGCAAACGTGCAACTCTAACAGCCATATTAATATTAGCGCCTACAGTATTTAAATTCCTGACTTGGGAAAAATTTCCGAAATGGCCTCCCTTACCGCGCGCATTTCTTCCGCGTTTCCAATGGTAATCCTCACGAACGCATTGCTCAACCCGAGAGTGCTTATTCCGTTTCCCTGCAGCACAAGGATGCCTCGCTTCTCCAAACGCTTCACAAAAGCACCCGCCTCTTCCACCGAGGGAAATTTAATCACCGCATTGTTGTTTTCCGTGTGGAACACGTTGAAGCCACGCTCTTCCAGCCAGCCCTCGAATTTTTTCCTTTCCTTCGCGGTCCTCTCCGCCTTTTTCTTAAAGTGCTTTTTGTGCTTCAGTCCCAGCAAGGCAGCCTGCACGGAAAGCGCGGAAACATTGAAACAAAGCGCTTTCCCCTTTATTCTCCTGAGCAGTTTTTTTCCCGCGATTATGTAACCGATGCGCATTCCCGCAAGGGAGAATACCTTTGAGAAAGAGCCGAAAACAAGCAGGTTCCCATGCTTCCGCACCAACGGAGCCAAACTTTTTCTTTTGCGTGAGAACCATAAATGCGTTTCATCCACCGCCACGACCCCACCCGAATTATGTATAAGTTCTTCTGTTTTTTTCCTTTCAGTGCAGCCGAAGGGGTTGCTGGGATTGGCCAGAAAAATGAGCGTTGCTTTTTTCGCTTTGCTCTCCCTTGGGTCAATGCTGTATTCCTTTCCGTGCAAAGCATTCGCCCTTTCCACAGCAAAGCCGTTCCTTTTCGGGGCAAGTGCGTATTCCAGGTAGGAGGGCGTGAACACAAGCGTTTTTTTTCCGAACGCCCTTGCAATTAAATCAATTGCTTCGTCCGCTCCGTTAGCGAGCAGCACGTTGTCGCGGTGCACGTGGAATTCTCCGGCAATTGCCTTTTCCAGTTCATGGTAGTTGCGAGGCAGCCTGTGCACTTTTCCCAAGAATTCGCACAATTCTTTTTGCACGAATTTGGGCAAAGGGTAAGCGGGCTCCGCGAGGTTGAGCATTATTTTTTTCATAGAAAGCATTTAAATTGCAAAGTTGTTTAATTATATCATGGGCAGCTTGAGAGGAAGGCAGAGAAGGCTTGAGCACTTTGGAAAAAGAGCGGAAGCTTTTGCGCGGGACATTTACAGATGGAAAAATGTGACAGAGAGGGAAATAGACGGCGAAAAGGTGAGAGTTTTCATTGGAGGGAACGGAAAGCCCCTTTTCATGGAAAGGGTGAGACACGATGTCTGCATCAGGATTGGCCTCGGAAAGCACAGAAGGCTTGTTTTCAAGCAATCCGCACACGAACTTAAAAGAAATCTTCCCGGGATAAGGAAACTGGAATCAGCCTTTAAGTGGAGGGAAAAGAATCCCAAAAAGCGCGCCAAGCATTTTTTTCTTGAGTCATTGGCTGCATCCGCAAAGCACGGAGTGCAGGAATACGTTGACAGGCCCACGCTTTCCGAGTTGCTGAACTATTTGCAGATGAAGAAAACAGGAATAAAAAAACCCATAACCAAGGGAGAAGCCCTGAGATGCAAGCGATTGCTCGGTCAGTTCCCAGGAATAACACTAGAAGAGCTCCGCGAACTTGAAAGGGAATTCGACTTGTTCTGCAAGGAGGAACTCCCGCACCAGAGCGTTGCCTTCAAGAACGTTGCTATTTTGGGGCAAAGGACTGGCAGGACAGGGGACGGAAGAATAAGAATTGCGCTTGTTGACCTGTAAAATGGTGCCCCGGCCGGGATTTGAACCCGGGTCAGAGCCTTGAGAGGGCCCGATGCTTTCGGCAACAGATTGCAATGGAAACAATCGCAAACCATTTTAACCGGACTACACCACCGGGGCATTGTGAATTGCGTTATACAATTAATTTTAAAGCCGATTCAATAAAAATACTAATGGTTCAACCGATGAAGAGCAGGCTGGGCTCCGACGCCTGCCCCAAGGCAGGCACATGGGGACGATAATGAGTTCCGAGGTTGAAGCTTTTTCTCATTCCTGTTTTACCCATTCTTTTTCCCTTAAAGTGAAAGTTGTTAAATCCTTTCGCTGGGTAATACCTTTATGCGTGCGGGCAGTCCGGTCAGTGGGAAACAGAGGAAGCCTAGTTTTAGGGAAAGAAGGGCCAAATGGTGGAGAAAAATAGGCGAGCGCATTGAGACTCGAGGATGGCGGCTCCATTTTGCTTCAAAGATGCCCTCTTGGCTTGTCAGAAGGCTTTCAAAAAGACCCAAGGTGGAATCAATCAATGGGTGGACCTATAAAGGCCGTAAAGGAACTCCGACAAGATATGGCATATGCCACCACTTCACTAGAATGGAAGCAATCCCGGAAGGATATGCTGAAGCAGGCCAGAAGAAGGAAATTCTTTTGCACGTTTATATTAAGCCCACTTCATTGGAAAGAAAAGCCCGCCCTGATGTAATAGTTGTTGTTTCAAATCCTTTTTTCCTTCGTCATTTAACTACCCCGCTTGGGGAGAATCTCACAAATACAGTATATGTTGAAACGTTTTTGCACGACCCATTTGCTTTTGCAAGAGAATTTATGAACTCTATGAATTTAGGAATAGGCGAGATGAAACATGGAGAACCAGAGCTTTTAGTTCAAGGATTACCCAATCCAGAGCAATCAAATGGCAAGAGACAGAAAAAATAGGCAAAGAGACATTTTTTCCACACTCTTTTTCTTTGTGTCAGAAATGCCAGAGGGGGGACTTGGACCCCCGACCTTTCGATTATGAGTCGAACGCTCTAACCAGGCTGAGCTACTCTGGCTTGCAGAACTTCTGCTGATATCATCTGCTGGTATTAATTGCTTCAAAAAAAGTTTTTAATTGTTCTATTGCTGTTCCGGGGCGAGTTCCGGCCCGATCCTGCTCTTCATTTCCACTCTTCCATTGTGCAGAATGATTCTGTCTGCGTAGTGCAGGAAAAGCCCTGATTCCAGAACGCCCGGCACCTCTTTTGCGTCGAATTCAAGGTCTTCAAGGGAATAAATTTCGTCAATGTCCACGTCGACGAGATAGTTGCCTGTTTCCGTCTGCACGAACTCGCCATTAGGCTTCTCCCTTATTGTCGCCTTTCCGAACTCGTCCAATCTCACAAGGGAATGCTTCCATCCAAAGGGGCATATTTCAAAGGGAATTGTTCCGCGCAGCGTTTTGACGTAATTCTTTTTCTCCGTGAGCACGATTAGTTCGGCTGCGCTCTGTCCCACCATTTTATCCCTGACCAAAGAAGAACTGTCCCTTTTGATGTAATTGAATTCCTGGTCAACCAAGTCAACGAATTCAATCGCCAGGTCTATCTCGCGGTCATTGATTGAAGCAATCGGCAGCCCCAGCCTTGCAAGCATGTTCGCTATGTCGATGGAGCTCGGCACAACGCTTATGTTCATCCCGCGCTCCGTTACAAAAACGGCTATTTTTTTGAGGAACGCTTCATCATGCTCTCCCGCTCCTATTCCGAGCACATACCCATCTTTCACAAAACGCTTCACAAACCCCTCAATAAACGCTTCCCCGAGTGTCATGTGAAATATAATTGGTTTAATGATTTTTAAGGGTATTGCTTTGCGGTAAAGAGGTCCTGTCCCAAACCGATTATTTCTTAGGTTTGAGGACATACATTGGAGTAATTTTTGAATAAGGGTTGTCCTCTGATTCAAAGGTTTCCGCAATTTCAAAGAATTTTTCATAGTCCCTTTCTTCCTCGTCCCTGTAGGCATAGACGAATACCTTGTTGGCGAATTTTTTGCACCAAAAATTCCACGTCATTTCCAGTATTTTGTTCAGGTTTTCGCTTTTAAAATTGAATCCCTTGTCTCCCCCGAGCTTTTCCACAATCTCCTTGGGTTTTGAAAACGTACCCAAGTGGTCTTTTGGGTCATAGGCCAGAATCTGCAGTTCCAGGACAAACTCCAACGAGGTTTTGTTTGTCGGTTTTTTTCCTGAAAAATGTTCCAGCAGTTCGTCTATATTTGCAAACGGTTTTTCTCGCGGAACGCAAAAACTGCGTGTCAAAAATGTGCCGCTTGGTTTGAGCAACCTTTTAACTTCCGAGAGGAGGTGTTCCCTTTCCTTCCAGGGAATGTTTGGAAGAACAGCATCCCCGAGAACTACGTCAAAATAGCCGTCCTGCAACGGGTTTTCAAGCCAGTTAGCTTTGACTATGATTTCATCGGGGTTTTTTGTTTTTAAAACGGAATTCATTGCGAGAATCATTTCAAGGTTAATGTCAATAATGGTTGTCTTATAGCCCAGTCCATTCAGAATATCCCTCAGTTCGGGTGTTGCCCCGAGAACCAGT
>Ga0180431_10004028_pt1 | contig 18523 bp, 15 predicted proteins | sample SS_ome_11_FD_132459 | JGI IMG/M metagenome (GOLD analysis project Ga0180431, IMG submission 132459) | Hypersaline lake sediment archaeal communities from the Salton Sea, California, USA - SS_1_MS_1 metaG | ecosystem: Environmental > Aquatic > Non-marine Saline and Alkaline > Hypersaline >... | reverse complement strand
TGAGCGTCACGAATTCCGGAACCGGACTTGCCAGAAATGTGAAAATTGTCGACACGTTGCCGGAAGGACTCAAGACCGCAGATGGGAAAAATGAAATTTCATTCAATGTGAAATCCTTGGCGCCTGGAAAAACAGTAACAGGGACGGCTGAGCTTGTCGCAACGAACACAGGCAAGTATGTCAATAAAGCCGCTGCGACGGCCGACGGCGGCTTGCAAGCCGAAGTCGTCGCTACGACCGTGGTGCATCAGCCTGTCCTGGCGATTGAGAAGACCGGACCCAAGAGTCGATATCTCGGCCGCACGGTTAAGTACAAGGTGAAAGTCAGTAACAAGGGCGACGGCATCGCCAACAATCTGATCATCGAAGACGACGTTCCCGCAGGGATGAAGTTTGTGGGCGCCAACCATAATGGAAAGCTCGTCGGAAACAAGGTTGTCTGGAATCTTTCAGCCTTAGCTCCCGATGCATCCCATGAAGTCGAGGTCACCTATTCTGCAGATAAAGAAGGAACGTATGTCAACACAGCCACCGCAAAGGCTGAATGCGCGTCTGATGTTTCTGCAACCGCCAGTACGGCCGTCAAGGGTATAGCCGCGATACTGCTCGAGGTCATCGACATCGACGATCCTATTGAACTTGGGAATAACGAAACGTATGTAATTACCGTTACGAACCAGGGGACGTCAGCCGGTACAAACATAAAGATTGTTTGTACCCTTGAGGAAAATGTCGAGTACACCTCCGCTTCGGGACCCACGACCGCCAATGTCAAAGATGGCGTGGTGACCTTTGGGCCGCTGCCAAAACTGGCTCCGCGGGCGAAGGCAATCTGGCGGGTGATCGTCAAGGCGGTGAAGCCCGGTGACGTGCGCTTCAAGGTGACTATGACCTCCGATCAATTGCGTCGTCCTGTGGAAGAAACCGAATCCACGGAAATGTACAGATAGAAAGACGTGTATGGGCGGCACGGTGTCCCTGATGCCGTGCTGCCGTTGAAATCCATCGCGACGAACGACTTGGACGTTCTAGGGCGTTACAGAGCATCGTAGAGCAACAAATGAAAGGACGGTAAAGATGAAAAGCAGAAGACAGTGGATTTTATTTATTTTGGCCATAGGTGTGATCGTATGTCTCGGCGCGAAGAATTCGGGCGTCCCCTCAGGCGACATCTTATTTAATATTAAGAGTGATTCGAATGATGTTGTACTGATTACGAACGAGGGGAATGTGGGTATCGGCACATCCTCGCCTCAAGCCAAACTTCACATTGGCGGCAAGGCGGGCAAAGACGGCATCATGTTCCCCGACGGCACGGTGCAAAAAACCGCGAAGCAACACCTCGGAATACGAAAATACGACAGTGGTTGGTTTGCCGTCTCGCAGATGACCACCTATACCAAAGCTCACGCCCTGGCCGCGACGCCGGATATTGTGCAGGTCTGGTATAGCAATACGCCCGATGGTTCGGGCAATGTGGTTTTGATCGGCTCTCCCGCTTTTGGCGGAGACCGTCCGGTATATGTCATTGATATAGATGAAACGAACATCACACTTCGGGCCCAAGCCTATGTCGCTATCTATTCCGACGCCAGCGGCGTTGTTCGGGCTCCAAGAAACGGCTACGTCAAAATTATCGCCTTGAAGTTTTCATAACGATGAACCGTCAACGTTAAGAGGGATCGGTAAAAGGAGGAAAGCCCTGGTTTCAGGCCTTACAAATTTTCGCCGATCCCGGGTATTCTAATCTGTTTTTGGCTTGTCTGAACCCGATGAAAACCGGGTAGGGAGGGGTCGCCAAACTCCTCGGGAGATAATCATTGATCTCGGACCCATGGATACCCCAACGTCTCCCCATTTGCCCCTTCATGAGACGGACCTTCGACGTCTCCTTCTGTCTTTCTGTTTACGAATCTTGCTTAGCCTTTTGGCCTCGGGGCTTTCTTTGGCAAGCAATTGATTCTCCCGCATTTCACAGAGTCGTTTCCTGGCATAATACCGGTTGAGTTTCTGGGTCCGGGCCTTCTGCATCTTGACGATAAGTCCGCTCGGACGATGGGTAAGAAGAACGCACGTGGAACTCTTATTGACTTTCTGACCGCCCGGCCCGCTGCTTCGGACAAACGCCTCCTCAATATCCTTCTCATCCAACCGACACGCCTCCATCCGCTGCCGAAGCTCCGCTGCTTTTCGTTCCGTGACGCCAAAGTCAATCATTACATACGAATTATGAAATACGAGCGACGATCTCGTCGGAGATGTCGAAATTGGCGTAGGTGTTCTGGACGTCGTCGTGGTCTTCGAAGGCTTCCATCAGGGAAATGATTCTCTTGGCCGTATGGTCATCCGTGATATCGATCGTGCTTTGAGAGACCATCGAAATCTCAGCCACTTCAATCGCGATTTCCTTTTCCTGGAGAGTCGTTTTGAGTTCCTCATAAGCTCCCGGGTCACAGGTAATCTCGAAGACCTCCCCCGTATTTTCCATATCGTCGGCCCCGGCGTTCAGGGCGATCTCCAGGAGCTGCTCTTCATCGGTGCTCTCGGTGTTGACGGTAATGAGGCCCTTCTGGGTAAACATCCAGTTGACGCAGCCGCTGGTGCCTAAGGAGCCGCCGTGCTTTTCAAAAATCCTCTTAATCTCCGGCCCCGTCCGGTTGCGATTATCCGTTAGGGCCTCGACCATTACGGCTACGCCGTTCAGCCCGTAACCTTCATATAACACTTCTTCGAAACTGGATCCATCCAGATCGCCTGTCCCTTTCTTGACGGCCTTTTCTATGGTGTCTTTGGGCATGTTCGCCGCTTTGGCCTTGTCGATAGCATAGCGCAATGAGAGATTCGCCGAGGGATCGCCCCCGCCCTGCTTGGCCGCGACGATAATCATGCGAGCGATCTTGCTCCATACCTTGCCGCGTTTGGCGTCGTTCGCCGCTTTTTTATGCTTTATTCCCGCCCAATGTGAATGACCAGCCATACCTGCTCCTGTTGTCACTTATTGTTTATAATTTATGATTTACTATTGCGGCTTCGCCGAAATACATTTTCCAATCGTAGATTATGACTCTGCATTCGTCTATTTTATGCTCTTTAATACCTTTTTCAATCGAAAATCGTAAATCATAAATCTCAAAGGACTTTCGAACCGTTGCCCTGCTGGATCATGGGTACATATTCTTCCAGAGCCTGGAGTACCGTCGCATCGGTCAGGTCAAGGGTCGTTTTCTTCTCGTGCGCCATATACGCCGCCATGACGAGCATGGCGATCTTCCGGCCGTACTGGAAATCAAGCATGCCGTTTTTGCCCTGCTCGAAGGCGGAGAGCGCATCGCGCCATTCCGCGATATAGCCGTACAAGTCGGCCTCATTCGGCTGAAGCACCAGTGCGCCGCGTGTGGCTTGCGCTTTTTCAAGGGCAAGTTCGCTATCCGCCACAGCGGTGGCGGCCGCATCGCTGATAAACAGTCCGGCCGGAGATTCCAACGAGTTGACGGTATAGGAATAGCCGGGTCCGAAAGCTTCCATGAGCAATCGCAGGCCGGGGGCGTCATACATCCAGGAATTCGTCGCCTGGGCCACGCTGCACACACCGGTTTCAGTATCCTTGAACTCAAGCGTAACGTTCGAGTAGTCTTCGGCCGGCGTGGCGGTATAATCCACGCCCCGTTCTTTGAGACGGCCAATCCACGGTTCCTTGCCCCACTTAAGCAACGCCATGTTGGCGGTGACCGAAACGGGTGTCAGGTAGTCGGGCGCTCGTCCGCTCGGCGTCAGCATGTACATGCCAACGGCAATACTATGGCAACCCATATCACAACAGACGCCGCCGCCCTGACGGGTCGGATCCCAGAACCACGGCTCGTGCGGTCCCCCGTGCTCCTCGGCGCTGCGGGCCAGATGGACTGCGCCCATGCTTTGCTCCACGGCTGAAAGCTGATTTCTGGCCTGAACCACCGAGGGCATGTGAAGCTGGTTTTCAAAATACGCGGTAGGTACACGGAGGGCTTTCGCCATCCGCGCCATGATATCCGCTTCCTGGAGGTTCCGGGCCAGCGGTTTTTCACAAATGATTCCTTTTAATTTAGCCCCGCCTTCGACGGCCTTGGAGATATGACGCATGATCTCGACGTGAAACGGATTCGGGGCAAAAATACAAACCACGTCAACAACTTCACACATCTCAGCAATGTTATCGAATACCTGCGTTTCGCCCAAACCATCCTCGCGCGCCCGCTTGGCAAGGGCCTCGGCCCCCTCGGGGGCACACACGCCCGCAAATTCCGCTCCCCGCACCGAACACAACGCTCGCTCATGAAATCCGGCGACAAAGCCGGCCCCGACCATCCCTATTCTTAGCATTGAAATACCCCTTTCAATTCACACGTTAGTCACCAGATTAGACTTTTCCTTTTTTATCGGACGCCAATCGCCAGTCACAAACTCTTCGTATCTCATGTATCTACACTACTTTTTACCGGAGGACAATCGAAAATTACACGACACCTCAGAAAACAAGATGAATGATCCCGCTGCTCAATACACCGGCAAAGCGGCCTTCCGAAACGAAGGGACCACAGACTCTGATAGGCGATCCACCTTCGCCGATCCCACAGTTGTAAAGGTCCGAAATAAATGCGAAAAAACAGTGAGATAATAAAAAGAGAAAGAAAAAGAACAAAAAAAGGCAGTTATTTCAGAGGAAACCGGCCTAAATGATCGAAAATATATAGGTTTCAATCCCTTGTGAAGAGGCCAGGGGAACGAGTTCTACGAGCCGGTTCGAGAATGGCGGTATTCGTAGAGATTCTGAAATGACTTTGGGAGAGGCTCACGATGGGGTTGCCTCCCCTAAAAATAAAAAGGAGATAAGTACATGCCCGCAACAAAAGTCAGAGCGAAGAAACGAACCTCCGTGGCCACCGTCAAATCGAAGAGACGACCGTCCGGAGCAAAGGTCAATGCAAAGAAACGGATGACCTTACCCGAGATCAAGCTAAAAGCCATGGCGCTGGGACTCAAGCCCGGAAGAATGAAAAAAACGGACCTGATCCATACCGTCCAGATCACGGAAGGCTACACGCCGTGCTTTGGATACTCAAATGGTTCCTGCGGCCATACGGATTGCTGCTTCATGGATGACTGCTTGAAAATCAATGCCTGAGACCCTCATGTCTGCTGAGTGTCTCCCATTGCTTCAGGGAAGAATCAAAGCAATTCAGATGCACCCCGTTTGCGCTTTTTTTCACGTCATTGAGCTCACAGAAAAAACATCTATATACGTATGAAAATTCCAGTATTTTGTTGACAATTTCGGACTTTGCCCATAGTTTTTGCCTTGTGTCAAGGAATATACTTCTATTCCCCGGCGTATATTCCTCGTTCAAAATGGGGAAATCTATGTAAAGGGCCGGGTAAATGGCCTAAGGAGAGCATCGTGGATAAAGGTAAAGTAAAATGGTTCAATGAGAGGAAGGGATTCGGATTCATCATCCCCGACGATGGCGGTGAGGACTTATTTATCCATCACTCGAACATTGCGGCGGAAGGTTTCCGGTCTCTGTACGACGGCCAGGCAGTCGAGTACGAGGTGGCCCAGGGCCGGAAAGGCCCCGAGGCCGTCAACGTCCGCCCCTGCTGAGCCGACACCGCCTCAGGTCAGGACTCCTAAAAACCCACGGCCCTGCCGACAGGCGGGGTCTTTTTTATTGGTTCCCAACGAAAGACTCACGAGAGAGTCGGAACAGGAGATGCAAAATGAAATGTCCCGCGTGCGAGAGGTTCATGGTGGAGGAAGATTTCGGGCAGGTCCATGTGGATATATGCAAGAACGGATGTAAAGGTATCTGGTTCGACTGGAAAGAGCTGAGCAAGTTAAACGAAAGTCATGAAGGCGTCGGCAAGGCGATGGAAGACGCCTTGAACAGCCCCCGGGTCATTGACGCCCATCGCGACCCGCTCAAGTGCCCGAAATGCGGGATCCCCATGCAAACACACAAATACAGCAGCGCCAAAGAGGTCACGGTCGATGAGTGTTACGCCTGCGGAGGCTTTTTTCTCGACAGCGGCGAGCTCAAGCTGATCCGAGATCAATACATGAATGAAAACGAAAGACAGGCCTACGTGCAGAAACTCTTAAATGAGACAAACCTTGAGGACAAGACCGAAAGGGCCGGTCTGAGAGCCAACGCCTGTCACGCGCTCGGCGGCCTTCTGAGCCGGAGATGGCCGTTCGTCTGGCCGTGACAGGATGCCGCGGATTTGCTTTTAAGGAGAATTGCCATGCAAAATCTAAGGTTCGTCCTGTTAATCATTGTCACGGGTGTCATGATTTACGGATGCAAAAAGGAACCCACCCCAACGGAAACCATGAAATCCACAGAAGACACACCCCAAAAACAAGAAGAAACACAAAAGAAAGAAGAAACGAGAAGGGAGGCTGCAATGGGATTCACACTCCAATGGCTGGGCCATGCCAGTTTTAGGATTTGTCACGAAGATACGGTCCTGTACATCGATCCGTGGAAACTCAAGGATTCGCCGCACGATGCAACCCTGGTGCTCGTCAGTCACAGCCATTACGACCACTATTCGCCGGACGATATCGCCAGGGTCAGCCGGCCGGACACGAAGCTCATCGCTGCGCCGGACGTGATCGCCAAGGAAAAAATGGGCGAATCGATCATGCCCGGACTCACGGTCGAATTGGACGGCGCACGCGTGATCGGCGTGGCCGCCTACAATCCCGACAAAGACTTTCATCCCAAATCGAACAACTGGGTGGGCTTCGTGATCGAGATCGGCTCGAAGCGTCTTTACTACGCGGGCGACACGGACCTGACCGAAGAAATGAAAGCCCTGCAGAATATCGACGTAGCACTTCTGCCGGTGGGCGGGACCTATACAATGGATGCGGCCCAGGCGTCCGAGGCGGTTTCGCAGTTCAAGCCGAAAATGGCGATTCCGTATCACTGGGGTGACATCGTCGGCGGCCGAAGCGACGCCGAAAAGTTCGCCAAATCGGCGCAATGCGAAACAAAGATATTAACACCCGGCGAGACCATCGCTTTAGAATAGCGAACGAACCAGGAATTATGACCCGTGTGATCGGGAAGTAAATCGTAGAGCAGCCGGAGACCAACCTTAGACAAACGGCACGTGCTTTGTACAAGGACGAGCACCACCCGGCAGCTTATTGTCACACAAGCAGCGATAGAACCTCACCCGAAACTCGAACCTTCAAGGTGCGTGACGATACGGGTCTATCCTTTTTTCCTTGAATCATCCGTCAGCTTGTTGTGCGCCATTACTTCTTCGTCGCAAGGGTCAGAATCCCTTTCATGGCCGCCGCCTTAACGTGCGAAGGCTGTGCATCGCCCTTGAGCTCATTGTATATAGCTAAAGCCTCAGACTTCTTACCGTCGGCCAGCAACTGCTCGGCGCAGGCCAGGCAGGCGTCGGCTACAGGTATCTTCATGTGGGCAGATGCTTCCTTCGCGAACTTGCGCAATTCCCCGGCCGCAACCGACGTGCCGATCAGACCCAGCGATTGGGCCGCCGCTCTGGCGATTTCGATGTCGGAGTCACCGAGAAGCTTTGAAAGGATCGTGATACTCTTCCTGTCGCGGCGTACGCCCAGGGAACCGATCATACCCGGCTTGAGCTTGCCGCGAACCTCCGGCAACGCGTCGCGTATCGCCTTGGCCGCTTTTCCGCCCGGAATGCGTTCCAGGGCGTAACGAGCGATGTGCGAGGTCTCCTCGGCCGGCAAAAGAGCGGCGAGGGCCTCGACAGATTGGGCCGTGCCCACGACTCTCAGTTTGCGGCACACGTAGTCCTGTGCGGATCGTGAGATGCCGCCGGCAAGCACATCCACCAGCTTCTTTTCCAGCGGCTTAAGTGCAGCGGCATTACCTTGCGCGCCGACGATCGCCTGATCGATCGGCTTCAAGGCCTCGCGGTCTGAGCCCCAGTCATACGTTTTAAGCGTTTCTAATGCTTTATCTACTGCAGCCGAATCCGCCCGGGCAACGGCGATGCCTGCCGCGCCGGCCGCCAATGTCATTTTAGTCGTTACTTTATTCGTCATAATCAAGTCTCCTTGTCGCCACTATCGCTCTCTTATATCACCCAGGGCTCTCTTCGTGCAACGTCCACGAGGCGGTTGGCCTCGTCGTCGTTAACGAATTGCTGTTTTACGGTGTCCCATTTCAGGGACCGTTCCAACTCGTAGGCAATAAGGAACAGGTGGCATACGGTTGTGGTGTGGACGGCGAATTCGATATCGCGGAACGGCCTCCTTCGCGTCTTGACGCAGTCGATGAAGTCGCCGTAGATACCGCCGGTTCCGGCATATTCGGGAACAGGCTTCGAGGGGCCTTGCTCATTCGTCCCTTCGACGTCCAGATTGCCTCGACCCGGGTAGTTATGGTGAATAAGCTTGCCGTTCGGATAGCGGCAGGTTGCGAACTTTTTGCCGTTTTCATTATGGAAAATGACTTCCTCAGGCTCCAGCTCCCTGACATCAATGGCGAAGGTCGCACCGCCGAAATGATGGGCGCCCCAGTCGGTCATGCCGCCGCCGGAGTAATCCCTGAACGACCGCCAGGATGTCCCGTCGATACTGTAGCTCCCGCTGCATCGGTGCGGATGGTACGGCGCCCAGGGGGCGGGACCAAGCCACCGGTCCCAGTCGAAGCCGGCGGGAACGGGCTCCCCTTTCTTATTGCAGTCTTTCGGGAGCGGCCCGACGTTAACGTTAATCGACTTGATAATGCCTTTGTCTCCGTTCCAGCAGGGATCGACGATCTTTCTGTAATCTCCGAGCACGCGCTGGCTGCCGCCGGACACGACACGACTGTACCGCCGGGCCGCGGCCACCATCAGCCGGCCTTCTCGGAGCGTCTTGGTCTCGGGCTTCTGGCAATAGATGTCCTTTCCGTTGCGGCAGGCCTCGATCACGATGATCGCGTGCCAATGATCCGGTGTGGCACAATGCACAGCGTCAATATCGTCCCGCACCATGATCTCGCGGAAGTCGTTGTACGTTTTGCAGTCCTTGTTGCCGTACTTTTCGTTCACACGATTCATCGCGCCTTCGCGAGCCTCCCTTTTGACATCGCTCACGGCGACGTACTGGACATCATTACGGCCCAGAAACGCGCGTAAGTCGCCCCGGCCCATATTGCCGATGCCGATGCCGGCCATCACGATGCGGTTACTCGGCGCCGTGTTGCCGTCTGTCCCCATCACGGCCCCCGGAATGACGTAGGGCAAGGCGATCGAGGCGGCGCTTGCTTTCAAAAACGTTCTTCGGCCATGAAACCGGCTCCGATCCTTCACTGGTTTTCTTTTCTTATCTGCCACGTGTTGATCCTTTCATTGGGTCCGTGTGGTTCATTGCTTCGAGTCATATCGATCCTGAATACAACCTGCTTACTCTGACATTCTCCATCTTTTACACGGTCAGACCGTAAACCATCGTCTCCATACGAGACGAACGAAAATTCTACGAAATATACCTTGAACGATCAAGGAATAAAATTTCCAAAACCATCTTATCGAGAACTCGCCGTATAGAAATATCATCACACTGCTACCTCATAAGATTCAAAGCTGCGTGTTATCCCAAAGAGAATCGAGGGTGGCAGCCTCAAGCGAAGCTTGGGGATGGCTTCGAAAATTAAAAATGAAATATCAAAACTAAAAATTGTGGAATCCGCCTTCGGCGGATGACGTCCTTAATTTTACATTTTACATTTTGATTTTTGCATTTGCCCTTGAGGCTGCCGCCGGGGCGACGGATACGTAAGATTAAATCGGTGACCGGCCATAAAAAAAACTGACACCATCGCTAATCCTTGTTTATACTTTGGGCTGACCGGAGCGTAAATGAAGGACCGATCACTTAGGACGTTCATGAGCAGGCAAAAACAGAAGACTAAAAAACCAATAACGCAAGGCGTCATAACCGGCCGGCGATTGTGGCTGTTCCGCATGACGGCGCTTATCGTTCTTCCGGTTCTGCTGTTGGCGGCGGCGGAGATAGCTTTGCGAATTGTCGGCTGCGGTTTTTCCCCCGAAGCGATGATTCAACGGCGGATCGATAACAGGAACGTCTTTTGCGACAACGTCAAATTTGGCTGGCAATTCTTTCCCCGACACATCGCGCGTGAATCCGAGCCGTTCATCTTTCCTGTTGAAAAACCGGACAATACGTATCGAATTTTTATTCTGGGTGCCTCCGCTGCACAGGGGACCCCGGATCCTGCATACAGTTTTGCGCGGATCCTGGAGCAAATGCTGCACGATCAATATCCATCCCTAAGCTTCGAAGTGATTAACACCGCAATGACAGCGATTAATTCCCATGTCGTTTTGCAGATAGCAGAAGACTGCGCCCGCTGTGATCCCGACCTGTTTATCGTCTATCTCGGCAACAACGAAGTGATCGGGCCCTACGGCGGCGGAAATGGTTATGGTCTCCCCCGGGCCAATTTGCCCGCCATCCGCATGGTCATTGCTTTTAAAGCAACCCGACTGGGGCAGCTCTTAGCCCGCCTGGCGGATTCCGTTGGTGCAGAAAGAAACACCCCCAACGTGTGGCTAGGATTGGAAATGTTTCTCAACCATCAGGTACGGCCTCATACGCCTCTTCTGGAAGCCATTTACCGAAACTTTCAAAGAAACTTGGAAGATATCCGCCGAATTACGCTGAAAAACAGAAGCAAAATCATTTTCTGTACCGTCGGAAGCAACCTCAAAGATAACCCGCCATTCGCGTCTTTGCATCGACCGAATTTAAGCCCGACAGACAAGAAAGAATGGAACAGTCTCTACGAGCAGGGAATCGAATTTGAATTAAAAGGCAATTATACCGATGCGGTTGAACGTTATCTAAAAGCCGCGAAGATTGACGACCATTACGCCGATTTGCAGTTTCGGTCAGGTCGCTGTTATTGGGCGGCGTCCAAATATGAAGAGGCACGGGAGAGATTTATTCGAGCACGTGAGCGGGACACGCTTCGTTTTCGCGCCGACGTGCGGATCAATCATATTATTCGCAGCGTGGCTGCGGGCAGGGAAGCAGAGGGTATATACCTGACAGATGCCACCAAGGCCCTTGAGAGAAACAGTCCCCATGCGACGCCGGGGCAAGAATTATTTTATGACCATGTTCATTTGAATTTCAAAGGGAATTACATTCTTGCTAAGGCAGTTTTCGAACAAGTTGAGAAAATCCTTCCTTCTAAAATGACAGAGATTCACGAGGATGATACGCATCCAACGCTAACGGAGGATCAATGTGCTCGAGCCCTGGCCTATACGGGTTGGGATAGATACCGGATTGCCGACCAGATTCTGAACGACCTGATTAAGCATCCGCCGTTCACCAACCAGCTCTACCATCAGGAGCGTGTCGCACACATGGAGCAAAAGATCGAGGACCTGAAAATATATCTTGCTCCCGATGCCCTTGAAAATATCGCACTCGCGTATCGACAGGCGATAGAACAATCCCCTTCGGACTGGCGCCTGCGGTGGAAATATGGAAAATTCCTAACGGAAGGTTTGAAGGACTATCAGGCCGCTACTGAACAGGGCCGTTTGCTGCGAAAACATTCGCCGCATTCCTATTTGGTCAACACCGCACTGGGCGCGGTCGCACGCGGGTTGGGCGATATTGATGAAGTCGTCGCTCAATACGAGCAAGCGATACGCATCAAGCCCACCTGTATTGATGCGCATTATTACCTGGCATGGGCCTATCATGAGCAGGGTAAGATTGATAAGTCTATCGAATTCTATTCCAAAACGCTGCGACTCCAGCCGATTCACGTACAAGCCTATAACGATCTGGTTGAGATACTGTATCGCGAAGGCCGGATTGATGAGGGGATCGAGGTCTGTCGCAAGGCCTTGCGCGTTGCCCCGGACAGCGCCATTCTGCATTGCAACCTGGGTATTATGTTGATTGAAAAGGGCAATCGAACCGAGGCCCTCAAAGCGCTGAATACCGCTTTGAGGATAGACCCGAATTCACAAAAAATACAACAAGTACTGGAAGCGATCTTACAAAAAGGTCAATGAACTGCTCAGATCGTATAGCCGGTTGTTCAATCAATTCGACGTTCAAGCTGAAATGTGAAACGCGGAAGGCCTATCTTGCATTGATGCGCCTGGAGGGATATAATCGCTCTCATGGCTGAAAAATTAGAATCCCTATCCGTATCCATCCCACCGTCAACGCAACGAAGAACCGAGCGTTATTGGTCTCAACAACTCATACGACTTATATCCAGACGCTTGTTTTTGACATTTTCCTTCGCGCTGGCAGGCAGCGTTTTGCTGATGGGGGACTCACTTATGGCCCAATCGACCGAATCCAAAGGACCGCTCATGGCTTATGTGGGCACGTTCAGTTCACCCCTCGCCGACATGCCTCCGACGCAAGTGGACTTACCTCCCGGAAACGGACGCGGCATTCACCTGTTCCAGGTGGATCGCACGACCGGGGCCATGACACCGTGCGGCGTCTATGAGATGGGGACGAGCCCGAGTTGCCTGGCTTTGAATGCCGCCGGGACCCGCCTGTATTCCGCCAACGAGACGGACCGGGTGGGCGAAAACAACGAAGGTACGGTCAGCGCCTTCGCGATCAATCGGTCTGACGGGCAGTTGAGACTACTCAATACCGTCCGGTCCGGCGGCGCCGGGCCGACCTACGTCAGCGTGCATCCGTCCGGGAAGTTCCTGCTCGTGGCCAATTATTTCGGCGGTTCCATCTCGGCGCTACCGATTCTGCCCGACGGCGGCCTGGGCATCGCCACCGACATTAAGAAGGACGTGGGCACGCTGGGACCGACCAAGGCAACGAACGCCCCCCCGGGATCGTTTGCCTTCAGCGGACACGACCGAACGCACGCGCACATGATCCAGGCCGATCCTTCGGGACGTTTCGTTCTGCACGTCGATCTGGGCCTGGATCGAATCTACGTCTGGAAGTTCGACGACCGGAAAGGCACGCTTACTCCGAACGATCCGGCTACGATTGCGCTCCCGCCGGGAGACGGACCGCGGCATTTCTATTTCCATCCGAACGGGCGATGGTTCTATTCCATTCAGGAAGAAGGCTCGAACGTCGTGATGTTCGACTACGAGGCCCAAAAGGGCCGGCTTTACGCACGGCAAACCATCTCCACCCTTCCACCTGGATTCGCCGGGAGCAACTTCTGCTCTGAAATCATGGTGTCCACCGATGGCCGGTTCCTCTATGCGGGCAACCGCCTGCACGACAGCATTGCGATCTTTTCCATCGGCGACACCGGCGTCTTGACTTACCTCGGCGAGGAATGGACGCGCGGGAACTATCCGCGCAGCTTCAATTTCGACCCGACCGGCCGGTTCCTTTACGCCTGCAACCAGCGGAGCGACAACATCGCCGTTTTCCGCGTGGACCGCAAGACGGGGGGCCTAACCTTCACCGGCCATTACACACCCGTCGGTAATCCTTCGATCATCGTTTTCCTGGACCTCGCAAAAACGGATTAAGACACTCTAACAAAACTTCGGTCTTCTGGGCTTGTCATTCTGAGCGGAGCGAAGAATCTCAGTCTTTGCGGCTGAATTGAGACCATTCGCTTCGCTCAGAGCCTGCCCTTGAGCTTGCCGAAGGGGTGACAAGGGAAATGTTTTGTTAGAGTGCCTAAATTCGAGTAGAATAAAACGATGTTGAAAGGATAATTGAAATTATTGCATGAGTACTAACATTGGCGTCATATCCGATACACACGGCCTGCTTCGTCCTGAGGCGGTCGATTTTCTCAATGGATGCGATTTCATTGTTCATGCGGGTGACATCGGTAATGAGAATGTTTTACTCAAACTCCAGTCCATCGCTCCCACGTATGCCATTCGAGGGAACACCGATAAGGGGTATTGGGCACGTGAATTATCGGACAAAGACGTTTTGAAAATCGAGGGCAGGTTATTTTATCTCATTCATAATATACAAGATTTAGATTTAGATCCCGTTGCGGCTGAGTTCGATGCCGTACTCTTTGGTCACACCCATAGACCGGAGAGGTTTGAAAAAGATGGAGTGCTCTATTTTAACCCGGGCAGCGCCGGGCCATTGAGATTTAATTTACCAACGACGATTGGCCGGATTTCTATCGTGAATTCCGGCCTTGAAAGTGAAATTATTACCCTAATAAAATAGTACTCTTCTGTACGTAACTGTTTTTTTCCTCGGGGAAGGTTGCGTGCATCTTGTTGCATCGGAGGCATTTAATGTTTGAGCTTTTGAAGTTTGGGGGGGGGATTTAAAATTTCAGTCCGCGGACACAGTCGAGCCGAAGACCAGCCGTAAACTAACGGTAGATACATGACCCAAATATTTGGCAGAAATGGATTTGACTCGTCTGACTTCATGAACTGGTCAGACCGATCCATATCCTGAACAACTTTCAAGTTCTGATCACAAGCATGTTTTACGGCTCCGCCCTAACCGAAATCCAACCTTTATATTCGATATGAATAGTCTTTCCATGAGCACACGTTAGCAGAAGCTATCTTTTTGTCACCCCTTGAGGAATAAGGAAAGGCCCCTTGCAACTCCTCCGTCAGATTGGACGGAATATCGAACAAACAGGTCTGGCTGAAGCGTTTAAGGGGTTGTCATTCTGTTTGCGAGAGAAACGGCAAGATTAATGATGACACAATCGCCAAACCGGCCCTGGCTATCGTGACCTTCAATGCGTATCCCACGGACCTCAAAATCAATCTCAATGTTACTAAGATCAAATCCGAGGACCATGAGGCCCGGAGCGTTTCCGCCGCGATAGTGTGTGACGGATATTTCCTGCAATTGCTGGTCTCCGTCGGTGAGGTAAACGCTGGGCAGAGTATCCGATTTTAATACAAAGAGACCGATTTCAGGGCCGGGGCGATCGAGAAGCAGTAATTGGAAGCGATATTCTATCCAGTGATCCTGTTCGAGAATCAGCATTGCGTTTTTTGGCTTATCTCTGGGATCAGCAATGAACTGAACGCCTGGCTGGCCCGGCAAGTTGAACCGCCAATTATCCTGGTCCGGATTGTGGCTTGCGGCGATTTCTCTAAGAGTGGTGTACCTCATGAAATTCATGTTGCTGTCGAACTGGGGCTGTCCCGGGCCCGGCCAGGGTATGAAGGTGGGTGAGGAACTGTCCGGTCTGTTCACAGAAGTGACGATCGCGGCAGTGCCGGTCAGGGCCAGAACGATTCCTATGGTGATAAGGAACGCTTTTGTCAGAATCGTAGCCAATACCGCCCCACTTATCGTGACCTTGGCCGCGGCGGCCGTTACGAAGGGAATAGCCAGAGCCGACCGGGACGATGTGGACGTCATCGCCGCAAAAACCGTGAGCGCACCCAGGAAATGGGAGCGTCTCAGGCCTTTTCGGGCGAGTTGCTTCCTAAAGGCCGTCCTGGCCCGATAGAATGACATCTTGGCCCGCATTTGAGATCCCCCCAGAACGGCGGCGATCTGGGCGTAAGACTGCTCCTCCAGACAGCGTAATGTCAATACCGTGCGGTATTCAAGGTTCAATGCACCCATGGCACCCAGGATAAGCTCTACTGTTTCCTTGCGCCATAAGGTTGCAGCCGGTCCGGCACGCCTCTTTGCCGACATCGTTTCCAGAATCTCTGAATTGACCGTGGTGCGCTGCTCCGTGCGCCGGGCCCCTTGCCGGCGGAAGTGATGCTGGACCTTTCCCAGTGCTGTTCTGTAAAGCCATGACCAAAAGCCCTTCTCACTGGTCAGTTGCAGACGCGGCAGAGCCCTGACCAATTCCATGAGGGTTTCCTGGGTGAGATCTTCCGATAGATCATGATCCAGGGTCATGCGATTTATAAACGCCTGCACCTTCCCCCTGGCCCGCTGAGCCAGCAAAGAACGACTTTCCTGACACCCTCGCTGGGCCTTACGTAAGCAATTTAAGTCAATTTGATCGGCACTCGTAGGCATACGAATCCCAGATTAAGACTTTTTCATTCACTTTTCAAAAAAAAACAAAAAAAGCAAACCCTCCTTCCTGAAATCGGGATATAGGTATTTAATGAATAAGAAAACACACTATCTATAGGAGATTTATCATGAATAGAAGCATATTTTTGATAGTCTTCTCACTCTTTCTAACAACGGCGGCGCTGGGCGTGAATACTCAAACGGTCCGTTGGGGGCATCAGCTTATGAGTGAGACAGATGATGTTCCGCGAGCTGCAGCAGTGGACAGTGAGGGCGGTATTTACTTTGCTGTCATAAAAGCAGTCAGGGAGACTCCCGGCTTTGACGGCAAGGTCATTTCCACGAGTTTGCATCTGCTGAAGTACAACCCAAAGGGGGAGCAGTTGTGGACCAGGCAACTCGATCCCGAAGTTGCGGAAGTCAGTGGTCTAACGGCGGATGATCAAGGGAACATTTACGTCTTCGGCCCTGGCGGCAGCACTCATGAGGAGGCGGTAAAACGTGGAAGTGATGCGTATATTGCCAAGTACGACCAGACCGGCACCCAACTATGGGCACGGTTAATCGGGACCCCCGAGTTTGACGTCTGCGCAGGTCTGGACATTGACGCGGATGGAAATCTGTATATCTCGGGCTACACGGATGGAGATTTTGCCGGGCCTAATAAGGGCGGACATGACGTGTTCATAGCCGCCTATAACCAAGACGGATCGCAACGATGGCGGGACCAGATAGGCACGACCGCGGGCGAACTGGGCGGGTGGATCTGTCTCGGTGATGACAATGACGTCTACGTCTGCGGCGACACGTCGGGCAGCCTGGCCAGAGAGAACAACGGTTCAGGGGATTTCTTCGTGGCAAGATACCGGCTCACAGGCAAACGTCTCTGGCTACACCAGTTCGGTACGAATGCCTTCGACCGTATCATGCGTATGGAGATCGGTGAACTCGGCCATCTGTACCTGGGATGCAGAACCAATGGCAATGTTGGCACGAGAAATCCGCGGCGCACGGACCTGGATTCATGCCTCGTCAGTATATCGACAGAAGGAAAGCTGTTATGGACACGTCAATTCGGTCCGGCCGGTTGGGATGGGACCTGGGATATGGACCGGTTTATGGACGGATCGGGTGACGTACTGATAGCCGGATGCCAGATTCCGCTAAAGGGCAAATGCCAGGCTTACTGTCGCCGTTATTCATCCGAAGGCGAGCTGATATGGACACAGGAATTCCGTAAGAGCAGCTCCCAGGGAGGTACCTGCGCCCGAGTTGTGGCTGTTGATAGTGACAACAACGTCTATCTTTCAGGCTGGACGAGGGCAGATCTGTTTGGCGTCAACAACGGCACCGGGAATATGTTTATCGTAAGTTTCGACGGAGCGAAAGACGAACAGATAAGTCCGTAACTGAGAATCAGGCACGGATTCCCATACTGATTATCCACGGGGAAGGTCGTGCATCTTGTCGCATCGGGGGCATTTGACGTTTTGGCCTTTGAAGTTGGGTATTTTTTCAAAAAAAGCCCAAAAATACGTAGTCACCACAATATCCAAAGCCCCCTCGAATCTGGTATCATTAACATTCGGTTGTCCATGTGGAATGCAGAAAGATAGAATTAGTGAGAATGAGTTCAAAGCATGAGTAGGTTCATCTATGGCAGAGATTGAGGCACCTCCAGTAGTTCAGAAAAATCCATTTGTGCGTAGAATTCTCGCTTTTGCCATAGATTCCATTCTCCTCGGATTTGTCGGACATGTAATTGCCACTTTATTTCGTGCCCCCCTCATAGAGATTGGGCAATACGGACCTCTTATTGGTCTTGTCATCACCGTGTTGTACTTTGGAATATTAAACTCTCAGCCATTGAAGGGACACACACTGGGAAAGCGTTTTCTCAAACTTCGAGTGACCCGAGTTGCTGGAGGCTATCTACCTCTTCATCTATCTTTGTGCCGGTCTTTCATTTATGCTTTGCCTTTCGTTGCTAATAATTGGCAACTCGATTTAGGCCGAGGAGTTCCCGCAATGATAGTTTACGCAACGTTGTCCGGCTCGATTTTTGCATATTTCGTGTCCCTACTCCTTTTCACCATTGGAAATTGGAGGTCTGGACGGCTCTTGCACGATGTATTGTTCGGAACAAAAGTAAGTATCGATCACCCTGACACAATTACTAAACCCAAAAGAGAGAAGGCATTCGCCCTAATCACGCTACTGGTGTTTATCGCCGTAGCAGGCCCGACAATCCTCGGATTTAACAAACATGACACGCAGATTTCTATATCCGAGCTATCTGCTATGCAATCTTTCCTGATGGAGGCACAACCTGGTTGGAAATTTGGCGTCAATCTAAGCACATTCCAAGGCAAGAATCCAGTAGCTATACTTAAAGTATCTATAATACCAAACAGGCTGCTTACGGATTCAGAGAAAATGGATGCACGCTTGAAAACTGCAAGGTTGACACTGACTACATACTCCGGAATCGGTAATGTAGACTACATGAGCATC
>Ga0180431_10004027_pt1 | contig 18523 bp, 18 predicted proteins | sample SS_ome_11_FD_132459 | JGI IMG/M metagenome (GOLD analysis project Ga0180431, IMG submission 132459) | Hypersaline lake sediment archaeal communities from the Salton Sea, California, USA - SS_1_MS_1 metaG | ecosystem: Environmental > Aquatic > Non-marine Saline and Alkaline > Hypersaline >... | reverse complement strand
GAAGACGTATGTTTAAGAATGGAATAAACGCAATTGAGGGCCTTGGGATGAGCCCACGGCACCTTTCTAAGAAAAAAGGCACTCTTGAGGGACCCGAGGAGGGCATTATGTATAAACCCATGATCGTATCCGGGCTAACTGTGGATCCAATAACAAACAGCCCCATTGTGATTCTCAAGGAGATTGACGGGGAGGAAACCCTGCCTATCTGGATCGGCCTTTTAGAGGCGACCGCCATTGCCAGCGAATTGGAGGGGATTAAATTCTCCAGGCCCATGACCCATGATCTTTTCAGGGACCTCATGGAAATGGTGGATGTGAAGATCCAGAAAATCGAGGTCTGTGATCTCAAAAACAATACCTATTACGCCCTTATCCATTTCAGGCATGGGGGCAAAGACATGTCCATAGATGCCAGACCCAGTGACGCCCTCGCCCTTTCTCTCAGGGTGAAAGCACCCATCTTCGTCGCCGATGAGGTCATCAAAAACTCCAGCCAAATCGACCTGAAGGCCGAGGCGGAAGACAAGTCAGAGAAAGGAAAGCAGTGGCAGGACATCCTGGAAAACCTCAATCCTGAAGACTTCGGCAAATACAAGATGTAGGCCCTGTCGCACTCCTGAACCGGCGTTTTTTTCCTCGCCTCACTCATGGAATTTCAAGAAACTTACCCCCTGAAGTGTATCGTTTCCTTCTGTCTTTTCTCCGCGAAATAGATGGTGTATAAAGTCTCCGGGGAGCAAGGAATCCTTGCTTTTCTTCCTCGGGTGTGTCTTGGGAGCTTACGAAACGCTGTGGACAGGAAACAAAAAAACCGTCTCTTCAACTTGGCCGGGGTGGTCGTGATCGTGTTCTGGCTCATCCTGATGGGCCTGTTGGTAAAAAAGACCCATTTTCAGGGGAGCCCTGCAGAGCAGGGGGAACCAACCACCCGGACCTCGGCCATAGATTCTTCCCAGCGGGAATGGATGGAGATCTTTCTCAAGGGGAAAAAGGTGGGCTATTCAGTGAATCAGGTCAGTCCCGTGGGTGATGAGCATTATCTGATCCACGAAGAGATTTTTTTGAGACTCCACCTGATGGATCAGCTCAGCGGAATCCACGCTGTGACCCGGGCGGTGGTGGGGGCCGACTTTACCTTGAGGAACTTCAGGTTCACAATGCGCTCGGGCCTGGTCACTTTCAGGGTGTCGGGCAGGGTGGAGGGCAGGGACCTTTTACTTGACGTGGGAGAGGACCGGGCCCGGAGGACGGAAAGGATCCCTTTAAAGAGACCACCCGTGATTGCCTCGGGAATGGCCCAGTTTTTCAAGGGTCAGCCCATAGAGGTCGGGCAGTCCTTTGAGTTCCCCCTCTTTGACCCCTCTACCATGAGCCAGAAGCAGGTGGTGGTCAAGGTCGCGGCCAGAGAATCCGTTATCATCCACCGGATGGAATTCGATGCCTTCAGGCTGGAGGCGGAAATGTGGGGGCAGTCCTTGATCTTCTGGGTGGACGAAACGGGGACGGTCCTGAAGGAAAAGGGGTTTATGGGACTCACCCTGGTCAAGTCGAGTGCGGCCCGGGCTCCCCGGGACATCGAGGGCCGGGAAGGAGAGGACTTTTATGAACTGGCGGCCATACCTGTCAAGCAGAAACTGCGCCATCCGGACCGGTTGAGCTATTTAAAGGTCAAAATGGAGGGCCTGGATGACACCCCTTTTGACACGGCCGTCTTAAACCAAGGCCGCCAGCATTTTGAGGGAGAGACCCTGGTAATTACCCGGGAAAAGGTGCCCGAAAAGGCCTCCTACACTCTGCCTTATTCGGAGCCGCCGGAAAAACTGACGCCTTTTCTGCAGCCTGAATTCAATATCGAAAGCGATGACAAGGCCATGGCCGAGAGGGTCTCTGCCATTGCGGGTCAAGAGAAGAAACCGGCCATCGTGGCCAGGAGGCTCATGGCCTGGGTATACAAAGAGGTGGAAAAAAGGCCCGTCATCAGTGTGCCCAGCGCCAAAGAGGTCCTCAAGGTTAAACAGGGGGACTGCAATGAACACGCCGTCCTGCTTACGGCCCTGCTCAGGGCCAGCGGCATCCCGGCCCGGGTGTGTGTGGGGCTGGTGTATTCCAAGGGCAGGTTTTTTTACCATGCCTGGACCGAGTGCTTTCTGGGCGAATGGGTCTCTATGGACGGGACCCTTGATCAGATGCCGGCGGACGTAACCCATATTAAATTGGTTCAGGGAGGTCTTGACAGGCAGGTGGATATCATCGCCCTGATCGGTAAATTGAAGATGGAGATCCTGGATTTCGGGCCGTAGGTCACATCCCGGAATGGGGTGCCTTTCGTTTTCCTCCGTGGTGATGGAGTTTGGATATGATCCAATTAATCGGTCTTACCAAGTCATTCAAAGGTCTGGTGGCGGTTGACCATATCGATCTTGAAGTGAAAAAGGGAGCCCTTTTGGGGTTTTTGGGGCCTAACGGGGCGGGCAAGACCACCACCATAAAAATGATGGCCGGTGTATTGAAGCCCACGGAAGGACGGATCCTGATCAACGGCATGGACTTGGCCAGAGAGCCGGGCCGGGTCAAGCAATGTGTGGGCTTCATCCCGGACAGGCCTTTTGTCTATGAAAAGTTGGCCGGCATTGAGTTCCTCCATTTTGTCGCCGGCCTCTACCGCGTGGATGACGGTCCCATGTTGAGGGATCGAATAGGCGGGCTCCTGGAGACCTTTGAACTGACCCACTGGCAGGACGAATTAATAGAAAGTTATTCTCACGGCATGAAACAACGGCTGGTCATGTGTGCGGCCCTCCTTCATGAACCCAAGGTCTTGATCGTGGACGAACCCATGGTGGGCCTGGATCCCAAGGCCGCACGGCTGGTTAAGGACATATTCAGGGACCAGGCCCAAAAGGAGACCACGGTGTTTATGTCTACCCATTCCCTGGAAGTGGCTGAAGAGGTCTGTGACCAGATAGCCATTATACAGGCCGGCCGGATCATCGCCAAAGGAACCGCCGAGGCCCTCAGGGCCCAGGCCGGAGTGGACGGGAACCTGGAACACGTGTTTTTAAAACTCACCGAGGGCAAGGGGCCGGCCCATGAAAGACCTCTATCTTCTCACTAAGCCCAGAATCCTGGGGTTTAAAAACGGGCTGACCCGCTCAAGCAAGAGACAGCGGAGAAGGACCTATATGATGGGAGGACTGGGTCTGGGCTTCAGCGGGGGGTTGTTTGCCATCTCGGCCCGGGTGTTGATGCATTTTCAGTCTGTTGAATTTATAGGCGATCTCCTGGCCAAACAGATGCTCTCCATGATCCTCCTCACCTTTTTCTCCCTCCTCGTCTTCAGCCATATCGTCACGGCCTTGTCCAACCTCTACCTCTCAAAGGACCTGGAACTTTGCCACAGCTCTCCCACAAGCCTCGAGTCCCTGTTCGGATCCCGTGCGGTCTATACCTTTGTAGAAAGCTCATGGATGCTGATCTTTTTCGGGCTCCCCATCCTCTTGGCCTATGCCTATGTATATCGTCCGGGGCCGGTCTTCTATGTCACCTTCGTTCACATGAATCTGGCCCTGGCCGTCATGGCCGGAGGCGTGGGCATCCTGGTGACCATGATCCTGGTCTACATCTTTCCCGCCCAAAGAACCAGGGACATTGTCATGATCCTGTCCGTCTTCATGGTGGTGACCCTCTACTTTTTGTTCCGGTTCCTGAGACCCGAGAGGCTGGTCGATCCCGACGCCTTTTTCACCATCATGCAATATATGAACGCCTTGAAGGGCACCCAGTCCCCCTACCTTCCCACCCACTGGATTACCGAGACCCTCTGGACTTCCCTTACAGGTTCGGGGGCAGGGGGCTCGCTTTTCTATGCCGCCCTTACGTGGACCACCACCGCATCCGTGGTTTTCGTGAACGTGTGGGCGGCCCAAGGAGCCTATTTTGAAGGGTTTTCCAAGTCCCAGGAGGCCAAGAAGAGGCGGACCATGGGCAAGAGGCTCCTGGATTTTCTGGCGGATATTTTAAGGAGGCCTTTTGGACGGGATCTGGGGGCCGTCATCGCCAAGGATGTAAAGACCTTTTTCAGGGACAACACCCAGTGGTCTCAAATCCTCCTCTTAGGGGCCCTGGTGATCGTCTATGTCTACAACTTCAGCGTCCTCCCACTGGATAAGAGCCCCATCCGCCTCGATTTCCTCCAGAACGAACTGGCCTTCCTGAACATGGGCCTCGCAGGGTTTGTGCTCTCCGCGGTTTCGGCCCGCTTTGCCTTCACCGCAGTGAGTGGGGAAGGAGAGGCTTACTGGATCGTTCGTGCCTCTCCTATCGGGTTGCGGCGGTATTTATGGGGAAAATTCCTCTTCTTTCTCCTGCCCCTGCTGGTTCTCGGGGAGGTGTTGATTCTGGCCACCAACGCGCTCCTGGAGGTGACCCCCCTGATGATGGTCTTGTCTTCAGTGACCATGTTCTTTATGGCCTTCGGCATTGTGGCCCTGGGAATCGGTTTCGGGGCCTTGTACCCCAACTTCCGGTTTCAGAATATCGCCCAGGTCTCCACGGGCTTCGGCGGGGTTCTCTACATGATGGTGTGCGTCTTTTTCATCGCCCTCATTATTATTCTTGAAGCGGGCCCGGTCTATATCCTGTTTATGTCCGGGGTCCGGGGGACGGCCGTCACCCCGCTCCAGTGGCTTTTTATTGTCGCCTCCTTCTTGGCCGTTCTGGGTCTCCATGTGGCGGCCGTATTCAAGCCCATGCAGGTAGGGCTCAGGGCCTTGAGCACATACGAAGGATGAAGGCTGACCCCTACATAGACTATGCGGGAAACCTCCACGTCCACTCCGTGTATTCAGACGGGGCGGCCACGGTGGCGGAAATCGCCCGGGTTGCACACGGGGCGGGCCTTGATTTTGTCATCTTCAATGATCACGACTATATGGCGAAACGCCTCCCCGTGGAAGAAGAGGGGTTCCATGATGACCTCCTCGTCCTGGTGGGGCTGGAAATCGGGGAGCGCTTTCATCACTATCTGGCCTGTAATCTGAGGCAATGGGAGCCGGATGCCACCCTCAAGCCCCAGGAGGTGATTGACCGGGTCAGGAAACAGGGGGGGTTTGGGTTCCTGGCCCATCCCTTTGAAAAGGGGATGCCCTTCCTGGAGAGGTCGGTGGCCTACACCTGGAACGACCTGTCTGTAAAAGGATATACAGGCATCTGTATCTGGAATTTTTCCTCCCGATGGAAAGAAAGGGTCAAGACGCCCTTTCATGGATTTTTGTATCTCCTTTTCAAGACAGGATTGTTAAAAGGGCCGAGCGCAAAGACCCTTTGCTTCTGGGACCAGGCCTGCCAGGAGAGACGGGTGGCGGCCGTGGGCGGGTCTGACGCCCATGGGTCTTTTTTAAAGTGGGGGGCCATTCGATTTACGCCCCTTACCTACAACTACCTGCTCAACTCGATTAATGTCCATGTCCTCCTCAAGAAAAGGCCGCCCAGGGATCTGGCAACGGCCAAGGCAGTCGTTTACGAGGCCATGCGGGAGGGGAGGCTATACATCGCCCATGAGCATCTCGCCCCGGCCAGGGGGTTCAGGTTCCATTACCACTTGGATCAGGGAGGCCGGATTGAGATGGGTCAGGAAGAGAGTTTGGAGCCCGGCACCCTGGTCATACGCACCCCGGGACAGGGGGGCAAGATCAGGCTCTTAAAAGACGGGCAGGTGGTGGGCGAGTGGAAGGGCCGGGAGGCCCTTTACCGGGTGTCCCGGGCCGGGGTATACAGGGTGGAGGTGTACCGCCGGGTATTTCTTTTCGGCTGGCGGCCCTGGATCTTTTCAAATCCCATCTACCTGCGCTCATCCGGATAAACACGGCTTGACAACGCCACCCCGTAAAATATACTTACCCTGTTGCCTGGGTGGCGGAATAGGTAGACGCAAGGGACTTAAAATCCCTTGGGGCTGTGCCCCGTGCGGGTTCGATTCCCGCCCCAGGCACCAGAAATGTCAAGGTTCTTGAAATTCCCCGTTAAATTTTGTAATATCGCCCCGGAATTCTTCCAAAACCATTCCACAACATTTATGTTCCTGAGGACGCATCCCTCCCCATCCTGCGGCTTGAAACAGGGATGCACACGGCCGTGATCACCCGGATCGGTTTAGACCGGGCGGGTAAAATCGGGGTGCAGTTGTGTCAAGTCCGAAAAGCGGTAATTCAAGAGGAGAAAGATCCATGAAAAGGTGGCTTCCAGGATTCATGGTGTCGCTCGGGCTGGTCTTATGTATGGCCTGGACTGGGTCCGCCTCCACCCGGGGCATCAAGGTAAAGGCCCGGACATCGGACGGCGGGGAACGGGAGATCCGGCTTTACTCGGGCTGCCACGCCCTGGTCATCGGGTGCGGTGAATACCGGGATTCCCGCTTGGGCCGGCTCAAGGGAGCGGTGCGGGATGCAAAGGAGGTGGCTGGGGCCCTTAAAAAGCTGGGGTTTAAGGTCAAGCTGGTCTTGAACCCGGACAGCGAAGAATTGAGCAAGGCCTTTTATGGCCTGGTACAAGGACCCGGGGAAGATCCGAATAACGCCCTTTTTGTCTTTTTCGCGGGTCACGGCCACACCGTCCCCTGTGCCGACGGAACCAGGCTCGGGTGCATTGTACCCGTAGACGCCCCTGATCCGGACAATGTGAAATGCGAAATCGAAATGCGAAATGGGGTCGGGCCACGGTAATTATCTAATCTCACGGGTAAAAGCGGGAAAATGACCCCCGGAAACGGGCCTATAATGAGCTTTTTGGTGGCAAAAAGTCAGTTATTGTACATGAGTCGGAGAAAATCGGCCGAGAGTTCGGCATTCAGAATTACAGTTCTGTTAGCTCGGTGATTGAAAGGACAAAACATAAGGGCCGCTGTGGATCGAAAACTGAGAAAAAGGATGGACAAATTGAAATTCGGCTTAACCATGAGTCAAAGGCAGACTTGACCCCATCCCATTACTACTGCCTAACGGATGAAGAGATCAAGATAGTAGAAGGGGAAACAGCGTGAGCGAGGACAAAAAAAACATCATCATTTACAACACCATTGACGGCAAAGCCTCTGTTTCCCTGTACGCCAAAGACGGCACGGTCTGGATGAACCAGAGCCAGATCGCCGAACTTTTTGACACCTCGGTGCCGAATATCAGTATGCACATCTCTAACATACTGAAAGAAGGGGAATTAGAGCCAAATTCAGTTGTTAAGGATTACTTAACAACTGCCGCCGACGGCAAACAATACAAGGTCACCTTTTACGCCCTGGACATGGTTCTGGCCATCGGCTTCCGGGTGCGGAGCAAGCGGGGAACCCAGTTTCGGATCTGGGCCAACCGCAACCTCAAGGAATACATGGTCAAGGGCTTTGTCATGGATGACGAGCGCCTGAAAAATCCCGACGGTCGCCCGGACTATTTTGACGAACTGCTGGAACGCATCCGGGATATCCGAGCCTCGGAAAAGCGCTTTTACCAGAAAATTCGGGATCTCTTTGCCTTGAGCAGCGATTATGACCCCACCGACAAAGCCACGCAGATGTTTTTTGCCGAAACACAGAACAAACTGCTCTATGCCGTTACCGGCAGAACAGCCGCCGAAATTATCGTATCCAGGGCGGATGCGTCAAAGGAAAATATGGCGCTCACCTCGTGGAAAGGCTCGATTGTCCGCAAACAGGATATTCTTATCGCCAAGAATTATCTCAGCAAAGATGAGATCGACACCCTGAACCGCTTGGTGGTCATCTTTCTGGAAACAGCCGAGTTACGCGCCAAAAACCGCCTGGATATTCCCATGTCCTTCTGGCAGGAAAATGTGCACCGCATTCTGGAATTAAACGATAAAAAGGTACTTACTGGTAAAGGCGCAATCTCCAATGCGGAAATGGAACAAAAGGTCAGAGAGATCTATGCCGAATTTGCTGCCCGCAGGAAGGCCTATGAAGCAGATCTGGCGGACAAACAAGATATTCAGGAAATTGAGGACACAATCAAGAAACATAAAAAATAATGGCATAAGAAACGGTATAACAACCGCATCAACTCGGACTGGCAATTCCGCTGCACTCTCCATTGCCAGCCGGTTATACGGACCGTTATACCGCTATTTCAAATGAAAGACATAAAAGAGTTACAAGAATCCTGCCGAAGGAGGGTGAAAGAGGATCTCGCTAGGAGGAAACCAATCAAGAAATAGTAAGTGGACGGAGAGCATAGCTGTTGGAAGTAAATCATTTGTTGAGACTACACTGAAAAAGCTTGGAATCAAGGGGAAAGATCGAAGGGTTGTTGGAAGTGAAGGAACCTATGAACTCCGCGAACGCCTGAGAGATGCTGGGCAAAGGCAGGGATGCCAAATGGCAATGCATTAAAGAAAAGTAGGGATACCATTTTAACGTCATCCGTGAAAATCGCCAGGACATGGTGGATAAGAGATATGAGGCAAAATAAGAATGAGGCCTGACCCCTTGCCTTGACACCCCATGGCCGGGAAGATAGTATCGGAACCATTGGGAGGAGCTGCTATGAAAGCCTTTATTACATGTCTCTTGTTTTTTTTGATGAGCCTGACCCCTCCGGTACTGGCAGGTCACATCACTGAGATCGAACTGAAGGACGGGGGCGTTATTGTAGGAGAGATCATTTCTCAAGCGGACGGGGTCTACAGGGTCCGGACCAAGAGTCTGGGGGTCGTGGAGGTGAAAGGATCCGCCATACGGGGCATCCGCCCTGCATCCGAAGGTGCTCCAGCCAAGGGTGTTTCTGGCAGAACGGGCGCATCTCCGCCCCCGGATATAGAGGAACTCCAGAGGTCTATCATGCAAAACAAAGAAGTGATGCCCCTGATCCTGTCCCTTCAAAACGATCCCGAGGTGCAGGCCCTCCTGAAGGACCCTGACATTCTGGCGGCCATACAATCAGGTGATGTTGCTGCGCTTATGGCGGACCCCAAGTTCATGAAGATCCTGAACCATGCCAAGATCAAAGAAATTCAGGAAAAGATCCTTTCCCAGAACCCCGGTCCAAAGTGATGAATGCCCGGGCACCTTATATCCTTGGCGGCCGCGGGAGAAAAACCCCAGCCCCCTGGTAACATTCTTGCCAACCATGCCCTGTTTTTACTTTGTGCCGGCTCGAAATCGGGAAGGCCGAGTATGTAGCAGGCCTCGTCGGGGGAGCCCTGGAACAGGACATTTCGCTGGCCTACGAGGCGGTGTGCAGGGAAATCTGCCTGGGTCTGATGGAGGAGGACCGGATGCAGTTTACAGCCATCGGCCAGTGGTGGTCCAGGAGCGATGAGATAGATCTGGTCGCTCTGGACGAGGAGACCCGGACGGCCTATTTTGGCGGGTGCAAATGGAGCAAGAAAAAGGTAGGGGTGAATGTGCATGACGATCTGAAAAGAAAATCCCATCAGGTTGACTGGCACAGGGATGGGCATACAGACCGGTTCATGTTGTTCAGCAAGAGCGGATTCACCGATGCCATAAGGACAAATTTCTGGCATGAGACATGGGGCCGCAACTGTCCATGATAGAGGATGCTGTCCGGATCGGGCCCCTGTGACGGCACCGGATCCAAGAGCATGGTTCTATTCCATTAATATGCTTGCCCTGGTCACCTCCCTGCTATGAGCGGCGCGAAAGGCTTCATTGATCTCCGAGAGTTTAAACGTGTCAGAGATCACTTTTTCATAGGGATACTTATGCAAGTTCTTTTTGAGATAAGTCAACAGCCTGGGGATCACCCAGGATTCGTACAAGGCTACCCCAATTATTTGCTTACCGCCCATAACAACACTTGCAGGCGCGATCTCGGTTTTTCTCCCCAGGTTGATATTCCCGATCCACACATAGGTGCCTCCGGCCCTCAGCATATTTATGCCTTCTCCAACCACCTCCGGGAGGCCAACCAATTCCAATAGGATATCAGCGCCTTGCCTTCCAACCAACGCTTTGACCTTGGAGATGCGATCCCGCGGTGATTCATATTGTTTAATGTCAATGGTAAAATCCGCCCCAAAGTCTTTTGCCAGTTTCAACCGCTCCTCTTCCTGGTCAATGGCGATAACCGTCCCTGCGCCCATCTCTTTTGCCAAGGCAGCGGCATTCAATCCCAAACCGCCCGCGCCTTGAATGACCACGGAATCGCCGAACTTGATATGCGCTTTATGCAAACCGAATGTCACCTGGCTCAGCGCACAGTTAAGGGGGGCAATGACTTGATCTGGAACCTCATCAGGAACCTTGAAAACGCTCATGCCGGGTTGCAAATAGAAGTATTCACCATAGGCGCCATTGAAATAACGCGGTCCCTGTGCGGGAAAGTAGCCGGAGATAAACAAATTCGTGCAAGCCAGTCCATTACCCTCCGCACATTGATAACATCTCCCGCACGGCCTGAAATATTGATAGGCCACCCTGTCACCCTCTTTGAGGGGTTCCCCCCTCGAATCGACATTGACCCCCGGCCCCATCTTGTACACGGTTCCTGTGGATTCATGTCCAAGTATCCATGGCCCTTTGCCGAATAGTCTTTGATCGCCGTGCCAGGTATGCACATCAGAACCGCATATATTCGCCATATGCACCTTTATGATTATGGCTCCCGGCTCCGGATCGGGTACGGTGAATTCCACTATTTCAAAAGGATCACCCGGTCTCGTGAATATTGCAGCCTTGCCCTTCATGGCTTCCTCCTTTCGCCTCTTGAGCGGTTACTCTGGCTTTTTACGGATTGACAGGCCTCCACCGATTGGTTGACGCGGTTATGCCCTGGAAAGCCCGGTCAGGGGCAGGATCTGTTATTCAATTTCCGGGTAGAGGGCATCGAGCTGGCCACCTCCATTTTCAGGGATCAGAGCCGCTACAACAACATGGAGAATACGGGGTCCACAACGCGCCATATCCCTTTTGGTTCCTCCTGCCGGATGAGGTTTTCCGCCTTGAGCCTTTCACGGGCAAACTGGACTGAACTGGCGGGGAGTCCACACCTGCCGGTGAATTTACCGGAAAGCATTTCCCCGGCCGGGAAGGCGGCCAGGGTGCGGATGGTAACACAACCCCTCTGAGCGGGCATTGACTGGGCCCGCAGGGCAAGGGCCGTCTTCCCATAACGACGGGAGAAAAGGACCAAATTCGTCTCGCTCTCAGCACAGGATTGGAGAAAGTCTATTTTCTTTTGCCGGTCACAAATGGGGGCATCCGGGGAAAGGGTTTCGATGAGAAGAGGATTCGACATTATCAATATTTTTTTTAAAATACTTCCGTTACAATATTATTGTAAGGGAAAGTGGTCAAGAGAAAATATTGGCGGCGTTTCATTCATCCCGGAAAGGGCGAATTTTTTGAAATTTCCTCCAAATTGGTGTATAGGAAAGAGACAGGGATTAATCCTTTTGACTTGCGGGACCAGAGGCTGAGGTGAGGGTGTGAAAGATCAGAACAAAGATCAAGGGCCCGGAGGCAGGAGCCAGGAAGAGGTCAGACCCAGCACCGTGGATTCCCAGTTTCTTGCGGACCTCTCGGGGATCAAGACCCTGGGGAGGTATGAAATCCTCAAGAAACTGGGACAGGGCAGCATGGGTGTGGTTTATCTTGGGCGGGATCCTTACATCAAGAGGGAGGTGGGTATCAAGGTCACCCGGCCCGGGGCCCATGTAAAAGGGGAGGAGGCGGATAAATACCGGGAGAAGTTTTTTACCGAGGCCCAATCCGCCGGTCGGCTCATGCATCCCAGCATCGTGGCCATTTATGATGCGGGCATGTACAAGGACTTCTGCTATATGACCATGGAGTACGTGGACGGGCCCACCCTCAAGCCCTATTGCACCAAGGGCCATCTTTTGCCCGTGAGCAAGGCCGCTGAGATCGTGTTCACCACCTGCAAGGCCCTTGATTATGCCCATAGAAAAGGCGTGATCCACAGGGACATCAAGCCCGCCAATATTATGCTGAACAAATCAGGACGCGTGAAGATAGCCGACTTCGGCATTGCCCGGGTCAAGTCGGAGCAGACGGGTGCAGAGGGGATCATCGGCTCTCCCAGTTACATGTCTCCAGAGCAGGCAAGGGAAAAGCCGGCCGATAACCGGAGTGATATCTTTTCCCTGGGTTGTGTTTTTTACGAACTCCTCACAGGCCAAAAGGCATTCACCGGTGAAAATGATTTCGCCATCATGTATAAGATCGCGGAAGAAGACCCCGTGCCCATGCAAGAGATCCGCAGCGAAATCCCTGATATATTGATGAACATCGTGGGCAGGGCCCTTTCCAAGGACCCCCAGGGCCGTTACCAGAGTTGTGGAGACTTCGCCTATGATTTAAGGGTCGCCTTGAGGGGCTTCAGGGAGAGGAGCAAGACCAGCCGGGTGGATAATGTTCTCGACTACGTGCACAATGTCAGATTTTTCAAAGAATTCACCCAGGAACAAGTCAAAGAGGTCCTGGAGGCCAGTAACATTATCAAGGTCCCCGAAGGCAAGGTGATCATTACCGAAGGGGACGTCGACGATTCCTTTTTCATTATCCTCAACGGGAGCGCCGGGGTTTACAGTAACAGTGAAAGGATCGCCCTCATCGGCAAGGGGGAATGTTTTGGAGAAATGGCCTACTTAAGCGGTGAGGCGCGGGTGGCCACGGTGCGCGCAGAGACAGAGTGCATCTTGATGCAGATCAGTCCCACCTTGTTGGTCAAGGCCTCGGAGGAGATGCAACTGCGCTTTTTGAAGAGCTTTGGGGTTACCCTGATAGAACGCCTTTCAAAAAGGGTTCCGTAGCGTGCTCCAAATGGCGTTCGGTACCGCGCCTAGAGCGTGATGAGCCTGAGTCCCCCAAAGGCGATGGCGCACATGGCGGCCAGGCGTAAAAGGGTCCTGGCAATGTAGACGAAATCCGAGCCCAGAAAACCGAGGAGGTACACATAGTCCGCGGCCAGGAGCAATAGGGTGTTGATGATGATCAATTTGATGACCATCTCAATGTTTCCACCTTTAAACTTCCTTCGTGCACGGTCAAAGATATAGAGGATGATCACATAGATCACGATCATGAGGAGATAGACGGTGGCGCTGGGTGTAAGGGTCATGTCCGCCTCCTTAGGCTCAGGATTTTATTTGCCCCAGATAGTCTTTAAGATTGCCGTTGATATAATCGAGCATTTCCACATCCTGCCTGTACTTTTTTAGGTATTCAACCATGTTCAGCATCTCCTGGATGGCCTTTTCCGTAATACCCGCCCCCAGTATCTTTTTCATCCTCATGATCATCAGGTAAAGAAGCTTGTTGAATGAGGTCGTCAGTACCAGCGAACTGTTCGTTGATCCGGCCCCTTCCATGAAGCGGTCGCAGATCATGTTGGTCGCCTCTTCGTGGGGTAAAGACAGGAGATCAATGCCTTGGAAAAGGGCCTTGCTCTGGCCGGTGAGCTCTTTTATGCACGCATCATAGGTTTTATCGAACTCCTGGCCCAGCTCTTTTCTGAAGTGGGTTTCAAGGATGTTCAATAGATCCAAGTAGAGGTTGGTGATTTCCGCACACTCCACCTCGGGTTTCCCCGCCCCCGGCTCTTCCACCAGGGAGACAAGTCCCAGAAAAAGAAAGAGGTAGAAGATGCGGTAAAGGACTTCGTAGGGGAGGCCGGTGATGGAAGAGATATCCTCCACGGTCCTCTTGCCGTCGACCGCGGCGAGGACCACCTTTTCCGTGGAGTTCAAGGGGAGCCATGCCTCCAGGTCCCCCCTCTCCGGTCTGCGACCGAAACAGGATTGGGCCCCGGGGACGAATTTTTTCAAAAAGGCCTGATTCTTGAGTTCCCGAATGGTGTCAAGCAGCAGTTCTACCAGGTCCCGATTCACCGAATCCACAGGAGGAATACGGGGCTCGGTTTCTACAAAGTCCAATTGCCCCATATCCATCTGGATGGCGGTCGCAAGGTGATGTTTGGCCCTCAGGAGCAGAAATTTGTCCCAGCCGGAGGGAGAAATCATGCCCCTCTGGGTAAGGGTTTGTCCCAGGGAGTGGGGGGAGATCTCTCTCAGCTCCAGCAGTTCCTGTATTTGCTTCGGTTCCAAATCCTTTCTTCTGGCGATTTCCTGGATGAGGGCCTTTTCTTTATCAAGACCCTCGGCGTGGACCAGGACCCCGTTCTTGATATACAGGGTCAAGCCAAGCCTCTTGTTTTTGACGGTCAAAACGCCCGTCTTCCTTTCCTTGTGGAGATTCAGGAGAAGACTTGAAAAATCGATATGTCTGGAATCTGAAGAGGTCTCCATGGATCACGCTCCGGCACCCTGCTTCCCGGGACGGCCCGGCCAAAAAACTGACCGGATTGGGCCCAAAGACCCTGTTTCCGGAAGTCCTTTATTTCTAGCAGGGCCCTATAAAATTGACAATACCAAAATACCCATGTTTCGCCTGAAGGGCCGGGCCGGGATGCCCTTTCCGTGGAGTGTCATTAAAACTTCAGACGTTTTTTGAACTTGTCCCATTTGCCCTGTTCCAGGATCTCCACCAAGAGGACGGTGATATTGTCCCCTCCGCCACCCCTCTTGGCTTCGTCAATAAGGACATCCACCTTCCGCTCCAGGGAAATGGTGAAGTCGTCAAGAACGGTTTTAATATTTTCTTCAGAGGTATAGTCCGTAAGGCCGTCTGAACACAGGAGGATTGTGGCACCCGGTTTTGGCTCTATGGCCGTGATGAAGACGTCCACCCTCTCCCTCAGGCCGATGGCCCTGGTCAGGATATGCCTGAACAAGGAATTGCCCGCCTCTTCAGGATCAATCATGCCGAGATTCTTTTGTTCCGATTCCAGGGAGTGGCTTTCAGAGACTTGCCTCAACTGGTCATCGTAGAAGAGATATATGAGGCTGTCTCCTACATTCGCAACCCACACGGAATTGTCTTCAAGGAGCAAGGCGGCAAGGGTTGAGCCCATCCGATGATACTGGGGTTTTTTTTGGGCCTCATAAACGATTCTATTGGCCAGGAAGATGGAATTGAGCAGGTGTTTTGCGTTGAGGGAGATATTTCTGTCGATCTCTTCCAGGAAGGGAGGGGGATTCCCCTCAGTCATTTTCTGCCAGTAATCCTGGATGGTCTTTGCGGTCATGCGGCTGGCTACATCCCCCGCTTTATGCCCGCCCATGCCGTCGGCGACCAGGTAAAGCCCGAAATCAGGGGCCATGAGAAGGCTGTCCTCATTGATTTTACGCTTGAGCCCCACGTCCGTTTTTCCTGCGGATTTGACGTTCATATAGCCTTGAGAAACCCCATCCAGTAAGCCTTCCGCCGACTTTGAGGCCAAGGTCCGGCAATCGGACTTGTAAGGCTCGGTAAGACCATGAGGTCGCCTGTTTACGGTTTTACCCGGTGATCCTCTCCCATGCGTCTCAAATGGGATTCTTGCGCCGGGCTGTGTGATCCGGGCCCGCGTTAGGAGGACCAGCGAGAATAAGCATGCGATTTCACATGGACATAAGGAGAATAGAAGAGAGAGGCGGATGTGTCAAGCTTTAGGCCCCTCCGAAGATTCGAACGGACAGGAAACCCGGCCCGCTCTTCGGCAGAGGGAGGAGGTGTTTCAAGAAAAGGATAATTAATTCAGAGGCTTGTTTTTTACGATGCCCCCGGACAAGGGTTTAGCAGTGGTCCCGTGAAATTGATTGACCGGGCCGGGGGCTTTGGCCTATGGTAATAATCAACCCGCACGCCCTCAGCGGAGAAGAGGGAGTAAGCGGAACAGGTTGTCACCGGCAAACAAATGGGCCAGGTGAAACATGGGGCCGATGAGGATGCGGCTGAGGATTCCGGTGTGGGCAAAGTTGTCCAGGAGGACCACGGCCAGGATAATGATGGGACCGTAACGTCCCCATTCCCGGTATTTTTCAGCCGCCCTGGGGGGCAGGAGATTTTCCAGGACATGGGACCCGTCCAGGGGGGGGATGGGCAGGAGGTTGAAAAGCCCTAGCCCTATGTTCATGAGGATGAGCCACATAACCACTGTGAGATAGAGCTCAGAGGGAAAGGGCAAGAATCTTATAAGGAGACCCGCCAGGAGGGCGGCAGTAAGATTGGACAGGGGGCCGCAAAGGGACATGAAGATGGTCCCGCTTCTCATGTTCTTGAAATATCTGGGATCCACAGGAACGGGTTTGGCCCACCCGAAGTGGAAGAGAAACAGGCAGATGGCCCCGAAAGGATCGATATGGGGCAGGGGATTCAGGGTAAGCCGGCCCATGGCCTTTGCCGTGGGGTCCCCCAGCCATAAGGCGGCCCGGCCGTGGGCATATTCATGGATAGTGATGGCAAATAAGAGGACAGGGATCTTTACGATCCATTGAGCGATATCAAAGGCCATAGAGAAGGGCCTCCTTTTGTGTTAATCTTAAGAATTACATATCAGTTCAACGCCACCACAGCAAGATTGAAGATGGAGGATGCCAAGAATTTACCCCGTAGTTGTATAAGAGGCGCCAAAGAATCCGCCCCTTTGCTTTCTATGGCTTAAAATTCCGCTTTTGGGGCCTAGACCTGGAATTCACGAATAATGTGTTTGCAACAACGGGGTTTATGGACAAGGAGGTGAAGTGCCATGACGGGAAGAAGAGCCGATTTTGCCGGGGCCTGGTACCCGGGGGACAGGGCGGATTGCACAAGGGTCATTGATGCCTTTGCGGCCGCCGGTGCTCCCTGTCCGGAGGGCTCAGAAAGGGCTGTGGGGGGGATCGTGCCCCATGCAGGATGGGTGTTTTCGGGAGAAATCGCCTGTAAAGTGATCAAGTGTCTTCCCGGGGAAGCACAACCCCGGACGTGTCTTATTTTTGGCCGCCACCTCCATCCGGGAAGTGATAATTTTATTATGAAGGAAGGGCGGTGGAACACCCCCTTAGGAGATCTGGAGATCGATTCCGGTGTTGCCGGCGAGGTGGCAGGGGAGGCGCCCTTCAGGGTGGAAACCCCTTCCTCTTACGAACCGGACAACACCATTGAATTACAACTGCCCTTTATTCGGTATTTTTTCCCTGACATCAAGATCGTTCCTATGGGCCTGCCTCCCAGGAAGGCCTCCTTGGACATCGCCAAAAGGGCTGCCCAGATATCAAAGGAAATGGGCCGAAAGACCCTGGTGCTGGGCTCGACCGATCTGACCCATTACGGATACAACTATGGCTTTACCCCACAGGGCGTGGGAGAAGGGGCCCTGGCGTGGGTCAGGGAGGTGAATGACAAGCAGGCCGTGGATAAAATGCTGGCAATGGATGAAGAAGGTCTCATCGAGGAGGCCCTGCAAAACCATAACGCCTGTTGCGCCGGGGCGGCGGGTGCGGCCATTGCGGCGGCAAAGATGTTGGGCGCTGTAAAGGCGGAAAAGGTGGCTTACGCCACGAGTTACGATGTCAGGCCGGACAGCAGCTTTGTAGGGTATGTGGGCGTCCTGTTCACGGGCAGATGATCCCATGATAAAGCGTTAAAAGGGAGATCCTGAGGTTTGATTTTTTTTAAGGGGCTTGATATATTAAAAAAGTTAAAAAAGGGAAGGCCTGAAGCCGCGCCGTGCCCGGATCCTTCGCCGGAACAGTCAAAAATGAGCGAATCCCCCATGGAGCAGGAACAAAAAATAGAGCAGCAGACGCCCAAACGGCGGGAAAGAATCCGGATAGATCTTTTGATTCACGATTTGAAGGTGCCCCTGGCCGTCATTGAAGCAGGCATCGTGTCTTTGCTCCAGAGGAGGGACAAGTACGGGAGCCTTACCGATGGCCAGGAAAAGGTCCTCACCCGGGTCTTGAGAAACACACGGGTGACCCAGCGCCTGGTGACCGACGCCTTGGAATTGGGAAGGTCAAGGGAGGGGATTGTCAATCCCATTCCATGTCGGATATCAGATTTCATCGAACAGGCCCTGATCGAGATCTTCGACCTCACAGACTGTAGCACCTCGGATAAAGTAAAGACCTGTAAGGACCTTCACGGCTTGCGGTCCCTGCTCCAGGAAAAAGGGATCGCCCTGTCCGTGGATGAGGTCTTTTGGCATGAAGATGTATGTATGGATCCAGCCAAGACCAATCAGATCTTGAGAAACCTTTTGAACAACGCCCTTAAGTATCGAAGAAACAGGGTGGAATTAAAGGTGGACAGGACGGACAGCTATTTGGTCTTTTCGGTCAAAGATGATGGGGAAGGTATCCCTGCAGAGTACCACAATAAGATTTTTCAATGCTATTTTCAGATGAACAATACAGAAGGATGTCCTGTGCGGGGCCACGGCTTGGGACTGGCCGGGGTGATGGTCCTGGTGGAGGACCTGGGAGGCCAGCTCTTTCTGGACAGCGATGTGGGCCGAGGGGCAAGATTCCTGGTCAAATTGCCCTTGGCCAAGGGTTAGAGGGCACAACCGGAAGAGCTTGTGCCCCACTACATAACATCTTCAATTTCTTCTTTAGATACTCTGTAGTTCTTGTCGAAATTATTCCAAAAATCTCTATCTTTTTCCCG
>Ga0180431_10004025_pt1 | contig 18527 bp, 12 predicted proteins | sample SS_ome_11_FD_132459 | JGI IMG/M metagenome (GOLD analysis project Ga0180431, IMG submission 132459) | Hypersaline lake sediment archaeal communities from the Salton Sea, California, USA - SS_1_MS_1 metaG | ecosystem: Environmental > Aquatic > Non-marine Saline and Alkaline > Hypersaline >... | reverse complement strand
GCCCTTGGACTCCGTCCTGACCTCGGGCTTGTAGTAGGAGTAGGCGGTGCTGGTTCCCCCCTTGGCCTTCACCGGGAACAGGGCCCTTATAGTGAAACCGATCTCCAGCTCGTCGTTTCGTTCCAGGTCATCGACGTAGAAGATAACCTTCCTTCCCGCGACCTCGTATCTGGTTGCCAGTCCGTCGGCTATGACTTGGTCGAGGGTGTCGTAAACCGGCACGAATCCAGTCGGAATCGATATGTCCAGTATCATCATGCCGGTAGAGTTGTAGAATCCGGTGTAGATCGCTCTGGCGAGGACCTCCACCGTGTCGTCGACCTCCACCTCCGTGGTGTTGTACTCCACGTCCAGTTCGAAGTCGGGGTTCCTCTCGACCTCTCCCGGTACGTTGTACCTCTTCACGAGCTGTACCATCACCTTGCCATCCCCCTCCATCCTTAGCTCGAGTTGCTCGGAACCGAGGGGTATCTCAACCACGTTCAGGATATCGAAGTTCTCCGCGGTGAGGTCCACCCTGGTGAGCTCCGATCCATCGGTTAGGACTCGGATCGAGGAATCGATGTTCCTTGTCTGCAGGCGGGCGGCGGTCATCAGCGCTTTCAGGGCCCAAACGGTATCCTGGGTGCTGCAGAAGCCCCCGAGGGAGTTCCTCTGGGAGGCTATCCACCTTATCGCCTGCTCGGCCTCCGACCTTCCCTCCAGCATCAGCGCCAGGGCGGCGTACGAGGTGGTCTCCACCGCGTTTGACCTCTCGCCTCCCGGTGCCCAGAATATCCCGTTCTCGTCGGTCTGGGCGATGTCCAGGAGCTTCAGGACGACGGATTCCGCCTTATCAGAACCGACCTTCTCCAGCAGAAGCGCCGCCAGAGCCAGGGCATAGGGATCGCTGCTGTAATCAACCTGGGACTCGACGTAGCCGACCGCCTGGCTCAGGGACGACTCGGCGTCTCCGTAGTCGGAGAGAGCTATTCCAACGAAGGCCGTGAGCGCGGTCTTCGAAGCCGGGTCGAGGCCGCCCAGCATCTCCTGGTGGCACACGAACCCGACCGGGCTGAAGGACCCGTTCGCGTTCTGGTGGGAGGCGATCCACGACGCCGCTTCAGAGAGCACCGTCTGGTCTATGCTCATTACCTCCCGGCACTCGCTGAATACGCCGAGGACGAACGCTGTCAGGAACATGCTGCCCTCATCGTCGCTCTGGCCGAAGGCCGAGAAGGAACCGTCGCCCCTCCTGAAGGTCAGCTCGCGCTGGTATCCCGTCGTCAGGTAGTGCTCGGCCTTGGCCCTGACCTCGGGGTTGATCTGCCCGGTCGAGTCGAGGTACCGAAGGATCTCGAGGTCCGGGGCCATGAACATCATGTTCTGTTCCCCGCACCCGTACGGGATTCCCAGCAGGTCCTCGACGCCATTGATGGTCTGGCCCACAAGGCTGGGGGTGATGCTGAGCATGATTCTGCCCGAGTCATTCACTATGCCCATCGGCATGCCCAGGTCGAAGCTGACGGGCTCCTCCTGGGTTATGAAGGCGTTGCTGACGGACTCCCTAGGCGTTCCCTCGGGCTCTATCCTGATATTTCTCCTCACCGCATCCGCCCTCTCGTTGGTTCGGGCCGTGATCTCTATCTTGTACTGGCCGACCCTCTTCGGCCTTATGGTGAAAGCTATCGATGCCACCGAGTTCCCCGGTATGGTGACGACCTTCACCCTCGCGTCCACCAGCTCGAACCAGGAGTCCTCGGAGATCTCCACCTGTACCGACTGTGCGGTGTCAAGGTAGTTGTAAATCTGGGCCAGCACCGGGAACTCCTCGCCGCGTGTGACCGCGTAGGGCAGATCGGGCTCCACGAAGAAGTCCTGGAAGACCCTGAGAGAGGAATCGGCCATGCCTATCCCCTCGCTGCTCGAGCTCACCGCGTGTAGCTTCCAGGTGGTTATGGTGTCGGGCACCGTCAGCTCGAGATGTGCTTGACCGTTCCCATCGGTCATCAGACTCGGGTTCCAGTACCAGGTTTCGGGAAAGAATTGCCTCACCCTTTCGACCTCGGCGAGCTCCCCCTGCTGGCTCCCCGAGCCCGCCTGGGAGTACGGAACCGTTGCGCCCTCCTGATTGGCGGCATCGAGCGCGACGATCTCCCCGCCCTTTCCCCTCCAAAACGGCATGCCGTGGCTGCCCTCGGGGACATCAAGCGAACTCGAGGTGATAACCTGTACGCCCGCCTCTTCGAAGACCTCCTTGGAACCGGTCCTGACGGTCGGGAACCAGATAGGCTGACCCTCGGGGTGTGCCTCCGCCTGGGGCTCCATGAAGATCTTCTCCAGCTGTTCAAAGATCTGCTGCAGGTTCAATCTGCCCTCGTTGAGGGCGTACACGGACTCATCTACTATGGAGATGCCTATCATGGTGGCGATCCCGGCGCTGGATCTGAGATCGATGCCCACCGTATCACCCGGCTCGCTCGTCTGGGCCGAGAACTGGACCGAGAGATCCACCGGGTTCGTGATGCCGACATCGAATGGCAGTGAATCGGCGGATACCTCCATGTTGGGGTTGATCACATAGGCCACCAGCTTCGCCCGAGGAATCATCTCAGGTGTAACCTTGAAGGAGATGAACCTTCCATCCGCGTGTCCCGAGTAGATGGTCCTCCCGCCGGCCACCACGTCGTAGTAGGCATTTCGATCGGTTGTGGACAGGACCTCGAAGGTCACGTCATCTCCGACATTGAGATCGCCGGTTGACATCTGCTTTATGTGTATGAAGTGACCGGTGGGCGAGTATTGGGCGTTGAGTGAAATCGAGGTCTCGGACCCCTCCTCGGATACGGTTGCGCCTATCTCGGCTGCTATGCATCCCTCGGGGATCTTGATCTCCGCCGTGGATATGCCCTTGAAGGTCTTGACCTGTTTCCTCTCATCGAGGGAGTCGCCCTTCTCCGTATAGTAGCTCGCCTTGATGTCTACCGTCCTCTCCAGGGGCTCTCCATCCGGTGTTTCAGTAACGATCAGCATATCCAGCGGCAGGCCGGGCTTGACGGTTTCGCTTGAGGGTATGATCTGTACGACGGTTGGGGACCCCGCAATCTTGAGCATCTTGTTTCCCCTCTCCTCGTGTCCCGCCCCGTCGGTAACTGTCACGTTCAGGACCACGGTACCAAGCCCGCCGGACCCGACGGTGCCGGTGAGGTAACCCGCTGCCGGAATCTCGAACTCCGCTACCCCGTCAACGAGCTTGGCCCGGAAGGTGGCGAAGTTCTCCCAATCGGCAACGTACTTGTACGCCTTGACCTCCACCATTCCGTCAACCGGCTTGCCGAAGAAGTAGTCGGCACTGACCTGGCCCGTGATCTCCTCTTCCACCAGGAACCAGTCCTTCGGCGTCTCGATACCGACCTCGAACTTCGGCAGGACGTACCTCTCAACCCTCACATCCACGGTCGAGGTGCCTGACTCGGCGGCGGCGATTATCTTCCACGTCCCCAGATTGAGCTCATCTGCCAGCGACAGCTGGAAGCTGGCCACGCCGAAATCGTCGGTTGTGAGCGCCTTGCGGAATACCTTGATGCCCTTAGCGTCCGATATGGAGAGGTTCAGAGAGGTGATAACGGGCTTGAGCTCGGTGTTTAGGGCCAGAACACGCCCATAGACCGTCTGACCCGGCTTGTATATCGGTTTATCGGTCTCTATCAATAAGGTCAGGGAGTCCGCTACGACTACCTCACCCACTACCTGCTCGTTGTGTTCCGGGTCCTGTCTCGGGTTCCGCATGAGGATTAGCTTGTATACACCCTTTTCAACGTCCGGCACCCCGAATCGCGCGATCAGGTGTCCGTCCGGACCGGTTCTGCCCTCGTAGAGCACCAGGTCCCCTCCACCCGTATCCCCTAGAGCCAGGATGATATCCCGATCGACCGGCCTACCGGTCTCCGACGAGAAGGAGGATATGCTCACCGAGGACTCCGTCCCCAGGTACAGCTTCTTCGGCGCGAGCATGATATACTCCGCCGAGGCGGCCTCGCCGACCAACAGGGTGGGCGAGAGTAGCTGCGAGAGAAGTACGGCACAGATGATCAGGGCTCCTTTTCCGTTTCCAAACATCAAAACACCAATCCATGATCCCGATGAAAGTGTCCGATATCTGCCCGATAGGGGCAAGACACCCAACTCGATAAATCCCTTACCTTGAAACGATACATATACGTTGCCTGAAACGGTGGTTGATCAGTCGTATCTGGATCATATGGCCCATATATGTGAATACGGCATGCGGAAGGCGGATTCGGTGAAATGCTTATGCTATGCGGCTTGGAATAGCCATGAGTGAGGAGGGTTGAGGAGCTTCATGGACCTGGATATCGCGCCATTTGCACACGAGGTAACCGGGGGTGAAGCCCGGATCCTGAGGTGGGACGAGCCCCGGGACATCTTCACCATAGTGGTCCAGTATCCCGAAAACGCGAGCATGCCTCGGTCGGTGAAGATCGAGTACTGGCGGGACAAGTGGCCGGATAACCGGCCCCGGGAAGAGGATGCCCAGCCAGGGAGATCGGGACGGGCGGCCTGGAAGGGTATGGACGACTGGTTCAATGGGGGATGGATCGAGGCCGTGACGAGGACGAAGGCGGATGGGAGGCGCCTGATCACGACCTTCGCTCCCCTCAAGGACGAGCTGCCAGCGGCGGAGGACTACAACGTTACCTTCAGGCGGACGATGCAGGTCAGGCTCGGCCAAGGGGTCTCAGGCTGCGAATCGATAGCTATCTTCACGGGTACGACGGCGGAGGAGAGGGAGATACGCATCGAGCTGGGATGTGGCCTGAAAGGCGATATCGACTGCGGGGGCGATATTCGGGTATATAACGGATATCTGAAACATTTCCCGGGATTTCATGACGGCCGCACCACCATCAGTATCGTGTCCGCGCGCCCCCGGCCCCTCTCCCATGACTCAACGGTGGTGACTGTCAGATCATCCCTGGCAGATTTCTCCTTCCGCCCCGATGACCTCGACCTTGGACCGATCTGGATCACCGATCTCAAGGCCCTGGTCAGCGTCGAGAATCAGGATATCGAATACAGCCCGGACCTGGTGCGAGAGATCAAGGAAGGGCAGACGGTCTATGATATGATCGGCGGCGAGCCTGAGCAGACCCTGAGACGGGCTCTGAGGGAGCAGCCGCCGAAGAGGCCAATGCACTTCATAATCGGTACCGAGGGAAGGCGCCAGAAGTTCGGTATCGAGCCGAACGGAGACATCTTCGCTGGACTGGGTTTCATCAAAGGGGTCCCAGGCCCGGACACGGAGAGACTGCAATGGAATGCCAGGCGTCTCTATTTCAGGTTTCACTGGGAGCAGATGATTCAGAACGGTAGGTTTCTGGAGGAGGGATACCTGCCGATCCACAGAGCCACCTTCTCCAGGGGGGCACTCGACATCACTCAGGAGGCATTCGCCACCTTGATCACGGGGGACCTTTCCGATCCCGTGGTGGCGGAGGATCCAGTGATGGCAATGGTCAGGCTGGTGTTCAGGAATGCCGGTGACGGGGACCTCCACATCGACCAGTCGATATCGAGCGAATGCCTCAATCCCCGGTCCAGCGACAGGCTGGTCATCCATGGGGGGCGCATACACGCCGATGCCGCTTCCAGGGCCCTCAGGATGATCTTCGATAGAGCTGGGCGGGGTAGACTCAGCGTGAAGGATGGAAATCTGCGCTATCGCTTGACCCTGGCCGGGGGCGAGACGCACGCCGTGGTAGTGAAGATCCCCTTCTTGGATCTCCTCTCTCCCGAGGAGGTCGAGGAGCTTTCGGACAAGAGATGGGAGGAGGAACACAGAAGGGTCAGGGCCTACTGGAAATCACGGGTTGCCCAGGGAACCCAGATCAGGACAGGCATACAGGACATCGACGACTTTCACAGGGCGCTTCTCACCCACATCCTAATCAACGATGATCACGAGGTCGGATCGAATCGAGTAATCGGCAGGGTATCGAGCTTCAACTACGGGAACTTCTCAAACGAGGCGGTGATGCAGATCGTGGAGCTAGATCGCCGGGGTCTCCACGACGAGGCCGAGAGGCATCTTGCGACCTACCTCCACTATCAGGGAACGGTACCCCTCCCGGGGGATTTCTCGGGAAAGGAGGGCCTATTCTACGGATCCGGGGGCTACGAGCACGGGGACTATAACCAGCACCACGGCTGGGTTCTCTGGGGGCTGGCCGAGCACTATCGATATAGCGGGGACAAGGAATGGCTCAGGAGGATCGCCCACAAGCTGGTTGCTGGTTGTGAATGGGTGATGAGAGAGAGGTCCGCCACGATGCAGGTCGATGGTGCCGGGAATCGCTCGCTTGAGTACGGATACCTGCCCGCGGGCCCGGTTGAGGACGTCCGGGAGTACTGCTACTGGCTCTCGACGAACGCGCTCACATACCGCGGACTTGAGGCGGCAGGATCAGTGCTGACGGAGATCGGACATCCGGACGGGAAGAGAATTACGAAGGATGCGGCGGAGTATCGGAGGAGTATCCTCGACGGTATCAGGGAGTCTATGATTCGCTCCCCCGTGGTTCGCCTGAGGGACGGCACGTACATCCCCCATGTGCCCTCGAGGCTCCACTGGCGTGGCAGGGACGTGGGCTGGATAAGGGAGGTCCTGGAGGGGTCCATCACCGCCGTGGGCACGGTTCTGGACCCAGCCGATCAGATCAGCACCTGGATCATGAAGGATTTCGAGGATAACAGGTATCTCGATCTGCCGTTCAACTACGCCCTCGACGAATTCGAGGCGCAGTGGTTCAGCAGGGGAGGGTTCAGCATGCAACCCAACCTGATATACGCTCTTTCGCCATATCTCGACAGGGACCAGATACCCCACTACCTCAGGGCATTCTTCAACTCGTTCGCGGCTTGCTGGAGGGCCGAGATACGCTCGATGACCGAGCATCCCCTACCCACCTTGGCCGACTGGAAGGGCGATCATTTCAAAAGCTCGGACGAGTCGATGGTATCATACTCGATGAGGTCCATGTTCGTGCACGAGGAGAACGGTGACCTCTTCCTGGGGAAGGGGATCCCTCGGCGCTGGCTTGAACCGGGATCGGCCGTCCGCATATCTCGAGCCCGGACTCACTTCGGCCAAGTTGATCTGTCGATTGCCGTCGATCGGGATGGGAGCGAGGTGTCGGTGGTATTCGATCCCCCTGTGGCCAGGAAGCCGGATAGGATCTTCCTCCGCCTGAGACATCCAAGTCGCTGGAAGATCGATCGTGTGGAGGGAGCTGAAATCGTGGGAACCCTCGGGGACGGGGAGACGATCGAGATACCGGTAACCGAAGGCAAGCTTGAGCTGAAGGTGTCGTTCAAACCCGCGCAGCCGAAAGCCGATCCGGAATGAACCATGGGGCGCTAACCCCTTCAACCCTCACTTCTCGAAGAACCTCATCAGCTCTATCGGAACAGGTATGACGACTGTCGTGGGCTTGTCGGTGGTGGCATCGGTTATCGCTCCCAGGAGCCTGAGCTGAAGCGCCCCCGGGCTCTCCGACATTATCTTGGTGGCCTCCGCAAGCTTCACGGCCGCCTGCTGCTCTCCTTGGGCGGTGATGACCCTCGACCTTCTTCCCCTCTCGGCCTCGGCCTGTCTGGCCATGGCCCTCTTCATGGAATCCGGGACCTCCACGTTCTTGATCTCGACGGCCGAGACCTTTATCCCCCACGGGTCGGTAGCCTCGTCCACCGCAGATTGAAGCTGCTTGTTGAGCCCCTCACGCTCGGTAAGCACCTGGTCCAGGAATGCCGTGCCTATCACGTTTCTCAGGCTCGTCTGTGCGTACAGCGAGGTGGCGGCGATGTAGTTGCTGACCTGGGTCACCGCGTTCTCGGGGTCCATGACCCGCATGTAGATGACGGCATCGACCTTGACCGGGACGTTGTCCCTGGTGATGACCTCCTGGGTCGGGACGTCCAGGACCATGGTCCTCAGGTCCACCTTGACCATCTTCTCGAAGATTGGTATGACGAAGAACAGTCCCGGGCCCCTGCCCCCGACGAGCCTTCCAAGACGGAAGATTACTCCCCTTTCGTACTCTCTGACTATCTTTATCGCCCAGGCGATTATGATCAGCAGGAGGAAAACGAGCGCTGCCGATGGAAGGAACCAATCAGCCATTAAATCAACCCATCCGCTGGCCTAAGTATCAGGCTTTCCCCATAAATATATTTGTGGAGGGTTATCGGATCAGATGCTCCTGAGGGCCGTCTCCACCGCCGCTACCATGTCTTCCAGCTCCTTGGAGGTGTAGTTCGTGCTATTGGGCAGGGCCAGCGTCATCTTCAGGGCCTCCTCCAGAACCGGGCATGGCCTCGGGGGACCGAACTCGTTCAGCGGAGATGTGAAGGGCCAGCCGGCCCTGTTTATGGTCTCCCGCTTGGTGAAGAGATCAAGCTGGTATGCCGGGTTTCCGCCATACACCAGGCCGGCGGGAACGCCCTCGTCTCTCACCAGTCCGGCCAGCTCCTCGGCCGAGGTGTTCAGGGATTCCGGTATCCGGAAGATGATCTGGTAGTGGACCGGGGATGATCCGGATATGACCTTCCGCGGGATCAGGCCCATCCCCTCGACCCTCTCGTTCACGTACCTGGCATTTGAGTTCACTATCTCGACTATCCTGTCCAGCTTCCTTGCCTGTGCCAGGGCGACCGCGCCCTGGAGCTCGGACATCCTGTAGTTGGTGCCCAGCGGGCCTCCCTTCTCCTTCGAGAGCCGGTTGTTGCCGTGGTCGTGGTACCTGATCGCGTTGTCATAGAGCTCGTAGTCGTCGGTGGTCACGACCCCACCCTCTCCTGACGTGATCATCTTGTTGAGCTGCAGGCTGAAGCAGGCTATATCCCCCAGGGAACCCACCTTCTCGCCGCCGTATTCGGCGCCGTGGGCGTGGGAGGAGTCCTCGATGAGGTATAGATCCTCCTCCTCCGCCACCTCCCTCAACCCGTCCATGTCGGCGGGAAAGCCCAGCAGGTGGACCGGTACTATGGCCTTGGTCCTGGGCGTCACCGCCTCCCGGACCGAATCCGGATCCAAATTGAGCGTCTCCGCATCGACATCGGCGAAGACGGGTACCCCGCCGCAGAGAAGCACCGGCGAGATATTGGCTATGAACGTTACCGGCGGCACTATCACCTCTTCCCCGGGGCCGATCCCGCAGGCACAGACACCCAGGTGAACGGCGGCAGTTCCACTTGATACACCGAGGGCTTGCTCGGTCCCCACGTATTCGGCGAATTCTCGCTCGAAGGCGTCGACCTTGTTCCGAGGGTCCGGGCCGTAGAACCGGAACAGGGACTGCGACTCAATTACCTCCCTTACCTCCGCCATCTCCTCTTCGCCGATCAGATTCACCCCGAAGCCGGTGTAGGGCCACGGTTCCTTTCGAATGGGATCCTGCTTCTGGGTCAAAATAGTCACCCGCGCATCCGTCAGTGACCTATCCCCGTGTCTTAAAACTCTCTCACAACGAAGAGGGAAAGGGCGAATCCCATGGCCGCGACCGGGAGTATAGGGCCCTGGTCTATCTCCAGGCTCTTCATCATCGACTCCATGCAGGGCAGGTAGTCCCAGTATCTGTCGGCCCGGCTGGTATAGACGAGGTTGAGAGCCCTACCCCCTTTCACCAGGGTATCCATTCTCGATTTGAGATCCAGGGGTCCGGGCATCTGGTAAGTATAGACGAGCATCGAGCCAACGAAATCCCCGATAGTCACGTTTCCCTCCTCGACCATCTCAAGTTCGGTCATGGTCTCCGCCATCTTGGATTTCTGGTCCTCGACATAGCCCTCGAGATCGCCGGACCATGGCTCGTTCAACAGCACCACGTTGGTCAGGAACCCGGCTTCCTCCGGACCGTAGAATATCGCAGCACCGGGAATAGAACCCTCGTCCAGGGCCCATCCCGAGGGGTAGACCAGATCCAGGCCCAGGTCCGGGTTCTCGTAGATCGAATCCGTGAAGGAGATCGAGCCCACGGATTCCTCGAAGGCGGCCAGGTGTTTGTCGTAGTCGCCCCGGGTGGCGATATAGGCAAGGTCGTAGTACCTGTTCCCGTTTCTGATCACCACCTCCTTCATCTTCACGTCGTGTATTCCCTGCACCCAGGTGCATACCAGGATCCGGACCTCCAGGCCCCCCAGGGTCGTTTCCAGCCTCTCAAGGATCGAGAGGTTTGTGAACATGCTCCGATAGGTGGCTTCAAGCTGGGAGATCACCTCCTCTATGTCGGTCCTCACCCTGTCCAGGACGTCGATGCTGAGTCTGGGCGCGAAGCCGGTGCTGGACTGGTCCATGAACAGTGCCACGACGTAGGGACTCTCGGTGAGATTCCAGCCCTGGGGCGGATCTATAGAGAAACCAAAGTCCCGGTTCGAGTAAGCCCAGCCAACCGGCACAACTAGCACCAGCATGAATGCGAGTGCCAGATAGGACGGATTCACGCCGAGTACTTGATATCCCGGCTGAAAAATCGGCCGCGGACCCTTTCAGTTACCCTGCGCAATTCACAACCCGGGTCCCCCGGGCAAGGATCGGTCCCGGGGAAGTTTGGGCGACAACATTTTTTCGGCCACGAGGCAGGGCCTTGCATATGGCCATCTACGAGGTGGTGGTGCAGATACTGATACCCATCGCCCTGGGGTTACTTCTGCGCCAGACAAACCTCTTCGGGGACGATGAGTCCGCGATACTTCGTCAGCTCGTGGTCTACGTGAGCATTCCCCTGCTGGTCTTCCACTCGATGTATACCTCCGTGCTTCCCTCCCTCTCACAGGCTGTCTCCATAGTCATCGCCCTTCCGGTCCTCACTCTGATCTTCCACACCGTGGGGACGGTTGTGAGCAGGCTTGTCCCGCTCGACGGCTCCCGGCGGATGGCCCTCCTAGCGGTGATAACCTTCGGCAACTATGGCTGGCTGGGGTGGAGCGCGGTGTACACCGTCTTTGGGGAACAGGGACTCAACCAGGCCTTCTTCTTCACCCTGCTGTGGTGGCCCGTGTTCTACGGCTTCGGGGCCCTGATCGGGCTTCGCTCCAGATCGGCGGAATCGATCAGCCCGAGGACAGTCGCGATCGTGACCGCGCTGCCCGTCGGCTGCATAGCGGCCGGAATCACCCTCAACGTCCTGGGTGTGGGGATCCCCGAATTCGTACTGACCTCGGTGGAGAGCGTAGGCGATACCACGATACCCCTGATACTGATCTCGGTTGGGATGGGGCTCAAGGCGGAGAACATCAGGGGTCTTGTTGTCCCGGCGCTCCTGGTCTCGGCGATTAGGCTGGGGCTCGGACCACTGCTGGGGGTACTGACCTCTATCGTACTACCGGTGGGCGAGCTGGGCGCAGACGTCGTGATTCTCCTCAGCGCGATGCCGGTGGCGACCGTAACCCCGGTTCTTTGCGACTACTTCGAGATGGATCGAGACCTCATATCGGTTACAATCGTGCTATCCACGGCCCTGTCGCTGGTGACGCTTCCTATCGTGCTCAGCCTGATGGGCGGCTAATCCGTGGTTAGTCCTCCCACTTCCAGTTCATCTTCCCCTCGATTCGAGATATGTCCTCGAGGAGTGGCGAGCCCTCCATCGGGCCCATCTTGGTGATCGCGAAAGCTCCCACGGTGTTGCCCATCCGGCCGCACTTGGTCAGGGATTTCCCGTCCACGTAACTGGTGGTGAACCCCGCATCAAAGCAGTCGCCCGCGCCCGTCGGATCCACCCTGTCCATCAGGCGCTCTATCGGGAATGGGGGCACGAGGATCTCCCCCTCAGCGCTGAAGATGCGGCACCCCTCGGAACCCATCTTGAGTGCGACCACCTTCGCGTTCTTCAGGAGCGACCTGCAGGCTTCCTGCGGATCGTCTATTCCCGCTAGCATGCTCGCCTCCTCACCGCTCGGGAGGACGATGTCGCAGACCTCCAGCACCGGCGCACAGATCTCCCTCACCCTGTCGATTCCCAGGAGCTCGGGCCTCAGGTTGGGATCGAGGCTCACCAGTCCACCGTTGGCCTTGACGATCTCCATAGCCCTGTAGCACGCATCCCGGCTGGAGTCGCTGGTGGAGAGCGCGGAACCCATCAGGTGCAGCAACTTCGTGTCGGAGAGGAGTTCCTCCCCCACGTCCCCGGGAGCCAGGGTACCTGCCGCCGAGTACCGGAGGTGGAAGATGAACTTCCTGGAACCGTCGACATTGTAGGACACGAAGGCACAGCCCGTGGTGTGGCCCTCCCTTCTCTTCACGCCGGAGACATCGACACCGTCTTCCTCCAGGCGATCCTCGATAACGTCGCCGAAGTCATCGGGGCCTACCACTCCTATGAACCCGGTGTCGGCTCCGAGCCTTGCCGCGGCATCTATGTAGATGGCTGGGGCTCCCGAGGGGTAGGGGCCCATGAACTCGGCCGCCTCGGAGAGCGGCACGCCGACCTCTTTCCTCATTATCTCTACCAGCATCTCTCCCATACAGACGATCTCGGCCATCTCACTCACCCAGCACCTGCACGCAGTACTTGCGATATAGGGGACCGTCGGTCTCAACGAAGTATATCGTCTGTCTGCCGCCCTTGACCAGCTCGCCGTCCTCTATCGGGAACATGGTGTTGATGCCGGTCAGCATCCCCCTCAGGTGGCAGTGCGCGTTCACGCCGAGGCGTCCGTCGAAGTCGAGATACCGGGCGTGGTGATAGTCCAGGCCCTCGGGGACCAGCCTCTTTAGGGTCTCGATAGTGTCCTCCTCCAGGCACGGTATGCCTTCGTTCACGGTTATGCCGGTTGTGGTATGCATGGTTATCACGTTCACCACGCCGTTCTTGACACCCGACTCCTCCACCACCTTGATCACCTCATCGGTGATGTCGATCATCTCCATCTCACGCTTCGTCTGAACTCCAAGCCTGGCAAGATGTACCTTCATCCCTTCATACCTCCCTATATCCCTATGAACCTCTCGGCGTTCCCCCCGAATATGAGACTCTTCGCCCCCTCGGTGAAGCCCAGATCCATCACCGCCTGGACCATCTTCCCCATCTCTATGCGTGGGAAGTTGGAGCCGAACATGACCTGGTTCCTCAGGCTCCTCTCTATCCAGGTGGTGGGTATCTGCCCGTTGAAGGTGAACTGGATGAACTCCTGAGGGGTGTCGAAGTAGAGACAGGATGTATCCGCATACAGGTTCGGGTACTTCAGGAGGAGGGCCGCCGTCTCCTCGACCCACGGCCAGCCGAAGTGCGCGATACAGATCCTAAGGTCGGGGTACTTCGCAGCCACCGGTTCCAGCAGCATCGGGTGACACTGCCTGATCCTGGTATTCGGTTCGAAGCTCACCCCGCTGTGCATCATGATCGGTATCCCCAGGTCCAAGGCCCTCTCGTAGAGCGGGAAGAGCTTCTCATCATCCGGGCTGAACTCCTGGATGCTGGGGGCGAGCTTCAGACCCTTGAGGCCCAGGTCTCGCACCGCCCCCTCCAGGTCCTCCCCTGCCCGGTCCGAGTGGGGATCCACGCTTGCGAAGCCTATGAACTTGCCACCGGCCATATCCACCAGCTCCGCTATCTGTTCGTTCGAGTAGATCTTGTCTCCCCTGGTTGATGTGCAGTCTATCGGGTGGATCACGGAAACGTCGATCCCGGCGTCCTCCATGTGCAGGAGGAATGTCTCGAGGGGCTGGGCCCTGTTACCCAGGCCGAAAACCTCCCTGACCACCCTTAGCATCTGGTCGTCCTTCTCCATGATCTCCTCTACGAGAACCGGATGTGTGTGTACGTCTATCAACTCTAAGACTTCCTTCCACTGATCCTGGGTACTATCTCCGCCGCACCCTTGAAGGCCAACACCTCGGCTGAGGGATTGGATCCCTTCAGGGCCTCGTCGACGGCCTCCTGGGCGCTCGACGCGTACTCGAAACCCAGGGTCTCGACATCTCTCCTCTTGATCCCGAGGGCATAGACTATGACCCTCATCTTCTCTAGTATCTTTCCCACGTGCACCATGGCGGCGGTCGAGACCAGGTCCTTGAGCTCGCCGGACTCCATCATCGATATCGCATCATCGGGATAGAGGTAGCCGTGTTCCTCGAGCTCGGGGTGTTCGCTTGACACGCCCTCCCAGCAGGGGGTAAGGAGCACGATCGTTCCCCCGGGCCTCGCCGCGAGCTCTGCCGCCTCCAGGGCCTTGACCGCCTGCCACATATCCAGGTCGGCGGGGTGTGAATCGACAACCACAATGTCGGCCCTGTGTTCGACGGGGATGGTGTATATCTCGTCGCATGCCTCGACCCCCGCTCGGTGAGCCTCCACAGTATCGCCGCTGAAGGCCGCAACCAGGTTGGCCTCCCCGTCCAGGACGGTGTTGACGATCATGTCAAGGCCCGCCCTCTCGGCTATCTCCTCGATCTCCCTCCTCACCGGGTTCTCCGCCACGCCCAGGACGTCCTCCCCCTCGAACCGCCCGGAGAGCATGTGGGTAAGCCCTGTGGTTCGGGCGCCCCCCAGACCGGGCTGCACTATCTTGCCCCCTCCGGTGTACCCCGCCACCCTGTGGGGGACGATATTTCCCACTCCGATACTCCAGTCGGCCTCGGAGATCATCCTGTTGACCGTGATCGGGATGCCCGATCCGGTGGTGCCCAGGTCCTGGAGCATCGATTCGTCCTTCCAGTAGTGGTTCACCGCTTCGAACCTCCCGAGCATATCGGCCCCGGTCTTGGTCTCCATCTCGGCCCGGGTCATGTACCTGTGGGTACCCAGGGCAAACAGGACCTCGACGTCCTGGTCCCTGACTCCCGCGGACCGGAGCTCGGACGCCAGTTGAGGCAGTATCAGGTGGGTTGGTGTCTGACGGGTGATATCATCGAGGATGATCAGGACGTTGTCGCCCTCGTCCACCGATGACGTTATCGGCTCCGCCCCGATCGGATCTGAGACCGATCTTCGGAGCACTTCCTCCGGAGCCTGCCCGGTTTCAAGCCTCGGGGGCGAATGTACCCCCAACAGGTTCCTCTCAGGTATCTCTACTCTGGTCCTACCCTTACCCAGGTGGAAGAATATCTCTGTCATCTCGTACCACTAGACGGTGAGTATGTCGGGTCTGGTCAGCTCTGACCCGTTGATCTCGTGGGTAATCGTTGGCCATTGGCCGGTGGCTGTGAGGATTATCAGCCCCTCCTCGGTTCTGACTATCGTATCCTCGCTCTTCGTCCCGGTGATGGACGGGTTCCAGGCAAATGCCTGGTTGGGCCTCACCTTCTCTAGGGTCGAGAAAGTGCCCAGGAAGTCCCTCGTCTGGTACCCTGTGGGTCCGCCCTGGTGGTGGTAGCGCCACTCGTCCCGGTAGCCGGCCTTTGTGTACTCCTCCACCGCCCCGGTAACCAGCTTCGATATGTCCGCCCCTTCCCTGGTCCCTTTGATCAGCGCGGCGTCGACCCTGGTACAAGCCTCGTGCTTCCTGCCCAGCTCCTCCGGAAGCTGGCCGAAGTTCACCAGCCTTGTCGCTGAGGCTATCAGGCCCCATTTGCGGCCGCAGGTTACAAGCATGGCGTAGTTCTGGAGCTTCTTATCGGTCGGGATCGGATGCCTGTACCTCTCTATTCGATCATCCACCGCGATCAAAATGACCGCAGGCACGACCCCCTTCGAGAGCATGTTATTCGACATCAGGGCCCCTATCTCGTGCTCGGTCATCCCGGGTTTGATCTCCCTGCAGGTTTTCTCCAGCATGGACCCGGTGAGCTTGCCCACTTCCCTGTACCTCTCTATCTCCTCCGGGGTGAGGCTGTACCGAATCGGTGCGAACTCGCTGTCCATCATCTCGGCCCCCGGAAAGGGCACATCGGTTCCGATCTTTCCTCCCCCGGCCGCGTCCCGCACCACCTCGTAGGTGGTGTTGTCGTGCCAGGGGACCTCCTTGACCGTGAAACCCTGGTCCTCGACCTCCTCGTCCGCCATGCGCACCGCCTCGATGCCCCTGGATACCAGGTATTTCTCGTCCGGTGTGACCACTATCGTACCCACCCCCTGTCGATTGGTGAGCTCGACGTGGTTGTCCCCGCCGCAGGTGAACCATGCGAAATTCTTTGAGGCCGTGAAACACATGGCCGACAGGCCCTTCTCCCTGATGAAGGTGTGAACCCGTCTCTCCTTCTCCTGCATCTCTCTCTTGGAAACCTTCATAGAAACATCCACTCTACGCTATACGCTGACGATATCCAGAAGGTGACCCCCGAGAAATCGATATTAATGTTGTCCACGCCTCTCCGGGACACTAGGTGACGGGGCTTCCCGGGAGATCATCGGGACCGCCAACCAACTCGTCCACGTTTCGCCCCAGCAGGTAGAAAGAGAGGCCGGTCACACCTATCGCCAGCACAACGATGAAGATGCCGATCAGGGGAATGAAGGTCGCGACCGCGGCGGCCATCAGCAGGACCCCGCCCCCGCGGTAGATATCGCTGTCGAACTCCTTCCCCAGCCTGTAGAACTCGTATCCCCCTGAGACGAATCCGGCCAGCTGGGCCACGAGGCTCAGAACGCCGGCCAGGGCAACCACCATGAGGGCCGCGGGCATGGATGTGGGTATGCCCGCCTGGTCGGCCTCCCTCAGAAGGTCTGTGAGGTCCTCCATGGCGGCGGGCAGGAACACGAAGCTTGCCAGTGTCATTATCCCGAGGAGCAATACGGCGATGAAGGCTATGAAACCCAGGCTCCTACCGGTGAGTCTCCATATGCCCACGAAGCCGAGGGAGAACAGGGCGTATCCAGCCATCTGAAGGACGGCATAGGGCAGGGCGACCCTGACGTTCTCCCTGAGGTCCGGCAGCGCCTTGGAGAGCTCATCGGCCATCCGGCTCATGTTCTCCCCGCCGGTGAAGGCCGTGGTTAGATTCGCGGACGGCAGCCCTATCTGGGCAGATGTGGCCTGCATCCCTAGGCCCCCGAAGAGCGCCAGAAGCGAGCCGGCGGCCCCCAGGTACAGGAAGGTCGTCTTTCTCATTCGATCAACCGTCTTTCTTTCCCGGTTCCTCTCTCTTAAGCCTCTTCATCCATTCCGGTTCCTCGCGTTTTCTCTTCCTGGTCTCCCGCCTGCGGTACGATCTGACCACCAACCCGAAAACCAGGGGCACAAACGGCATCGCAAGTAGGACCGCGTACGCACGCTGGCTCAGGCCCGGGACGATCCTGATTCTAGGTCCGGATATTATGTCGCCCCCCTCCGCGAAGTCCTGCCTGTCGTTCAGGGTGTAGTTGGCCCTCACCTTGAGCATGTAGTAACCCCTCTCCGGGATCCTGATCTCGAAACTGCCCTCGGCGGCGGCCGGCCCCCTGATCCTGTCGAAGGTGGTGTTCTCGCCCAACACAACCCATTCCTCGTTGAACGGTACGTAGGTATCGTTCCTATCGGAGTATGTCAACACGTAGAGGCCGATATCCTCCACGGTGAGGTTGGCGACCCTGAGCCTGAACCTGAGATCGAACTCCTCGCCCACGTCGAGCTTGGGACCCAAGCCTGAGCCTGTCTCGGGCGACAGTATCTCGATAGCCACCGGACCGGAGACGGGTTGATAGCCCGGGACGTTCGGCTGGACGTGCACCTGTCCCCACGCGGGTGCCAGGAGCAGGATGACGATCAGTAGTATCGGGAACCTCACGGTAGATCGCCCTCCTTCAAGCCAACCACGATCACCGCGCCCAGGGTGAAGACCACGACGTAGATCAGCAGACCTGCCACTCCCCACCACATACCGGCCCCGTCACTGAAGATCTGCTCGGTAACCATGCTCGAGTGACGGATCACTGATACCTCCCTGAGAACATCCAAGATATCCATGACCGACTCGAAGCTCGAGAAAAGTTGTCTCGCAACCGAAAGGGCCATGAACCCGAACACCACCGATAGGCTTCCCAGCGCCGAGGACTTGACGCTGGAGCTCAGGCTGGATATGAAGATCGAGAGCGCGCTGACCGCCGCCACGACAAGGACCGTTGACGCGTAACCCAGGAGGAGCTTCTCCCAGCTTACACCTCCCACCAGACCGCTTCCGCCGAGGACGAAGTACAGGATGCTAGACCCCAGTATGACCAGCCATATGACCATTATCGATGCGTACTTTCCGAGGACAATCGATGATGCCGAGACCGGCGTCGATCTGATCAGGGGCATTGTCCTCATGCTTCTCTCCGAGACTATGGAGTCCATCGAGAACGCCACGGCGAAGAATAGACCCAGCAATGACATCAGGTTGACCACCATCTCCACGATGGGATTGGTGCCCATCGGTATCTCGGTCTGGATCCACATGAAGAAGCTGATGCCGATGAAGGCTATAGTCGCCATAAGATATGCGCGCAGGCTTAGGAACTGGTCGGTGAGCTCCTTGGCCATGATCACGGGAACCGAGGTTAGGTCCGTGATGCCGTTGCGAATGCGCCTCTTCGTCAATGACATCGATTTCAACCCGTGTAGCTCATGAAAACGTCCTC
>Ga0180431_10004022_pt1 | contig 18528 bp, 10 predicted proteins | sample SS_ome_11_FD_132459 | JGI IMG/M metagenome (GOLD analysis project Ga0180431, IMG submission 132459) | Hypersaline lake sediment archaeal communities from the Salton Sea, California, USA - SS_1_MS_1 metaG | ecosystem: Environmental > Aquatic > Non-marine Saline and Alkaline > Hypersaline >... | reverse complement strand
GGAGACTGTTAAGCGTATGTGTCGCGAAGAACGTATTCCGGCGAAAAAGGTCCACAATATGTGGCTCATTGATAAGAACGAGTTGGTGAAATTTGCTTCAACATACGACGAACCGCGACGTGGGAAAAGGAAAAAATAGGCAGTTAATAATCACAGAGGTAACATGTCAAAGAGTAGTGATGCGACCACTGTGTAGACGAACAATCACGTAGTCTGAGAACGTATAGGTGAACAGGCCTGATGCCAAAAGGGAATAGCCCGGGCCCACCCCCACCAGCGTCGAGTGCGGACGCACTAGCGCGTATGAAATCTCAACGGCAGCGCGACACGAAGCCGGAGGTTCTGCTACGGTCCACGCTCCACCGGGCGGGGTACCGGTATCGTGTTAATATCGCACCGCTGGCAGGAATGAGGGGACGTGCCGATATTGCATTCCCGAGAATCAAGGTTGCCGTGTTTGTGGATGGTTGCTTCTGGCATTCATGCCCGCAGCATGGCACACTGCCGAAGCGAAACACCACATGGTGGCGCATCAAGCTTGCTTCAAATGTGATGCGTGATCGAGAGGTCGATGAGCGTCTGCATCGAGAAGGATGGGAGGTAATCCGAGTCTGGGAACACGAGGACACTGAGGAAGCTGCACACCGAGTAACAGAGGTCTTGGAACAACGGTATTCTGTCAGATAGTCTTGGGGAATAGGAATGAGAGTATCAGCGCTTTTTGCCGGGATAGCAGGCCTTGAGCTTGGCCTTGAGAGATCGGGGCACCAAACGCTCATGTTTTGCGAAATTGATCTGGGCGCACGTGAGGTTCTCAAGGATCATTTTCCGGGCATTCCGATTTACTCTGACGTCAGACATCTGAAATCCTTGCCTAGCAACACTGAGCTAGTTACAGCAGGATTTCCTTGTCAAGACCTATCTCAAGCAGGTCTGACACGCGGCATAAACGGCTCCAAAACCGGGGTGGTTAGCCATCTCTTTCGACTGCTCAGAAATCAGGACATACCACATGTGCTCATTGAGAACGTTCCTTTTATGCTCCAGTTGAAGAATGGCCAAGCGATTTGTTTCCTTGTCAATGCCCTTGAGGAGCTGGGATACAACTGGGCCTACCGAGTCGTCGATGCGAGGGCATTTGGTGTTCCACAAAGGCGGCAAAGGGTGTTTCTTTTGGCAAGCAAGGAGTTCAAGCCCTGGCGCGTACTTCTCCGATCCGATTGTCAACCCCGAGAGCCAACCTATTCCCGCGGGGTGGCCTGTGGGTTTTACTGGACCGAAGGTAACACGGGGCTAGGCTGGACTGTAGACGCCGTCCCAACGCTCAAAGGTGGTTCATCGCTGGGAATCCCCTCGCCACCAGCTGTATGGTTGCCGGACGGTAGCATCGTTACACCTCATATCCGTGATGCAGAGCGGCTTCAGGGATTCAAAGCAGACTGGACAAAGCCCGCTGAGAGAGCAGTACGAAGCTCTCATCGCTGGAGGTTGGTAGGCAACGCAGTATGCGTGAGGGTCGCGTTTTGGATAGGAAGGTGTATAAAGAGAATGCCCCTTGAACGGCCAGCTCATCTGACTGCATACGAGTTCGACAAAAAGGGTGTTTGGCCCGTAGCGGCTTTCGGGAACAGAAGTGAAGGCAGAGCGGCGGTCAATGTATCTGTATGGCCCTGCGCTCCCAGCACCACACATCTGGCAGAGTTCCTCAGGCATGAGCCCGAGGATTTGTCACTGAGGGCTGTGACGGGTTTCATAAACCGGCTGACGGCAAGCACGCTTCGGTATCCAGAGGAGTTCCTCAATGACCTGAAAGCGCACCAGGCCCGCATGGCCACTTACTCAAAGAAATAGGTAGGCAGTAGGAGACTGTGGAGAATAGCCAGACAATGTTCGGGCAGGCCTCTTTGGCACCATTCGGAAGCGTTCCAGAACAAGGCCAGCTTGTCGAGGTGAGAAGACGGCAATGGGTGGTTGCTGATGTCATCCGCTCCGGCCTGCCTTGCGGTGGTGTGATACCCGATTCCGCACGATACGAGCACCTGCTTACGCTCACTTCGATCGACGAGGATGCGCTCGGGGAGGAGCTCCGGATCGTCTGGGAAATCGAGCCAGGAGCACGAATCCTGGAGAAGGCTGGCCTTCCATCGCTCACCGGTTTCGACGATCCAGTTCGACTCGATGCTTTCTTGGACGCTGTTCGCTGGGGTGCTGCGACGAATGCCGACGTTCAGGTACTACAAGCGCCTTTCCGAAGCGGCATCGCTATAGAGGAATATCAGCTCGACCCTCTCGTACGAGCCTTAGATATGCCGCGTGTCAACATCCTCATTGCCGACGACGTGGGACTTGGTAAGACAATCGAAGCGGGCCTCGTGGTCCAGGAGCTGTTGCTCAGATACCGCGCGCGTACCGTTCTTGTTGTCTGCCCGGCGTCTTTGCAACTCAAGTGGAAGACCGAAATGCAGGAGAAGTTCGGGCTGGAATTCCGAATCGCAGACACCGACTACATAAAAGAGTTGAGACGGACTCACGGGATCCACGCTAACCCCTGGGCGTCGTTCCCACGTCTGATCACCTCGATCGATTGGATCAAGAACGACATCCCAATGCGGCTCATGAGAGATACACTGCCCACAGTTCCAACGTACCCTCGCAGATTTGATATTCTCATTGTGGACGAGGCCCACAACGTTGCCCCTTCTGGGTCAGGTAACTACGCTGTGGACAGCTTGCGAACCAAGGCGATCCGGGTAATCGCGCCGCACTTCGAACACCGACTGTTTCTCACTGCAACCCCGCACAATGGCTACCAGGAGTCATTCACCTCGTTGCTAGAGATGCTAGACGATCAGCGGTTTGCACGAGCGATATTACCTGACCAAGATAACCTTGAGCGAATCATGGTCCGAAGATTAAAGAGCGACATCGTTGACCAGGATGAGAACCCCGTATTCCCTTGCCGGAAGCTGATGCCGCTGGAAATTCGATACACCGATGAAGAACGCATGATCCATGGGGCGCTCGCGGAGTATACGAAACTTCGCAGGAGATCTATGAAGGAGGAAATTGGTCGCTACGCAACGGAATTCGTTCTCAAGCTGCTCAAGAAACGATTATTCTCGTCTCCAGCAGCTTTCGCAACCACATTAGACAAACACAGGGAAAGCCTGATGGCGCAACGAAAGAAACCCAAAGAGACCATCCTAGATAGGCATATCCTGCGACATGCAATACAGCAGACAGAGGAGGACTATGCCGATGATGACCGCCGCGAGCAAGCCGAATCCGAGGCTGTCGAGACGGCAGGTTCCGGCTTTGTCCCTCTATCTGACAACGAGGTGAATCTCCTCGACCAGATGACCAATTGGGTCAACGTCGCCAAGGATCGACCAGACTCGAAGGCCAGAGCCATTATCGAATGGATAAAGGAGCACATTCGTCCCAAAGGCCGTTGGTCTAACGAACGCGTGATCATTTTCACGGAGTACCGTGCGACGCAACGGTGGCTTGTAGACATACTGACCGCTGAGGGGTTGGGTGGCAGCAACCGGCTGATGACTCTCTATGGTGGGATGGACCCGAACCAGCGGGAATCTGTAAAGGCGGCCTTTCAGGCTAGCCCTGAGGATTCAGCGGTGCGCATCCTCGTAGCAACGGATGCGGCGTCCGAGGGGATCGACCTGCAAAATCACTGCTATCGAATGCTCCACGTCGAAATCCCGTGGAATCCCAATGTCTTGGAACAGCGTAACGGGCGTATCGATCGTCACGGGCAGAAGGCAAAAGAGGTTCTCATTTGGCATCCAGTCGGCGCGGGATACAAGGAACGCCCATTCTGGGAAGCAATCAACACGGGAGAACTGGAAGGGGATCTTGAGTTCCTCATGGTTGCTGCTCAAAAGGTCAACAACATCCGTGAGGATCTTGGCAAGGTAGGCCCCGTCATCGCACGTCAGGTCGAGGAGGCAATGCTCGGTGTCCGAAGTCGCCTCGATACAGGTCTTGTCGAAGAGCAGGCGAAATCGATCCGCAAGCAGTGTCCAGTCAACCGCCGGATAAGGGAACGCGTCGAGCGGTTGCACCAGAACCTGATCGAGACCAGAGAGACCTTTCGACTAAGTCCTGAGAACGTCGCCACTGCAGTTCATGTCGCACTTGCTATCGCGGGGCAGCCTCCGCTCAGACCTGTGGATGGTACCGGAGCTCCGCCTGGTGCCGTGTTCGAAATGCCAGCTCTTCAGGGCACCTGGGCACGATGTGCTGAAGGGCTCGCACACCCGCACACAGGGGGTCGGCGTCCGATCACGTTTGATCACGATGTTGCAAAGGGCCGTGATGATGTGGTGCTCGTGCACTTGAACCATCGACTGGTCCAGATGTCCTTGAGACTCCTCCGTGCAGAAGTCTGGGCTCTCGAAGATTCAAAACGGCTGCATCGTGTCACTGCTCGCGTGGTATCGGACGATCCCTTGAAAGCGCCCGCCGTAGTGGTTTGGTCGCGTTTGGTCGTGATCGGAGCCAAGTCGCACCGGCTTCATGAGGAGGTAACTTGCGCAGGTGGTCTGCTTCGTAACGAGCGGTTCACGCGATTAACTGTAACTCAGCTTGAGGAACTAACGAAGGCATCCAAGCCGGCTATGTCTAGTAGGGGAATGCTCCAACTTCTTCTGGGAGAATGGTCCAACGTGGAGGCTAGGATCGTCAGGGCAGTGGAAGCACGAACGCAAGACCGCATGCGTTACTTAGAGAACACGCTCCGACGGCGCCGCGACAGAGACATCAGCGACATCACCAATATCTTACAGGAGTTGAAAAGTTCGATAGAACGAGAGATCCGTGAGTCTGAGAAGCCAAAGCAATTAGACCTCTGGACGACAGATGAGAAGCTGCAGCTTCAGCGGAATAAGGATAGTCTCCGTGCGCGTATCGCCGAAATCCCCAAGGAGATCGAGAACGAGCGACGGGCCATTGCAGAAAGATATGCAGATCCAATAGCCCGAACATTTCCAGTGGCTGTCGTGTTCCTACTTCCTGAATCAATGGCAAGGGGCGACTTATGAGCAGTCACGAAGAATGGCTCTCGCTGATCGAGGTCTCCGGGCCATTCCTTACTGTGCCAGTGCTCGAACGGGTATTTCCGCAGGGGCTGGATGTTCTCGATCGTGAAGTCGCCACACGGTTGCGCTCCGCTCGTAAGGAATGGGCCGAGGCACAGGAACAGGGTGGCAACGAAGCCAAAGCAATTCACCTCGCTTGGATCGAAATGATTCTCCATGAGGCGTTAGGATTCGATGAAGAGGTTCTTCTAGCCGATGGACAGATTTCGGACAGTATGCACGTTGAGGTAGCAGAACACCATGAACGCTTGTCGCCTGACTACGTAGTCGCTAACCCGCCAGGTGGACGCGATGAAGGGAAATCACGCCTCCTAGTTCGAGTCTGGCCTCCCAGCCAAGATCTAGGTGCGACTGTCGAAGGGAGGTCGTGGTCTGCGTCACCCGCTGAGAGGATGACCACCCTATGCCGAGCCTCCGGCATTCGGCTGGGGCTGGTCACAAATGGCGAGCGTTGGATGCTGGTCGATGCGCCAGTTGGAGAAACGTCTGGATATGCTTCCTGGTATGCTTCTCTCTGGTCGCAGGAGCCATTGACGCTGCGTGCCTTCCAGTCCTTGCTGAGTGCACGCCGATTCTTCGGAGTCGCTGAGAAGGACACCCTGGAGGCCATGTTGACTGATTCTGTTGCCTACCAGCAAGAGGTCACGGACCAGCTGGGCACTCAAGTGCGACAGGCCGTGGAGGTACTTGTCCAAGCCCTGGACCGAGCGGATCAAGATCGTGGTCGGAATCTGCTCCAGGACGTGCCGCCGGAGCGACTCTACAACGCGGCTTTGACTGTTATGATGCGGCTGGTGTTCCTGTTCTGCTCGGAGGAGCGTGGGTTGCTCCTCTTGGGAGATCCAATCTATGACGCCTACTACGCTGTATCAGCTCTCCGCGGGCAGCTAAGGGAGGAAGCTAACCGCATCGGGATAGAAGTTCTGGAAAGGCGGCAAGATGCATGGGCACGCTTACTGGCGACGTTTCGGGGCGTATACAGTGGCATCCAGCATGAGACGCTCCGCCTACCGGCGCTAGATGGCAGCCTATTCGATCCCGATCGTTATCCGTTCCTTGAGGGACGCAAGGATGGGACGAACTGGAGAGACACTATCGCTACTCCCTTGCCAATAGACAACCGCACCGTGCTACATCTGCTCGAATCGTTACAACTGTTGCGCAGAAAAGGAGGCCGAGGATCTTTCGAAGCCAGGCGGCTATCGTTCCGAGCCCTCGACATCGAGCAGATCGGCCATGTATACGAAGGCCTGTTGGATCACGTTGCCGTCCGCGTCGAGAGTCCGACCGTAGGATTGAAGGGTGCGCAAGGATATGAGCCAGAGATCGCACTCGGCGACCTCGAACAGAAACAAGCTGAAGGTGAGCAAGAACTCCTTGACTTTCTGAGAGAGAAAACCAAACGCTCCGAGAGCGCTCTCCGGAACGGCCTGAGCCGCATTCTAGAGGACGAAACCCGAGAGCGTCTGCGCGTGGCTTGCGGTAGTGATAAAGAGCTCGTCGTTCGTGTGTTGCCATATCATGCGCTTCTCCGCGATGACGTGTGGTGCTACCCAGTCGTGTATCGAGCCGACAGTTTCATAGTTACCGGTGGACGCGAACGCCGAGAGACTGGAACGCACTATACACCGCGATCGCTCACAGAGACCATCGTTGCAGGGACTTTGACGCCTCTAGTATACGAGGGGCCAGCTGAGGGGAAGCCGCGAGAAGCATGGAAACTTCGAAGCCCAAAGCACTTACTGGATCTGAAGATCTGTGACATGGCCATGGGTTCTGGGGCGTTCTTGGTTCAAGTATGTCGCTGGCTCGGTGAACGACTGGTCGAGTCCTGGGAGGAGGCGGAAGCTCAAGGGAAGGTGATTCTGGGCGAAGGCACGTTTGCCGATGGGGCCGGCGGGGGACATGATCTCCTCCCCAAGGACCGGGATGAGCGACTCCTGATCGCTCGCCGCCTGCTTGCCGAGCGTTGTATCTACGGGGTAGACGTCAACCCCATGGCTGTCGAGTTGGCAAAGCTCTCGATCTGGCTCGTAACGATGGCCAAGGGAAGACCGTGCGGGTTCCTCGACCACAATCTCCGTTGCGGTGACAGCTTGCTCGGGGTCCGGCATGTCGATCAGATTCGCCATTTTCATATGAATCCGGAGCGTGGCAGTGAACTCCATCACTCGCTGTTCGATCCGACGAAGCACATAGACGATGCCCTACAGCAGGCGTTGGCACAGCGTCGCGAGATCCGTGGCGTGAGAATCCTAGACATAGAAGACATCCTTGAGATGGCACGGCTGCACCGCGAATCACATAAGGCACTTGAGAAGGTGGAGATCATCGCCGATTTGTTGGTTGGCTGTTATGTGGCATCTGCCGGACAGTCACAGGCGGCGCTTGAGAAGCATTTGGTCGCTCAGTTGTACCGATTACAGCAGTGGCTGACTGGACGAGATGAACTACGTGCTGAGCTTGAGCACGAGGCACAAAGGCTGCTCGCCATAGATTGCCCAGAACGGCTAAAACCGAGGCGAACATTTCATTGGCCGCTCGAATTCCCAGAGGTATTCATCCGTGAGAATCCTGGCTTCGATGCAATCGTCGGCAATCCCCCGTTCATGAAGGGCCACTACATCTCGCGTAATTTCGGAGACGCATACCGGGAATCCATCGTCGAGACCTTAGCGGGCACGAATGCAGGATTAGCGGACCTGGTTGCGTTTTTCTTTGCAAGAGCTGCCCAGTTGCTGAGGCAAAGTGGTCTTTACGGGTTGATAGCCACAAACACCATTGCGGACGGAGACACCAACAAAGTGGGCCTTGACTTGCCTATCCAGCGTAGCCTAACCGTAATCTGTGCAAATCTAGACATCAAGTGGCCTGGAACTGCTGGAGTCTATGTTAGCACGGTAAATGCACATAAGGGCTCTTGGCATGGAATTTACGTTCTTGACAGCGAGCGAGTGGATGGGATCTCAGCACAACTATCCTCCGGAGTAAGTCGTACCCCTAAGAGGCTTGTTTCGCATGGTAATGTTTCCTTCATTGGCTCATATTTGTTGGGCAAGGGGTTTGAGGTTCCTGAAGAAGTAGCCATGGCCTGGATTTCGGAGAAACCTGAATATGCGAATGTAGTCCGCCCCTACATCAATGGAAAGGAATTGTATACATATTTCGATCTCACTCCACGGAGACGGGCAATTTGCTTCTGGGATTGGCCGAAAGAAGAGGCAGCCAAATTCGAAAGAGCACTCGAACAGGTCCAGTCCTTAGTTAAGCCAATGAGAGATAAGGTCAAGAGGATTCGGAACAGGAGACTTTGGTGGCTGCATGCAGAGAACAGGCCTGGGCTCTACCACGCAATAGGCCAGGGCGTGCTGTTTCACAAGCATCCACATGGTTGGAGGCCATCGGATGCTATGCTCGACCGTGTTCTAGCCAAGGCGAAGACATCAAACACATGGGCCTTTGCCTTTCTCCAACCTGATATTCTATATGACCAGTCCCTGACAGTGTTCGCAGCGGCAAGCTTCTCGATGTTTGCGCAGCTTCAGTCTACGCTGCATGAGGTCTGGGCTTGGCAATTCGGATCCACATTGAAAACCGATCTATCCTACACACCATCCTCAGTATTTGAGACATACCCATGGCTGCCAGAAACCCAGGCCTTAGGTGAGGTGGGCTGCGCCTACTACCGCTGTCGGGAACAGTTGATGATGGCCAGCAAGCAGGGGCTTACCAGCATCTATAACAGGTTTCATGACCCAGAGGAACGAACCCGTGAGATGGATCGGCTTAGAAGTCTACATATGGAGCTCGATAAAGCGGTTGCTCACCAATACGGCTGGGATGATTTGGATCTTTGTCACACCTTCCGCAAAACTCGGCATGGAGTTTGTTTCACGTTGAGCGAAGCGGCAGAGCGCGAAGTGCTAGATCGACTTCTCCAGCTGAATCAGAATCAGCACGATGTGGAGGTCGGGGAAGGACTACATTCCTGAGGGAGAAGACTATGCCATTCGTCAACAACTGGTTGGTTATCCAGGCAAAGGATTCACACTACGCCGACATCGAGGGGCATTGCTATGAGTATCCCAAGTATATCCAGAACGCCCAGCGCGTCAGGCCTGGTGACATCCTCGTCATAGTATTGCCCAAGCGCGATGCACCGGATGAGAGGCGTATACTGGGAATCGCTCACATCGGTCAGATCCGGAAGGCTAAGGACGGACTTTTCATCGCCTATTACGACCGTTACAAAGCACTCAGGACAGCGGCGACGTTTGAAGAGATCGGCGGAGATCCGCGTGGAAACCCAAGGATGAGTATCAATAAGATCAACCCTGAAGTCGTGGATAAGCTGTTGAAGCGCGAGGGGTTGTCCTCAATCGAGGAAGTGCCTGAGATAACTGTGCAAATGGAGGAGCGTGAGATTCCTCCTGAACACGAACTGCGGGAGGATTTCCATAAGGCAGTGGTGGACGACCTGCTCGGTCCTGCTGGGGGCCAGGAGGAGGAAATCGTAGGGACGAGCGCCCGTGACCGCTATCTGGTGGGCAAACTCGCGCCCAAAAAGGTGAGCGCCGATGCCGCCGCTTCTGAAGACCGCAATCGCGGCGGAGATGTCAGGACCGAAGACGGCGACCCAGACGAAGGGGAATCTGCGCACGAATCTCTGATGCCCTCGTCCTTCGGGATGACCTTCTGTGTCGATACAAAAGTGAGGTCACTCAAGGTCGAAGCCTCATGGGGGCGCTACGAGAGGGTCGACAGCGAGTTGGTGGTGGACCTGGACGGGAAGCCCAAAAAGGCTTGGAAACGTTCGCCGGCCGGTGGGAAAGTCGACCTCCCCTTATCCTCATCAGGGGCATTCGGGCCACTCGTGCCTGATCCCAAGCAGGAGGGAGTATTCCTGCGGGGTCTGGTTCGCGACCCTGGGCCGTCTGGTGAGAGGATCGTCACCCTCTTCTTAGTGAATGAGCAAGAGGAACCGGAAGCCAACAAAGATGCTGCTTGGCTCTTCCAGCCAGAAGTCATAGTACGGTCTCCGGATGACTCTGCCGTGTTCAGACTCCGCCCGACTGGAGAAATTGACCCCCAAGATGAAGAGCGAGCCGCTTTGGCGATGCTGTACCGCGATCAGGTCGAATTCGCAGTGGGTCATGGTGTGAGCGTTCACGCTACGGTTGCAGAGGGGATGACTGACCGGGCTGTCGAGATCCGAACGAAGGTTATTCCTTTCTTCGATGTTCCTAAGACAGAAGTGCCGACTCCTGAGGACATCCCCGGCATTTCGGACATCGTCCTCGATATGAAGGAAGCGGCCGAGCTTGAGAAGGAGGTTCTGATCCGTTCCTTGAGGGTACTCAAGGACGAGTATGCCACGTGGATCGACCACCAAAATAGTCGCATTGTCGCTGGAGAACTGGCAGGCTTTCAGACACAGGCGCGGGAAGCGTTAGGGCGCTGCGAAAGTGTCAAAGAGCGCTTGGAAGAAGGCATCTGCGTACTCGAAGAGGATGCCCAGGCACTCGATGCCTTCAGATTTGCGAACAAGGCGATGTGGTTGCAACGTGTCCGCAGCATCTATGCCCTGAGGCGTCGTCGAGGCGAACAGGCGAACCTGGGCGAGATCGACCAACCAGAGAACCGCTCGTGGTATCCTTTCCAACTCGCCTTTATTCTCCTCGCGATCCCCTCTCTAGCCAATCCAATGCATCCCGAGCGAACCGAAACTGGTGCAGCCATTGCTGATCTGTTGTGGTTCCCGACAGGAGGTGGTAAGACTGAGGCGTACTTGGGATTGGCTGCTTTCGCCATCGCCATTCGGCGTCTCCAGGGCCAAGTCGGTGGATTGGACGGCACGAGAGGCGTCGCGGTGATCATGCGCTACACCTTGCGGCTCCTGACGATCCAGCAGTTCCAGCGCGCCAGCACCTTGATGTGCGCAATGGAAGTCCTTCGACAAGGGAATGAGCAACAATGGGGCAAGACACCCTTCAGGCTTGGTCTCTGGGTCGGACAGCGAGCTACACCGAACATAACGAAAGATGCTGAAGACGCGATCCAGAATGCTCACGGTGATTCGTGGATCAGGCGAGGCACAGGTACACCTCAACAGCTTACAAGCTGCCCGTGGTGTGGTTCGAAGATCGATATGGGAAAGGGAGATCTAAAGTGTCTACCATTCGCGGCCAATGTAGGTCGCACATTGACTTTCTGTTCGGACAAGTACGGCCGCTGTGAGTTTTCACCAGCCAAGTCACCCGACGAAGGTATACCCGTTATCGTAGTCGATGAGGAGATATACCGTCTTTTGCCAGCAATGATCGTTGGTACGGTGGATAAATTCGCGCAGATGCCGTGGAAGGGAGAGGTTCAGACCCTTTTCGGCCGTGTGAGTGGAGAATGCCCGCGTCACGGCTTCGTCTCACCGGATTCGGAGGAGAAATGCTCGGGCAACCACCATAGATCCGGCGCATTGCCTAGAACGCAACGTCAGGATTGCTTGCCACTCCGACCGCCCGATCTAATCATACAGGACGAGTTCCATCTCATCAGCGGACCTTTAGGTACACTGGTTGGGCTGTATGAGACGGCGGTAGATGAGTTGGCGACTTGGACATTTGAGGAAAGGAGAATTCACCCGAAAGTAGTAGCGTCGACAGCAACTATTCGTAAGGCTAGTGAGCAGACACACGGAGTTTTCCTGCGTCATGTCAATGTGTTCCCGCCGCATGGATTGGACGTGGCAGACAATTTCTTCTCGGTGCAGCGGAAGGTCAGCAAGGAAAAGCCAGGTCGGCGTTACATGGGAGTATGTGCACCGGGCATATCACGTCCGGCGGTTCTCATCCGTGTCTATACGGCTTTCCTCACGGCAGCGCAACGGCTCCGTGAGCTGTACGGCGTGGCTGCTGACCCCTGGATGACACTGGTGGGCTACTTCAACTCGTTGCGCGAGCTGGGCGGCATGCGCCGGCTGGTTGAAGACGATGTTACAACGCGAGCGTTTCGAGTAACGCTCGGCGATCTTGAGCGCCCTGGTCTTGCTCAACGTGACATTCGGGTCGTCGAAGAGCTTACTTCTCGCGCCTCCTCCACTGATATACCGAGAATCCTTGACAGGCTTGAGGACAGGTTCCCAGAACTGGGCCAAAAGCCAAATAGAACGCCCATCGATGTCCTATTGGCTACTAATATGCTGTCCGTGGGGGTCGATGTTCAGCGACTTGGCTTGATGGTCGTCAACGGTCAACCCAAGACAACAGCTGAGTATATACAGGCGACCAGCCGTGTAGGACGCCGTTATCCTGGCTTGATCTGCACTGTATTGAACTGGTCCAGGCCTCGAGACTTGTCTCACTATGAGACCTTTGAGCACTACCATGCGACGTTTTATCAACATGTCGAGGCTCAGTCGGTGACACCTTTCGCTCCTCGCGCGGTCGACCGCGGTCTGACTGGCGTACTCGCCTCTCTGATTCGCTTGCGTGATCTCGATCTCAATGCAAATTGTGGTGCAGGCCACTTGACCAGCACCACAGACACCCACGCAACCACTGCTGTTGCAGACATCACAGCAAGGGGATGGAACGTTACAGAGAAGGCCGAGATAAGGGATCTCGTGGCGCAGGCCTTGGGGCAGCGAGTAGATGAGTGGGTAGACGAGACGGGACAAGGGGGGCGAAATCTGGGCTATAGGGGAGAGAAGGACGGCTCCACAGTGGGGTTGCTCAAGCCTCCCGGCCCACACCCTTGGGGGATATTCACGACGCCAACTTCCATGCGTGAAGTGGAACCACCGGTTTCACTCATCCTCAAGACGGATATGGGCTGCACAGGTGCTGGATGGGAAGCACCCAAGCGAGACAGCACGGAACGAGGAGGAGATACGTGAGCGAGTCTGGTTACCCAATACGTGTCGGAGAGTTACGCCCGAGTCAGTTCGTGTGGACTCTTGGGCCTGGCGCGCTCGTTGACCTGCCACAGGTCTCTGTAATCGTCCTCGGACTCGATTACTGGGATCGTGAACAGTCGATCCCGGTGCATGAGGCTCGATTACTTCGGGCTGTGCGGTGGAAGTTGGGGCCGCAAGTCGAGCAGCTACTAGCACCGCCAATTCGGCCAGACTCGGACGGACCGTTCAATCCTTTCTCTCCTGAGGCGAGAATTGGCGCGCCGGTGGCTCCTTTTCCTGAATGGTTGAGATGTCCCATCTGCGGAGTTCTATCACAACATGATTCAGGGCTATTCGAACTCAAGCCGGATCCCTTCAGGCCTGACCGTACACACTATGTGCATTCGAACTGCGCCAAGGCTAATCAGCCAATAGCTGTCCCCGCCCGTTTCTTAGTAGCCTGCAGGAATGGCCATTTGGACGATTTCCCGTGGCACTGGTTCGTCCACCGCGGGCCGAGTGGGTGCAAAGGCCTACTTCGCTTCTACGAGCGTGGTGCCTCGCTCCAGACAGAAAACCTATGGGTAGAATGCACACAATGCCCCGCGAGTCGTTCGATGGCAGAGGCTTTTGGTGAGCAGGGCAAACGAGCAATGCCGGCCTGTCGTGGCCGACATCCCCACCTCGGGAAGTATGATGCTCAGTGTACCGGGGAACTCAGGCCGGTGCTTCTCGGCGCCTCCAACAGTTGGTTTCCCGTGAACCTGTCAGTGCTTGCAATTCCCACAAAGGCTGACAAGTTAGCACAGCTAATCGACGACAAGTGGGAGCTCTTGAAGGGAATCCCTTCGAAAGAGGTTCTGCCGCACGTAGTCAAGCCACTCGCTGACGCAGGACAGTTGCCAGGCATCAAGGAATTCGATATTGAGGAAGTCTGGACTGCTATTGAAGAACAACGCTCTGGCGGCGATGAAGGGAATGGCGGTGTGGAACTAGACCTCAAGACTCCCGAATGGACCGTGTTCGCAGATACAAAGCCGAAATCGGATTGGCCTGATTTCATGGTGAAGACAGTTGCCCCGCCGGCGGATTTCGCTGGTTTCGTCAGTTCTGTAATACTCGTAGAGCGTCTGAGGGAGGTAAACGCCCTAGTCGGCTTCACGCGTGTCGAACCACCTGAGGAAGGCATAGAAGGAAGTGAACCTCCTCCGAGAGCTCCCTTATCTAATGGGAGGCCTACTTGGGTTCCTGCAACTGAAGTTCGTGGAGAGGGGATTTTCATCCGCTTCGATTCGAAAAATCTTGCCGAGTGGCTGGGGAGAACAGCAGTTCAGGAAAGATCCGAAGCACTGTTGATGGGCCATCGTGGTTGGCGTGCCGCTCGTCGTCTGCAACCGCCAGATGCTAATTTCCCAGGTGCCCTCTACGTGCTTCTGCACACCTTCGCACACGTTTTGCTCAGAGAGCTGTCTCTTGAATGTGGATACAACACCGCAAGCATTCGAGAACGCATATATGCGTCTGGACCGGGTGAACCGCCTGAGATGGCAGGTGTCTTGCTGTACACAGCCGCGCCTGATAGCGATGGTACACTCGGTGGCTTGGTCGAGCTTGGCAAGCCTGAGAATCTCGGTCGTCTTATCGGGCATGCACTCAGTCGGGCCCAAGTCTGCTCTTCCGATCCGCTGTGTTCAGAGCACGTCCCCATGGAGGATGCTACGCTACATGGCGCCGCATGTCATGCGTGCAGCTTTGTTCCTGAGACATCTTGTGAGTTCGGTAACCGATACCTCGACCGGTCGCTCCTGGTACCCACTTTTCACGGCATGGATCCAGCCTTCTTTGGGAGAGTATGTCTGTGACAAAGGCATTCGAACCACTTCTGAAGCATTTGAGCGTGCTGGTAGAAAAGCTACCTCCGGATGCTGTGGACTACCTTGCGCAGGCCTTGGCAGGAGACCAAGCTGGAAAGTTGCGGGGCCGACTCAGGACACTGGGAGCAACTGCAGAATCAAAAGCACTCTATCGAGAACTCGACAGGTTATGGTCTGATGTGCCAGACCTCGATTGCAGAACCCTCAGTGTTGCGCTTAGGTCGGCACGCTGGGCCTTTGCACACTCAGCTAACACCCAAAAGGTCAGCATTGTCTGGACAGGCCCGGCTACCGAGGCTGTACCCATTCGTCGGACGGAACAAGCATTGAAAGAAATAATCGACGGGGCGAAATCGGAACTGCTCATCGTCAGCTTTGTAGTCTACAAGGTTGAAGAAATCATGGCTGCGCTCCGCGGGGCTCTTGCGCGTGGAGTAAGAGTGTGGATGGTCTTGGAGACCGAGGAAGAAAGCGGCGGCAAAGTCTCTTTCGATCAAGTACGGGCGATCCAGGAACTGCTTCCAGAGGCTCAAGTATTCACTTGGCCGTTGAAGAACCGCTACACGGATTCCAATGGTAACTATGGGTCGATTCATGCCAAGTGTGCCGTAGCAGACCGAGTAGTGGCATTGGTGAGCAGTGCCAATCTGACCGGATTTGCACTGGAACTGAACATGGAACTCGGCCTCGTTATCAAGGGCACTGCCGTAGTCAACTCGATTACCGAGCACTTTGACGAGCTGATCCGTCGAAACATCCTTGTCCAGATTAGATAACGGAAGTGAAGAAGTGGTGAGTATGAATGCTAGCCAAGCCGCACAACTGGTTGAAACCATAGCTGAGTCTCTCCGTGGAGATCCAACCCAGTTCTATTATGATGTGAACGTTACACAGATAGGAACAAGCATCACTCAACGAGGGCCAGGTACTGGTCTCAGCGTAACTGTTACGGGGGGAGGTATAGGACCAACTATAGGATATGTCTCAAGTGTGCAAGGTAGTGATGTTAAAGTCGAGGCTATCCGACGGGATTTCGATGCAAAGATAGAGCATGAGGTGAAGCATATCATTGAAATCCTTGATGAGATTGCCTCTGGACTCAAATCATCTTCTCCCGATCAGGGTCGTCTTAATAGACTACTGGGTCAGCTTAAGAGCACAGTTCTAGTTCCCGCTTTACAAGCGATAGTAGCTGCCGTAGTTGCCTCATCCTTTTCCACAAAATAGAAGAGGCCGGCTTACCTGCCTGGCCTTAGTGCTATCGAGAAGACCTTGCTAGAGATGAGAGTTCTTGGTTTTATCCTGTTTGGCTCGCTTAGGAAGGTTCGAGCTACCTCAATAGACGAGTGCGAAGGTCTTCTCAAAGGTTTTACCTTATTGTACGCGATGGGGGGAAGGGGTGACTGGAACTCCCGCACTCGAAGGCTCTGATGCAGGCTGTTACAAACTGCATGCAGATATTGACAATCGCCGACGTTTTGTAACATAATTGTACCTGATGAAACAAGAACGAATACTTCAGGTCCTAGAAATCGCCAGACGTCTGGGAGTGCTTCGGCCACGAGATCTGGATGCCTATGGTCTCCCACGCGTGTACCTTAGTCGGTTGCATGACCGCAATCTGCTGCGTCGCGTTGGACGTGGGCTCTATGTGGCAACTGACCTTGAGGCGACTGAATACCATACCCTGGCCGAGGCATGCAAGCGTGTGCCCCATGGAGTAGTATGTCTGCTCTCAGCACTCCAATTTCATGGACTGACAACGCAAGCACCCTTTGAGGTATGGATGGCTATAGAACGAAATGCACGGCTACCGCGAGTCGTCCGGCCAGTAATGCGATTCGTTCGATTTTCAGGAAGAGCCCTGACAGAAGGCATCGAAGAGAAACAGATCGAGAGAGTTACAGTCAAGGTGTACAACCCGGCGAAGACCGTAGCAGACTGCTTCAAGTACCGCAACAAGATCGGGCTGGACGTAGCGCTGGAGGCGCTGCGGGACTGCCGCCGAACGCGTAAGTGTACGATGGACGAACTATGGTATTACGCACAAGTCTGCCGGGTGGCGAGGGTTATGAAACCATACCTTGAGGCAGTCGTATGAGGAAGAGGCAGCCTGTCAATTTGGTAGCTTCGGTTCGCCAGCGGTTGTTAAACCGAGCCAGAGAGAAAGGTGAGGATTTCAACCTCGTCTTGACGCGTTATGCGTTGGAGCGGTTACTTTACCGACTAACACGATCCCAGTACACTGGTAGATTTGTCCTCAAGGGTGCCATGCTTTTTGCCGTTTGGGGTGGTCAAGTTCACCGTCCTACCCGAGATCTGGACCTTCTCGGGTATGGAGAGGCCTCTGAGCGGGTGTTGGCCACAATCTTCAAGCACATATGTCTTACTAATGTCGAGCCCGATGGCTTAGTGTTTGATGCGGACAGCGTTCGAGTGACTGAGATCCGTGGAGATCAGGAGTACGAAGGCCAACGTGTGCAACTGGTCGCCAATCTGGGGAATGCACAGATCTATCTGCAGGTTGATATTGGCTTTGGGGATGTCGTAACGCCTGACGTGGAGGAAATTGAGTATCCAACACTCCTTGATTTCCCTGCTCCCCGAATTAGGGCGTATCCACGTGAGACCGTCGTTGCGGAGAAGCTCCAAGCGATGGTTGCTCTGGGCATGCCGAATACTCGCATGAAGGACTTCTATGACGTTTGGGTGATAGCATCGCAATTTTCGTTCAGGGGGTCATCACTGGTGGAGGCTATCCGAGCGACCTTCGCTCGACGCAGAACTAAGATTCCCAATGAGACGCCAATCGCTCTTAGCGAAGCGTTTGCAAAGGATCCAGATAAGATCACCCAGTGGAAGGCGTTTCTCCGGAGAAGCAGGCTTGCTGACACAGCGATTGAGCTTACTAAGGTCATTGATAAGCTGCAGTCATTTCTCGCCCCACCGCTCCTCGCTGCAGCGAGGGGTGAAACCCTGACGCAGTCATGGACTGATGGCGGACCATGGGCGTGAGGGGAATCATGACGCCGGTGGCAATGATGATGACAACAATAGCGAATAATAACGATAATTGTATAACGGAACTGCGCAATAATCCATCGTAACGTGACATCAAACCCTTGACGACTGTGGTGACGGACTAGTATATTTGTTCTATAGCTGCATAGGTTATGTATGGCACAAAATGGAGTTGCTCTCTCTCGAACGACGGCAGATCCTAGATTTCATTGCTACGTTTATCGACTCAAAAGGATACGCTCCTTCGGTACGGGATATAGCTAAAGGATGTGGTATGAGATCGTCTTCGCTAGCCCAGTATCACCTAAACATCCTCGAACGAGAGGGCTATGTCCACCGTGACCGGGGCATTTCGCGGAGCCTTAGGCTTGCGTGAACTCTTGCCTCAGATTGTGTTGCTAACCCCAGTTTTGCCCTTAGCAGGTGACCACACAAAGGTAACCGAAAAAACTCTCCCCGGCCAACTCCAATCTCGTCGAAGTTGGCGGGGAGTTCTAGGTATCGTCACCTTAAGTGGAGCTGGGGGGATTCGAACCCCCTACCTCTTGACTGCCAGTCAAGCACTCTCCCAATTGAGCTACAGCCCCGAGGCGATTATAAAGTCTAGCATAAAGCCTATTGGAAT
>Ga0180431_10004017_pt1 | contig 18545 bp, 13 predicted proteins | sample SS_ome_11_FD_132459 | JGI IMG/M metagenome (GOLD analysis project Ga0180431, IMG submission 132459) | Hypersaline lake sediment archaeal communities from the Salton Sea, California, USA - SS_1_MS_1 metaG | ecosystem: Environmental > Aquatic > Non-marine Saline and Alkaline > Hypersaline >... | reverse complement strand
TCAATGCCATCAATGTGGGTGAATGGGGTGCTGCAGAGACTGCCAACCTCGTCATCAATGGCGTCACCATTATGGCTATTGATAATACCACCACCTTCACCGATGTCCTCACCGCCGTCAATACCAACACCGAAGTTGATGTAACCGCCGAGTTGACCGGTACTGGCGGGGTGGACATGGAGTTGAACTTTCACAGCGACGCCTACGGTGCCGATGAGCATATCAGCGTTGAGTATGACGTCGGTGTTGACACCATCAATCTCGAAGGCATCATCAGTGGCACGGCGGACGTAAAGTTCGGCGCTGACAATGGTGTGGATATGGTGGGTCATGCGCACTTCAACGGCGGCGCGGCCGTTAACTTCCACGATGGCTCCGGCCTGACGCTAACCAACACTACTCACGGCAGCATTGCTATAAGCGAACACGCCAACAGTGCTCAGACCTTTACGGACGCCTTATATGTGGAAGAGGGCGAGTTGTCGTTCCAAATCGGCGTGAATCAGAATCAGACCGCTGGGATGGAGATAGGCGACTGCCGGGCCACCGCTCTGGGTACTGGAGTAGATGCCACCTACACAAGCCTTTCGCTCATTGACATCAGTACCGTCGAGGGCGCAACTGCCGCGCTATCGGTAATTGACGAGGCGATCAACGAAATATCCACCCTGCGTGGCAGCCTGGGGGCCTTCCAGGTCAACGAGCTGGAAGCTCAGACCCGGTCGCTGGCGGTAGCCAGAGAGAACCTGGCCGCTTCAGAGAGCGCGATTCGCGATACCGATTTCGGACGTGAGATGGCTGAGTTCACCACTAGCCAGATTCTAGTCCAGTCGGCTACGGCATTCCTCGCGCAGGCCAACGCCATGCCACAGAATGTGTTAACCCTGATCCAAGGATAGGCGTCTTGGCTCGGGGACACTTATCATAGCAGTGCGTTCCAGTCCACGCGGGCGCTCGCTCCAGACTCTGACCGAGCGCCCGCATCATTTCTAAAGCCCATTCTTACGCTGCTATTTGGTGCGGGCCAATTCTCCAGCCTGAATCGGCCCTGCCATTGCTTCAACACAGTCCTGCCATATACCTGTTACACGCTGTGAGTTGCTCTAAAGAACTCGCCTGAAATGGCGATGAACATATGGGGTACAAGCTTCGCTTGCGCCAAGCCTGGGGTATTCTGGACATCCCACGGCGCACCCGCGGAACGGTGCCAGGCTTGTAGGAGGAGAATCATGTCTTGGAATCTGGGAAGCATATACATAGATGGTCTGGCGTCGGGTATTGATACCTCGGCGATAATCCAGCAGATAGCGCAAATCCAGCAGCGGCCGGTGCAGTTGCTGGAAGCGCGCAAGAGCGAACAGACCGATCGGCTGGCGATCTACCAGTCGCTGAATGCAATGCTGTCAGGCCTGGGTATGAGCGCCGGGACAATGACGGAACCCGCAAGCTTCATCTCCTACAGCGGTGTGAGCAGTGATAGCGCTGCTCTGGCGGTCACGACATCGAGCGCCGGCGCTCCGGGCAGCTATAGCGTGGTCATCGAGACTCTGGCAAGCGCACATAAGGTCTCCTCGGGGACGGTCGCCGATGATGCTGAGGCGCTGGGCTATGCCGGTGACATCCGCATCAACGGCGTGACTGTTACGATCGAGAACGCAGATAGCCTGAACAATATCGCTGCGAAGATGAACACATCTGGAGCGGGTGTATGGGCCACGGTGATTGATTATGCCGAAGACGATCACCGGCTGGTGGTGACGAGCCGGCAAACCGGCGCCGATAACGCCATCGCGATAGTTGATGCCAATAGCGGTGATATTCTCGAGGGGCTCGGCCTGCTGGATTCGAGTACGTCCATCAAGCACGCCATCGCCGACGGTGCAGAAAGTGACGCATTTACATCCTCGAGTGGAGTGATGGGGGATTTGCTCGAGCTGAGCGGTGGGCTGTCGGGGACGGTGCAGATCAATGGCACAGATGTGGACATAGACCTGGCGAGCGATACACTGCAGAATATCGCGTCGCGTATCACCAGTGAAGTTCCGGACGTAACGGCAAGCGTGGTGTCGGTCGAAGACGACGGGAATTACACATACACACTGCGGATCGTGGGGGGGGCAGGGACGCCGAGCTTCAGCGATGACAATAATGTGCTGCACAGCCTGGGTGTGCTGACCAAGGACGCTGCGCATGAAGTGCAGGCGGCGGGGGATGCCAGGCTGAGTGTGGATGGCGTGACCGTGTATCGCCCGACTAACAGCGTCAGCGACCTGCTAGATGGTCTGACGCTGGATCTGCTGGAGGCTGATGTCGCGAAGACGATAACGGTGACAGTGGCACAGGATACGACCGCGACGACCGGGTCTGTATCGCAGCTTCTGTCAGTGTACAACGCCATTGTTGACAATCTGCGTGCGGGGCAGAGCTTCGATGCGGACAATGAGACGGGCGGAGTGTACTTCGGGGATCCGTCGGTGCGGCTGCTGGAAAGCGGACTGCACTCGGCAGCGATGAACGCGGTAAGTGCGTTGGGTGGAAGCATCACACTGCCCTCCCAGATCGGCCTCTCGACTGATGAATACGGTCGGCTGGTTCTGGATGAGAATGCCTTCGCGGAGGCGCTGGCAGATAACCCGCTGGGTGTGGCGCGCATGTTCGGGACGTCCGGTGACACGAGCCACGCCGATATCAAGTATATCAGCAGCACCAATGAGACCGTCGCGTCGGATGCGAACGGCTATGCGGTGGAAATAACGCAGGTGGCGGAGCGGGCTACCGCGACCTCGGCGACACTTGCGGATGGCGTCACAACGGATGAGACGCTGACTTTTGAGAATATCTGCATCGTGCAACTGGATGCCGGGATGAGCCTTGCAGATGCGGCCGAGGAGATGAACAGCCGCTTCCAGCTCTTCGACTTGAGCCTGTCTGCGTCGGTCGTCGGTGACACGGTGGTCGTGGAGCATGACTACTACGGAGATAGCTACGGTTTCAGCGTGTCTTCGAGCCTGGCTCAGGGTGCAGGTGGGCTTGATATCGGTGGCGCAGGCGCCGGTCAGAATGCGGATTATACAGGAGTGGATGTGGCCGGGACGATCAACGGGGAGACGGCCACAGGCAATGGCCGGTACCTGAGCGGCGATGTCGGGAATGCGAACACCGCAGGCGTGCTGCTGCGCGTGGATGCGACAAGCACAGGGAGCAAAGGTGCGGTGATGGTCAGCCAGGGGCTGGGCTCGCGTCTGGAAAGTTATATCAGCGGGGTAATGGAGAACGATACGGGCTCGATGACGATTGCGACCACCAACATCGAGAACGATATCGAGAGCATTGATGAAGAGATTGAGCGGCTGGAGGCCAGTGTGGAAAGATATCTGACAAGGCTGCGCGCGGATCTGCTAGCGATGGAGACGGTGATAGCCGAGAGTGAAAGCCTGAGCACGTACATAACGAACCAGCTGAACGGCCTGTCGACAAGCTACGGCAGTAATAGCTAGCGAGCTTAGGGCCCGACAGCAGAGAGCTGAGACGTAGAGATCGCATAGGAAGACTGAGAGTGGATATGATAGATGGCTACAACGCAGGAAAGCAGGGCTACCCGAAGGTTTACCAGCAGGTGCAGACGCAGGCGGCAGACGAGAAGCAATTGCTGGTGCTGCTGTTCGATGGGGCGACCCGCCTGCTGCGGGATGGTCGCCGCTTTCTGGTAGCACACAAGTATGAACAATGGGCCGAGTGCAGCAACCGCGTGCGGCGGATACTCAGCGAGTTGATACTGGCACTTGATGAGGGGGCAGCTCCCGAGCTGTGTGGGTCCTTGAAGGCCCTCTATGTGTACGTGCAGCGCCTGATCACCGAGGGCGGCCTCGAGGAGGACACCGACAAGCTCGAGGAAGCCATCGAGCTGCTGCAACAGCTCGGCTCGGCATGGAAAGAGGCAAGATTAACATGCTCCAGTCAGAGAACGCAGAACGCTGCCTGAGCTCCGGAGGTGTGTTGCCGGCAGAGGCGCAAGATGTGGTCGCTGAATTCCTGCAACAGATCGAGCAGCTCTACGATGGACTGATTCGTTACCTGGAGCGGACTTCGTGCGATAAGACTGAGCCGGCCGCGGTCTCGGGACTGCTGCAACAACTGCAATTGCTGCTGCTCGGCCTCGATAAGGCGATAGATATGGCGCTGTCGGCGGGAACGCCGCCAGAGCAGCTTGAGGATGTCATCGTGCGAATTGATAATTCACACCGGCAGTGCCACGAGATGCTGCAGTCACGCGCCGCAGAGCTTGCGGAGAGAATACTGGCGCTGAGCGACGGCCGCCAGCGTCAGAACGCATATCTACAGCATAGTTAATCCCGGCTCTCTGAAGATGAAGTGGAGGATAGGCCAACAGATAAAGCATACTCCATGGGTGGCGGCTGTGGGTCTCTTGGTGCTGATTGCGGGGGGGACCTCCCCGACTCAAGGTATGCCTGTGCTTAGGAACCTGCAGAGCAAGCTCGACATCGCGAGTGAGTTGCGGGCGCGAAGGGCTGGCGCGGCCGAACAGGTCAAACCTCCACAGCTCGTTGCACGGTGTTGGATAGATACCTCCAAAACCGAGAATTCCTCAGAAGAACTATCTCCACGCGGACGGCGGCGCAGAAATTTGAATGCGGCGGCGGCACGTCTCAATGGCGCTGCTGTCTGGCCGGGGAGAGCAACGGGCGTCGTCGCAGATGTCTTGTTGCCACTGCGGCCCGCAGATGGATTGCACTCCGATGGTTTCTGCTTTGCTCCCGGCAAGCCAGGAGTGGCGATCTGCCTGGGAGCCGGGGCAGAAGACCTACTCCAGGAAGTGGCGGTGCTGGCTCGTCAAGCTGGTCTACGGGCGGAATGGATTGCGCTGTCGGCCAATAGCCGGCGGTTGCTACCATTCGAGCGGGAACTGCGGCTGCTCTCATGCGACGGGGCGGTCTATTACTTCGCGGCACGGCAATGGCGGGATGGGTACGATGTGGCCGTGTGGCGGCAGAGGCTCTCGGAGAAAGTGCTGAAACTGGCGGCAACGCAGCGAGACGTACAGCCGCTGCGACGGCCTTATGTGACTGTCGCCGCAGTCGGAGACTTGATGCCGGCAGGAGTGGTGCAGACGCGGTTGCTGCAGGGTGGGGAAGAGGCGCTAAAATCGGTGGCTGAAGTCACGGCGACGGCTGATGTGGCGATAGGCAATTTGGAGTGCCCTCTTACTGACGCGAGGACGCCGACGCCGCTGAAGAGCAGCCGCGAACTCGCCGCGCGACAGGAGTTCGTGTTCAAGGCGCGACCGCAAGCAGGACGACGACTGGTGCAGAAGCTGGGGCTGGACATCGTGAGCCTGGCGAATAACCATATTCTCGACTACCAGAGTGCCGGGCTGGAAGATACACAGGCGCATCTGCGAGCGGCGGGTGTGAAGTACAGCGGCGCAGGGACGCTCAGTGAGGCGAGGAGGCCTGCTATCGTCACGCGGAGGAGCGTCAGAGTGGCCGTGCTGAGTTATGTGGCGGCGGATACGCTGCCTCGGGCGAGTAGTTTTGCGGCAACCGGCACGCGCCCCGGACCGGCTATGATACGACGCGATCGGCAGGGAGTCACGAAAGCCGGCAGGACGATGATAGCAGCCGATATCGCAGCAGCTCAGGCCGTCGCCGATATCGTTATCATCGGGCTGCATTGGGGAGAGGAAGGGAGTGCGGAAGTGCGGCCCGGGCAACGGGAACTGGCGCACTTCTGCATTGACCGGGGTGCGGACATGGTTTGGGGCCATCATCCCCATTGTCTGCAGCCGGTGGAAATATACAAGGAGAAACTCATTGCATATAGTCTGGGGAACTTTGTGTTCGCGACACCGGCGCGGGAATGCCTACAGCGGACCGGGATTCTAATAGCGTGTTTTGACACAAGAGGGCTGATAGCGGCAAGTCTGGTGACGGCGGCTATCGGGCATCCGAACAGCAGGCTGACTGATGCGCCGTATGGATTGCCGGTATTGGTGGGAGATAGTGGCGGAATGAGAACGGCGGCAACCCGATGATGCCCAAGCTATGCAATCGGGAAGACGTCGTAGTCGTGGGCAATGTCAAAAGGGAAATTCAAGTGCTCCTCGCACATGCCGCGTAAGATAGCTTCGCCCTCGTCGTGCCATGGATCATAAATGTGATTCAGGATCAGCCGCCCGATGTCTCTATCTCCGATGAATGGCAACACTTGCTCCGGCTTGATGTGGGTCATCTCCATGACCAGGACATCAACATGCTCGGTCAGAATATCGCCCAGGTTGCGGAAATCCGATGGCTGATCGCCTGAGAAAGCAATGCGCCTGCGGTCGCCCGTCGCCGGCTGTCCGGTGACGTCGAAAATGAAGGAAAAAGCGGTCGCTCGTTGCGGATCCATGTGCCCGCTGTTCACTGCGGTCACAGTCACATATTCGTCCTCGTAGATGAGCCCCGGTTCTCTTATCCCCTTGACCTGGAGATCGAAACGGACTGCATCGGCGGGTATGTGCATCGCGGCAAGCCAGTTGAGAAAGGGGTATTTGCCCTCCGGCGGCATGAAGCAGGTGAGGGTGCGGTCTGGATCGGCGAAGCGCTGGTAAATGAGCTTGATCAGTTGCGGGAGACCGCCGACATGATCGCCGTGCATGTGGGTGATGAAGGCGGCGCGAAGGAGTGTGATGTCCTTCTCGAGGCGCCAGAGAGTTGCGGCAGCCGGCTCGCCACAATCAATGATGTAAGCGGCCTCACCCACTTCGAGAAGCGTGGAAGTCTGATAGCGGCTGTGAGTGGGTGCGCCATGGGAGGTGCCCAGGGTCGTAATCTGCATCAGATGCTCCGTGTCGGTCGGATCTTTGTGGAAGCGACTGACGCCAATTCGCGGAGCGATAATTGTTTACCTGCCTGGCAGGACATAGAATCAGCGATGGTGAATTAGTAGTTAGTAGCGTCTGCGAGTGGCGGTAGTAGATGTCCGGTGCGGGCGAGAATGCGACGGCGAAGCATAGAGGAGGAAGTGGCATGAAGGGTTTACGTGTCGGACTCGTGGTTGGGCTGTTGGTTGCTTTTGTGGGGATAGGGGTGACGCAGCCAAAGCCGAGGCTGAAGACACCCATCAGGACAATTAAAGCGACACCGCTAGCGCTGAACAACCAGTTCCAGCATGTGCTGAAGACCCATAAGGTACCGACGCAAGCGCAGGCGCCCGCACTTGCCAAATTCCGGGCGTTGCCGAACGGCCTGCAGAGGGACCTGCTGGAGGTAATGGATGCGAAGGCCGCGGCAAAGAACAATCTGCCTGTGGAGGTACTGCCGCAGAATAAGTACAAGATAGTGAAAGCAGCAAGGCCGCACCTGGTTCTGCAGCGGCGGATCACTGGCTTCTTCCCTGACAAGGGCACTCCCAACGGTTGGGTCTATGTCTACACATTGCCTCGGGCAGGTGAGGGTAGTCAGGTGCTTTTCGACGGAGCAGCGCAAACGACGCATTATCTCAACTTCGATTTCGAGTTCTTCCCCAATACGCTGGCGTTTCAGGTACCGGCAACAACGCCCCTGGCCACGGATCATGACGTGAGTGTGCAGTACGCGGGGGTTACCGAGGTGGTTGGCCCGGTCTCATACCGGATCGTGGCGCCGCGTGGTTACCGGGGCTACTGGGGCTGGAAATTTTCCAACTTCAGCGACCCGACGATTCCGTGGGCGTGCTATCGGGATTTCTTCGGCGCGTCGGCGGTTGAATACACGAATGGGTCGCACCGGCCGGCAGCCCAGGCGTGGTATGACTCGACATACAAGGGTATCGGCGGAGGCGGCAACTGCTACGGAATGAGCGTGTCAAGCTTGCGGGAACGCAACGATAATATCGGCGGCGTACACAGCGCCTGGTTTGCGGGCCACACTGAGAGCTATGTGTGGTTGTATCCCTGGCTTGCTCAGACGAAGGAGACTGTCCAGGAATATCAGGGTGGCCAGGCCAGCGCGGAAATGGCGGCCCAGATCAACCACTACTACAATCACCAGAACCACCGCCAGGCGTGGGAGCGGGTCCGCGACCTGGTGACGACGAGCGATAACCGGCCGGTCATGGGCTTCTGGTTCGCCGGCGGGGGCGGTCATGCGACGGTGCCGTACCAGACGGAGGTCGTCGGTGATGCGCACCGGATCATCATGTATGATAACAACCGTCCGTATGCGGAGAATGAGACAAGCGGGGCAGACCCGAGTGTCGCGACGGTCGGCTGGGCTGCTAACAGCTTCAGCTACGGGACCGGAAACAAAATGATCTGCATGTCTTACCAGGAGTGCACCCAGCCTCAGCACCTGCCGGCTGCAGCGACAGGCGGAGGCGGTATGGGCATGATGGCGGCGGTGTTCGAAGGCGGCGCCCAGGTGACACAGATACAAGACGCGCAGGGACGCCGGTTCTTCAATGCGGACGGCTCCATCAATACGGATGCGGCCACGCGGATACCAGATTCGATGAAGTTCGAGCCGCTGATGGGTGGGCCGCTGCCCCCTGGCTATCCCGGAATCTATCTCTTCAATCAGAGCCAGGGCAAGGACCTCAGCTTCACCGTCGCCGGAGCCGGCCAGAAGATGGCCAAGGTGTTCATGCAGGGCGACATGATGGAGGTGGAGTTCCAGGGCACAGGAGAGATCATTCTGAACAATATCCTCACGCCCACGCGGACGTTTAGGATCCCCAACCCCTCGGCGCTGCGGCCGACCTCGATCCGCTGCATCAAGGTGCTGGCGGTTGACCGGAGCTTCCAGTTGAATAACTTCGCCAACATCGGCAACCAGCCGCTGGCGCTGCTCTCGAAGCCCGATGGCAGCTCGCTGGAGGTGCAGTCCGGCGAGGCACTGCAGTTCAACATGCAGTTGAGTACTTTCTCCCGTGGGCAGATCATGCAGGGAACGTTCGGGAATGTCGAGCTGGCGGCGAACAGCAAGGGTACGCTGCGGCCGATGGACTGGAACAACCTGCCCGCAGGAGAGTTGAGCCTGGAGCTGCGGAATCTGCAGAATAACCAGAAGATCCGGGATGCGAAGATACGGCCCGGAGGCTAGACGAAACAGAGACGTAGGAAGATGACGGATGCCGGGGACAGATGGATGTCTCCGGCATTTTTTTCAGTGCCAAGCTGGAAGCCGAGGCTGCAGGAGGACTGGGGATACGCGCGGGGCTTTGTTCCACGTTAACATAATCCTCATTATAATGACATGCGTTGCGCACGGCATAAGCGGAATCTGACCGGTCTCACCAGCTGCTTTATCTGCACGAAAATATTCTGCGCGCGCTCAAGAGTATCTCAATAATCGCTCAATAACTATTGATTTAAGCTAGCGGACTGAGGGAAACTGGGGGGGTGGCAAGTGCAGAGTGTCTGCGTAGCCGTAGCCAATCCGGAGGGGGAAATGACCATGTTCAGGGCGCTGATCGTAGATGATGACCGCGACCTGCGAGAATTGATAGCTCTGCGTTTGGGCCAACTCGATGTGGAGGTCGCGCAGGCGGCGAACGGCCAGAAGGCGCTGAAGGCGTTGTGCGAGGCCTCGGCAGAAGAGCAGCCGTTCGGTGTCATACTCCTGGATGTCGCGATGCCGGTGATTGACGGGTGGCAAGTCCTCGAAGCGCTGAAAGCAAATCCGCTGTGGCAAAATACCCCAATAATCATGGTCACCGGTATCGCCACCAGTGCTGAAGAGATAACCCGGATGAGCAACTACGGCGTACTCTATACTGATAAGGGTAGTGACTGTGTGCAGTTTGTCTCCTCCATGGTCGGTAGGCTGATGGAAGAGCAGCCAAGTGAAGTAGGATAGTGATCCACGCGTCACTATTCCACATCATCTCCTCATCACCACGTCACGCCATTACACCCCTCTCCATCGCAAATCACCTCTGAAATCGTGGCCCGGGTCGAGTTAGAAACCATGCCGGCGTAGTGTTGACCTCGCTGCCGGCCCGAACTTGCACCGTGCAGCAGCGGTAGTCATCCACCCGCCGGCAGATACAGGCAGGTTAAACCTGGTCCGACGGCGAAGTAGTCATGCTGGCGCACTACCGATACTCGAAGGGAGCAGAAAACTCATGCAGAGATGGCTGATGGCGCTGGGAGCGGTGGGGCTGGCGATGTGCCTGTGTGTTGCGGCGAGCTACGCCCAGGGGGAGCCATGGACGTTGAGGGTAGGAGTGGCGACGACGCTGATAACACCGGAGGGGCCGGTGTGGCTGGGCGGATTCGCGAGCCGGAAGGAGCCGACCAAGGGCGAGGTCTATAAGGACCTCGTCGCTTCATGTGTGGTTTTTGACAACGGACAAACACGGGTTGGGCTGATGGTGATGGACATGATCAATATCCACCAGCAGCAACTCGATGACATCCGAGATGCGGCGGAGGAGGTTGGTATCCCGCGCCACCAGATGATGGTGAATCATTCGCACACGCACTGCGGGCCGAGCTTACACGATAAGAACCCGGACTTCTTGGTGCAGTTCAAGACGGAAACATGCGCACTGCCGCAGAAGGCAGTTGATAATTTGCAGGAGGCGAAGCTGGACTTCACCGTCGGGACCTGCATGATGGGCGTCAATCGGCGGCAGATCGGGCCTGATGGGAAGTGCCTCGGGATGCGGCCGGACCCGCGCGGGCCGATTGACCCGGATGTGCCGGTACTGCGGGTACTCACGCCGGAGGGCGAGGCTCGGGCCGTAATCTTCGGATATGCGTGTCATCCGACCACGATGGGCGGGATGAGGACCGGACCTGACTTCCCCGGCTATGCGCGGGACTGGATAGCGGCGGCTTACGGCGAGGGCTGTCAGCCGATGTATCTACAGGGCTGCTGCGGGGATATCAAGCCGCGTTATGTAACGGTGCGGCCACCGTACAATGATGAGAATAAGCCGAGTGGGCGGTTCGGATATGTGCTCCTCGAGGAGCCGCTGGATACGGTCAAGGAGGTCGGCCATGAGCTCGGCCGGGCAGTCGTGTGCGCGACATGTGTGCCGCCGCCTCCTGTAACCGGTACGGAGTTGGGGGGCGCCAGTGAGATGCTCGACCTGCCGACGAAGAAAGACCCTGACAATGCCATCCAGAAGGAAATCCAGGTGCTGCGAATCGGGAATGTCTATATCATCGGAATGAATGACGAAGTTCTTGTGGACATCGGGCTGCGGATCAAGCGAGAGCTGGGCGCGCAGGAATGGTTCGATGGGTCATATGCGTGGGTCAACGGCTACACGAATCGGCGGCAGCTTGGAAGCTATGTGCCCGCGGCGGCCACATTCCCGGAGGAAGGCTATGAGGTGAGGACAAGTCGCGTCGGGCCCGGGGCGGAGAATATCCTGGTAGAAAATGCTATTGAGTTGACAAAAAGACTCTGTGATGCAAAATAGAGGCGGGTGAATAACGCGATGACCAGGAAGCTGCATGTGCGGATTCAAGTTGCCATTACAGTAGCGCTGGTGGCGATGCTTTGTATGACCACGGCCCAAGCGCAAGTTCCGGAGACGCTGAAGGTTGGTCTGGCGGTCGTTGATATCACGCCCGAAGGGTCAGTCTATATGCGGGGCTTCTCCGGACGAGACAAGAAGCCGTCCGAAGGTGTCTATAAAGAGATAACCGCCTCGTGTATCGTCTTTGACAATGGTGAGACGCGAGCGGGCATCGTGGCCGTCAATGTCTGTCGGCTGGGTAAGCGCTACTTCGACCGGCTGCATGAAATCGGTGAGACGTTCGGCATTCCCTTCGAGCATCTGCTCATCAACGTCTCGCACACCCACTGTGGCCCGCACGTTGATACCAATAAGAATGCGGAATATGTGGAGAAAATATTTGAGCCGCGATTGCTCAGCCTCATCGAGAAAGCTGTGGCCGACTTGCAGGAGGCGAGCCTGGACTACACAGTTGGGTCCTGCTCGATAGCAGTCAATCGCCGGCAACTTGGAGCGGATGGGAAGGTAGTTGCTTTTGCCCCTGAGCCTCGGAAGTCAATTGACCCCGATGTGCCGATCATGCGGGTGCTCACGCCGGAGGGTAAGGTGAGGGCGGTTCTGTTCGGCTATGCATGCCACCCGACGACTATGGGAGGCTACCTAATCGGTCCTGATTATCCGGGTTTCGCCAAGGACTGGATCGCGGCGGCCTATCCGGAATGTCTGCCGATCTTCTTACAGGGCTGTGGGGGCGACATCAAGTCCCGCTACACAAAAATCAAGCAGCCAATCGGCGATCCGACCAAGGCTGAGGGCCGCTTCGGTCACGTGCTGCTGGAGCCGGTCAATATCGTCGCCGAAATCGGGCATACACTGGGACGAGCGGTCATCACGGCGACGTGTGTGCCGCCGCAACCGGTAGGAACATACCTAGGGGGCATATTTGACGATCTGAGCCTGCCGGACAGGAAGGAGCCGGAAACGGCTTCCCATCCGAATGATGTGCAGGTATTGCGGATCGGAGACATCTACATCATCGGGATGTATTCGGAAATATGCGTGGATATCGGCCTGCAGATCAAACGGGAATTGGCTGGCCTGAAGGTGTGGACGAATGGCTACTCACATTGGGGTGGCGGGTACCTGACCAATGTGCAGGGCTGTGAAGAGGGTGGATATGAGGCGAATAACTGGTTCCACCCGACAGCCGCCGACATCATGATGAAGAGAGTAGTGGAAATGACGAGGGAGCTGGCGGCGCGGACAGACAACGCAAAATGAGGAGACATGAATATGAGACCGGGATACTTTACAGCGATTGTCGTGGGGCTGCTGGTGGTCTGCGCGGTCATGTGCCAGGCGCAGGCGCAAGAGCCGACACCACTGAAGGTAGGTCTGGCAACGGTGGATATTACGCCGGAGGGGTCGGTGTTCATGGCCGGCTTCTCGGGGCGGAAGAAACCTTCCGAGGGTGTCTATAAGGAGCTGACGGCTTCCTGCGTGGTCTTTGACAATGGCGAGACACGCACGGGGATAATGGCAATAGACGTACTGAAGCTCGGTATGGAGCATGTCGAGGCGGTGCGGGAGACTGCGGAAAAGTTTGGCATCCCACCGGAGCAGATGATGCTAAACGGGTCACATACACACTGCGGGCCGGATCTTTGGCACAAGGCGAATGTTGAGAGCGGCTATGCTAAATTCTTCATGGAGAAGATCTGTAGCCTGATTGAGCCGGCGGTGGCGGACCTGCAGCCCGCAAAGCTGGATTTCACGATAGGTAGCTCGACGATGGCCGTAAATCGGCGCCAGTTGAATCCGGAGGGCAAGTGTATCGGGATGAGGCCGGAACCGCGCGGCCCCATTGATATGGACGTCCCGGTATTGCGGGTCCTGACGCCGGAGGGCGAGGTCCGGGCGGTGATATTCGGCTATGCCTGCCATCCGACGACGATGGGCGGATACCTCATCGGGCCCGACTTTCCTGGCTATGCACGCGACTGGATTGCGGCGGCGTACCCGGATTGCTTGCCGGTATTTCTGCAGGGCTGCGGTGGCGACATCAAGCCGCGCTATGTGCGACTCCAAGCGCCATACAACGATGCGGATAAAGCCCCCGGGTACTTCGGCTATGTGCTGCTCGAGGAGCCGCTGGATGCGGTGAAAGAGATGGGGCATGAACTGGGCCGCGCCGTAGTCACGGCGGCATGTGTGCCGTGCCGGCCGTTGGAGCCCGTACTCGCCGGCGCGCATGAGTTTGCGCTGCTGCCACTGAAGAAGAAGGAGCCCACCCGAGACGCGCATGAAACGGAAGTGCAGGCGCTGCGGATCGGGGACCTCTACATTATCGGCATGAACGGCGAGGTCTGTGTGGACATCGGGCTGCGGATCAAGCGGGAACTCGCCGACCTGACGACATGGGTGAACGGCTATACGAATCGGCGGCTGGCCTACATAGTCGCGGCAAAAACCATGCCGGAGGAAGGCTACGAAGTCAGAGTCAGTCCCTTTGACGAACGGGCCGAGGAGCCACTGGTGGCGAAGGCAGTCGAACTGGCGAGGAGAGTAGCTGCCGGCCGGTAGTTACAGCCGGAACGGAGATGCGCTGATGGAGATGGAAAATAGTCTCATGAGTGTAGCAGTATTGGTGCTGGTGCTGTGTCTGAGTGCTGCGGCGTGTCATGCGCAGGGAGCAGAAACCGAGCCGCTAAGGGTGGGTATGGCCAGGGTTGAGATTACTCCGCAGGAGCTGGCGTATATGGCTGGTTTCGCCGGACGTAAGGAGAGGTCCACCGGCGCGTACAAGGACATTACCGCCTCATGCCTCGTGTTTGACAACGGTGTGATGCGCCTTGGCCTGATGGCCGTGGATGTGCTGTTCATAGACCGCTATTACAAAACCGACCTGGGGCCGGTGCAACTTACCGCGATACGAAAGGCGGCCGAGGCGGTCGGTATCGCGCCGGAGCGCATGATGATTAATGCCTCGCATACCCACTGTGGGCCGAAATTCGAGGACAATGGGGATTATCCGGAGGTATTCATAGAGAAGGTCTGCGGTCTGCTGGAAGCGGCGGTTGCGGATTTGCAGCCGGCGAGGCTGGACTATACGGTGGGCACCTGCAGTATGGCGATCAACCGGCGGCGCACGAATGAGGAGGGCAAGTGTACCGGGATGAGGCCAACGCCACTCAAGCCGATTGACATGGAGGTGCCGGTGATGCGAGTGGTGTCTCCAGAAGGCCAGGCGCGGGCAATCATATTTGGTTATGCGTGCCATCCCTCGACTATGGGAGGCCTGGAGATCGGCCCGGACTATCCGGGATTCGCGCGCGACTGGGTCGAAGCAGCCTATGGCGAGGGTTGCATGGCGACATTCTTACAGGGCTGTGGGGGTGACATCAAGCCGCGTAATGTCTCGGGGACATCGAGGTTCCGCAGTGGGCCGCTCGAGGCAGTGGAAGAACTTGGACACGAACTGGGACGAGCAGTAGTGACGGCAACATGCGTGCCGCTGGAGCCAATGGCCGCCGCTGCAGACGGAGGCGTGCCGCTGGCCGCAACCAGTCAAATTGTGCCGCTGCCCAGCAAGAAAGACCCCAGTAAGCCGTACCCGATCGAGATGCAGGTGCTGCGTATCGGTGACGTGTATATTGTGGGTATGAACGGCGAAATCTGCGTGGAGATCGGCCTGCACATCAAGCGCGAACTGGCGGACCTGAAGCTGTTTGTGATTGGTTACTGCAACCAGCGTGTGAGTTACATACCGGCGGCTTCGTCCTATCCCGAGGGGGGCTATGAGGTGAACTGTACGCGGGTGGCGCCGACGGGAGAGGACATGATTGTAGCCAAGGCTGTTGAGATGACGCGGTCGTTGGCGACCCTCAAGTAGTCGTGGTCCAGGCCAAGGAGATGAGAACATGGTAGGAAGCAGAGTTGCGGTTTTCTCAGTGCTGGTACTGCTATTGGGGCTGAGTGCTGCGATGTGTTATGCACAGGCTGCGGACGCCGGGACGCTGAAGATCGGGATCGCAGCGGTGGACATCACGCCCACGGAATCGGTATATATGCAGGGCTTCTCGGGACGTGACAAAAACCCTTCCACAGGCGTGTACAAGGAGATCGAGGCATCCTGCGTTGTGTTTGATAATGGCGTCACGCGTGTCGGCCTGATGGCGATAGATGTCTGCAAGACCGACGTCTCCCAGGTGGCAAAGGTGCGGGAGGTGGCGGAAAAGCTCAGTATCCCGCCCCAGCACATGATGATAAACAGCTCCCACAGCCACTGCGGGCCGAAGGTGATGGGCAACCAGAATCCCGACTATGTACCGATATTCGAGGAGCGTATCTGCGGGCTCCTACAGACAGCGGTTGACGATCTGCAGGAGGCGACGCTCGACTATACGGTCGGATTATCTACGATGGCCGTCAACCGTCGGCAACTCAACGAAGAAGGCAAATACATAGGCATGAGGCCGGAGCCGCGTAAGCCGATTGATCCGGAGGTGCCCGTGCTGCGAGTCCTGTCACCGGATGGGCAGGTGCGCGCAGTAATTTTCGGCTATGCGTGTCATCCTACGACGATGGGTGGGTATGAGATTGGTCCGGATTTCGTAGGCTATGCGCGTGACTGGGTCGAGGCGGCCTATCCGGGCGCGATGGCGATGTTCATACAGGGATGCGGCGGGGACATCAAGCCCCGCTACTCTCTACCCAGTGGACGCTTTGGTTACGTCTTACTGGAGGCGAAGGAGACGGTCGCGGAGGTGGGACATGAGTTGGGGCGAGCAGTGATCGCCGCCACCGCGGTTCCGCCGTCGCCCCTAGGCACCTACCTCGGCGGTCGCAGCGGGATGGCCGGAATACCGACGGTGAAACAAGTTGAGGATACGCCGCAGGGTGGCCTCTTCCCCATCGAGGTCCAGGTCCTGCGCATCGGTGACGTCTATATCGTCGGTCTCAACGGCGAGATTCTCGTCGAGATCGGCCTGCACATCAAGCGGGAACTGGCGGACCTGAAGATGTGGGTCAACGGGTACTGCAACCGCGACCTGAGCTATATCGCTAACGCCGCCGCCTGGGACGAGGGCGGGTATGAGATCACGGCAGGCTGGACGACGGCAGACGCAGAGGGCATCCTGGTCGCCAAGGCCGTTGAACTAACGAGGGAACTGGCATCTGCACACTAAGTTAGCATCAGAGAGGACTTGTTTGAGATGCGAAGTAGATTTGGAGGCATTGTAGTATTAGCGCTGATGTTGTGGCTGGGCGCGGGCATCTGCCATGCGCAGGCTGCCGAGGCAGGGCCGCTACAGGTCGGCATTGCGGTGGCGGACATTACTCCCGAAGGGCCGGTATGGATGGGCGGCTATGCCGCCCGCAATAAGCCGTCGGAGGGGACATACAAGGAGCTTACCGCCACGTGCGTAGTGTTTGACAATGGGCAGACCCGCGTGGCGTTCGTAGCCATTGATCTGGTCGCGATATACGAGAAGCAACTCGCCGACTTGCGGGCGACGGCGGCAAAGGCCGGCATCCCGCCACAGCATTTGATGACGAATGCGTCGCATACACACTGCGGACCCAGAGTGAGTCATAAAGACAACACCGAGTACACGGCATTGTTCCAGGAGCGGACGGACCCGCTCTTTGAGGCCGCAGTGGCGGATCTGCAACCGGCGGTGCTCGACTATACGGTTGGCTACTCCACGATGGCCGTGAACCGACGGCAACTCAATGACGAAGGCAAGTGCATCGGCATGAGGCCGGAGCCGCGCAAGCAGATAGACCCGGATGTGCCGATTCTGCGCGTCCTGTCGCCGGAGGGCAACATTCGCGCCGTCATCTTCGGCTACGCCTGTCACCCGACGACGATGGGCGGGTATCTGAATGGGCCGGACTACCCCGGCTTCGCCAGGGACTGGATCGCGGCGGCAATTCCCGACTGCACACCGGTGTTTCTGCAGGGCTGCGGTGGGGATATCAAACCCCGCTACTCAAAGACCAATGGCCGGTTCGGCTATGTAATGCTCGAGGCGATACCGACGACGGCCGAGATGGGCCACGAGTTGGGCCGGGCGGTAATCGCCGCGTTGTGCGCACCCCCACCAGTCGTGCCGGCCGACCGCCCCACCGATCTGCAGGAAGCCGTGAAGATGCCGGTCACAATCGGGGGCATCGTCGAGCATATCCGCGTCCCCGACAAGGAGACGGAGGGCAAGACGCACCAGATCTACAATGGGGCCTGGCGGATCGGGGATGTCTATATCTTCGGAAGTCAGTGCGAGGTATGCTCCAATATCGGCCTGCGGATCAAGCGGGAACTTTCCGACCTTCGGGTCTGGACGAACGGCTATACGCACTGGGGTGGGGGCTACATACCCGACGCCGCCTCGTATCCTGAGGAGGGCTACGAGATCAGGGTCAGCCGCGTGAGTCCCGCGACTGAGGACATCCTCGTCGGTAACGCCAAGCGGTACATCGCTGAGCTGCAGAAGACTCCGGTCCACAGCGAACCGATACCGGAGACGGGCGAATAAGGCAACGTCAAGAGACAACACCGTGGGGCTCTGCCCTATCCGCTCCGCTACCATTTAGCTGCGCGGGGCAGGCGCGGGGCGGAAAGGCCAATGGGGAAGCTGAGTAGAGGTGGCTAACATGCAAAAGGTGTGTCTGGTGGTGGCTCTGCTGATGATTGGGACAATTGGCGCCGGCGCTAACTATGACAAGGAGCCCGATACCTTCTATCCGCCGGATGAAGATGTACAAGCTTCACTGGACGTGCTGCTGAGCATGAGGAAGCAGGCCGCCTTCGAAGGCCTGCTCAAGCCGCCGGACATCGAGCTCAAGCGTCAAGGCTTCGCGGCTGACCCGCAAAACTACGAGAAGAAATTCCGCGAAACCGCCGACTACTGGGCCAGCAAGAGCGACGAGTTCCTCCGCGACATGCTGCCTGCCGAGAACCCGCACATGCTGGTGCCCAGTTATGCCAAGGGCTGCCCGCTGCATCTGGGCGGCGTACACACGATGGCCCCGATATGGGGGAAGCCAAATCACTTCCGCTGCCTCGTTGGGGGCGAGGAATGGGGTCC
>Ga0180431_10004016_pt1 | contig 18546 bp, 28 predicted proteins | sample SS_ome_11_FD_132459 | JGI IMG/M metagenome (GOLD analysis project Ga0180431, IMG submission 132459) | Hypersaline lake sediment archaeal communities from the Salton Sea, California, USA - SS_1_MS_1 metaG | ecosystem: Environmental > Aquatic > Non-marine Saline and Alkaline > Hypersaline >... | reverse complement strand
GGACCCGTAGCTCAGCTTGGTTAGAGCGCACGATGGAGAAATCCAGGCGAAACTGATAACCATTTTTGGGCGGAGATCGTGAGGTCCTGGGTTCAAATCCCAGCGGGTCCATTATTTTTACTCGTCCAGATATTACACTGTAATATCGCAGTGCTGTAAACCTATTCTAGCGGAACGGTAGCGGAATCTTACATATAAACCAGCATCATGGAGCACCACAATATCCCCAAAATCTAGCGGAACGATTCCCTTCCATTCGGTTTAAGTGGGCTGAAAACATCTCTTTTTATGAAAGTTACAAAAGATGTGGCCCTTTTTTACGGAATTCTTATGGGAGACGGGTGCCTATCAAGATGCGGAACTGGGTGGTTTGTGGTCATTACATGCCACATCCATGATGACAGACCATTCTTCGATGACATTGTTATTCCTCTAACCACGAAACTTAGAGGAAAAAATGTGAAGTATGCAATACGTCCCAAATACGGAAAAATAGAAATAAACTTCAGCGATAAGGAGCTATTCAACAAAATTAAGTCCTTGGGATTCCCGGTTGGATTGAAGGGAAACATGAGCATACCAGATGTATTTTCCAGGAAACTTTTGAAACATATCGTATCCGGTTTGTTTGCCACTGATGGCAGCCTGTTTTTTGCAAACAACAATGGCACACTCTATCCCAGGCTCGAAATACACATGATAGCCTCAAACACGATTTATCGGGTTCAGGAATTTCTTGCTGAGAATGGGATTAAAGGGAACGTATACAAAAGGGATAGAAAAGAGAATCATCACCAAGCAATATTCCGCATTGAGATCCCCGGAAGACCAAACCTATTGAAGTTCAGGAAAGTGATAGGATTCATAAACCCAAAGCATGAGGACAAGTTCCAGAAATATATGGCTATTAAGAATTCTTAAGTCCTAGTGACTCATTATATTTATGAAAATTATAGACACGCATGTCCATCCCAACTTCTCAGACCCTGACCTGATGTCTGCGGCTAAGGTCAGCAAGGTGGACTTTTCCCTGAAGGGGCTTCTAAAGGATATGAGGGAAGGGAACGTGGAGAGGGCAGTCGGCATATCAGTGAAGGTGAAGCACAACAGGGAATGCGAAGGCATCCTGAAGGAGAGCGGCGGGAAGATAAGTCCTGTCGCTGCGCTCAGCGTGGAAAATGTCAAGAGGCAGGTAAAGGCGCTTGACAAGGACCTGAAGGACGAGAAGTTCATCGGGCTGAAGCTGTATCCGGGATATGAGCATTTCTGTCCTGGGGAGAGGAGGCTTGAGCCATTCTACAGCCTTGCAGAGAAGCATGGTGTGCCTGTCATATTCCATTCAGGCTCACTGCTGGGAACTGAGAGCTACAAGGGGGCGCTGCTCAAGTTCGCCCACCCCCTGCACGTGGACGAGGTGGCCACCGCCCACCCTGAGATGAAGATACTGATAGCGCACTGCGGGAACCCCTGGTTCATGGACACTGCCGCGGTCCTGGAGAAGAACAGGAATGTTTACGCAGACACTTCAGGATGGTTCCTGGGCGACATGGACAAGGACCAGCACTACTGCGCCACCCTCAGGGACATGTTCCTCAAGTTCCTCTCCTGGGCAGGGCCCGAGAAGGTCATGTTCGGGACGGACTGGCCCCTCATACCCATCAGGAGATACATGAGCTTCATGAGGGGCATGAGGCTGGATCCCGACATAATTGAGCGGATAATGTACGGGAACGCGCTCAGGTTCTTCTGGAAATAGACAGCTTCCTGAAATCGTCCTGCATCGCCTTCCTGACTGACGGGAACCTCATGGCCGCTGCAGGGTGGTATGTGGGCAGGAAGAGCCTTTGTTCCTTCACCATCCATTTTCCCCTGTGCTTCTTGAGGTTCTCCCCAGGGAAGAAGGAATGGAAGGGGGTGTCTCCCATCAGGACTATTATCCTGGGCCTGATTATGTCCAGCTGGCGGTCAAGGAAAGGCCTGCACTTCTTCAGCTCCTTTGCGTGGGGTTTCCTGTTCCTGGGAGGGTAGCATTTCACAGGGGACGTGATGAAGAGCTTCTTCCTGTCCAGGCCGTTCCTCTTCAGAAGCTGGTCCAGGAACCTTCCTGCCTTTCCCACGAACGGCCTGCCTGTGGCGTCCTCTTCCTTCCCGGGGGCCTGGCCTATCAGCATTATGCCGGCATGGGAGGGCCCTTCGCCCGGGACAGCATTTGTCCTGGTCTTCCAGAGCCCGCATCTCCTGCAGGCGATGACTTCCTTAGATACAGCTTTCAGATTGTCTTTCATATGAGCTTGGAAGGCCGCAGCCTCCCTTTAGGTGAAGCCTTTTGGAAAGGCCTCAATGGACTCGCCGGGATTTGAACCCGGAGTTTCCACCTTTTTCGGAAGCGTCAGCTCCTTTGGGTGAAACCTTTCTGGAAAAGGTTTCTTGCGAAGGTGGCGTCCTGCCGTTAGACCACGAGCCCACATTCTATGGCCGACTTATTAACTGTTGGCTGCTTATAATAAATTGGATTATGGCCTTTGATATTTATAGCGTGTTCAGCATATTCGTGCTGGTCGAGTCCATCTGGCTCATCCTTCCCGCATACGCCGCCAACGGCCTGATGCCCCTGGCAAGGGGAAAGAGGCCCATCGACGGGGGGAGGACCTGGAGGAGCGGACCCATCTTCGGCAAGGGGAAGACCTGGGAGGGACTGCTCCTGGCAATGGTTGTCGGCGTGGCAATAGGCACGGTCGAGATGCTGGCATTCCCTTACCTTCCCTGGGACGTGTCCCCTGTTGCGCTGAACATAGTTGCAATGGGCCCTGTGCTGGGCCTGCTACTGGGATTGGGCGCGGCTGTCGGCGACCTTATGGGCTCATTCATCAAGAGGAGGGTGAAGATAAACAGGGGCGGGCCCGCTCCACTCCTGGACCAGGAGGACTTCATAGTGGGCTCCCTCCTCTTCGCTTCCCTCCTGGTTTCCGTCCAGTTGAGCTGGTGGCTCATGCTGCTCGTGCTGACTCCTGTGCTGCACGTGATTGCCTGTGCGATAGGATACCTCATCGGCGTGAAAAAAGAGCCCTGGTAATCAGATCCTCAGTGCCTTTTTGACGTCCTCGAACACTTCCTGCCTTGTCTGCTCCCCGTCTATTATGGACCAGGGACCGAGAAGACGCTCCTTTGCGTGCTTCTTGTACCTGGCCCTGCACTTGGCAAGGAACTTCCTGTTGGTTTCAAACCTGTCAAGGCTGTACTTTTTTTCCTTCCTCTTCCTCTTCATGGAAGTGGTCGGGGAGATGTCCAAGTAGATTATCCTGTCGAACCTGGGGACGTCAAAGAGCTTGACGAACTTCTTGCCTTTCTCTGCAGGGAAGCCTGCCACTGACTGGTATGTGATGGTGGAAGTCAAGTAGCGGTCTATTATCACCCAGGTGCCTTCCTTCAGGAGCTTCTTTATCCTCTCCAGGTCCTTAAGCATGTCTGTGGCGTAAAGCAGGAACTGGGTCTGGGGGCCAAGGTCATACTTCCTGTTCAGGAAGTTGTAGATGAAGCGGCCCAATGGCCTGTTGCCTTCAGGGAAGTGGAGCCTTACGGCCTTCTTGCCTTTCTTTTCCAGGTACTTGACGAGCCTCTTGCCCTGGGTTTCCATCCCTGAGCCGTCTATGCCTTCAAAAACAATCAGCTTTCCCCTTGCCATATGTGTTATTTGTCGGGGTGGTATTTATTCTGACTTGGCGCCTATCAGTTCCATTATCTTCGGCACCATTATGTCCGGGCCGCCGGTCACCTCGACGTCCTTCAGGATGCCCTTGGACCTGTAGTAGTCTATCAGGGGCGCCGTCTTCTCCTCGTACAGCTTGAGCCTGTCCTTCACTATCTCGGGCTTCTCATCGCTCCTCTGGTAGAGCTCCCCGCCGCACTTGTCGCACTTCCCTTCCTCCTTGGGCAATATCGGGGGCATCTTCAGGTCCCCTTTCTCTATGTTGGCCAGGTTGTATATCTCCCCGCAGTTCCTGCATATCCTCCTGGCAGAAATCTTCTCTATGAGTATCTCCTCTTCCAGCTGTATGTTAACTACAGCATCAAGTTCTGTTATCTCGGCAAGGGACTCTGCCTGGGCAGTGGTCCTGGGGAACCCGTCCAGTATGAAGCCCTTCTGGGCATCAGGCTGCTCAAGCCGCTTCTTGAGTATCTTCATCACTATCTCGTCAGGCACCAGGCCCCCCGCGTCTTGATGCTTCCTTATCTCCGGCCCGAATTCGGGGTCTTCCCTGGCAGCCCTCAGAAGATCGCCTGTTGATATGTGGGGTATGCCCAGTTTGGGACCGACACGTGACGCATATGTCCCCTTCCCCACTCCGGGCGGTCCCATGAACACAAGTTTCATACAATCACCAATATACGTTATTGGAATGCCGGATATTTATTGTTTTTTGATTTCGGATATCAGCTTCTCTGTCTGGGCGACAAGCTCCTCCTTAGTGCCGTTGTTGTCCAGGGAAAACTCGGCCTGCTCCACAAGCCTGGCCACGTCGAATATCTCGCTGTATTTCTGCTCCCTGTGTTCGAACTCGTCTGATGACATCGCCCTGTCGGCCCTTACGGAAAGCCTTATCCTCCTGATGTCCCTGTCGCACTTTACTGCCACCAGCATGAATCTCTGGTCGAGCTCCTTCCTGAAGTATTCCAGCTCCTCGAAAGAGTGTATGCCGGCTATAGCCACCATGTCGCTGCCCAGCTTCCTGACCTCTTCCACTGTCCTGATGGCCACAGCTGCGGGGCCGAGCCTCTTCCTTATGTCCTCCCTTATCTCGCTCTCCACGTACTCGTTTATCTCTGTTATGCCCCTGGCCTTGGGTTCCAGCCTGGTTATGACGTCGCCCATGTTGAACGTGGGTATGCCATGCTTCTCGAAAACACTGAGAACCTCGTTCTTGCCTGAGCCGGGCATGCCGACTATGCAGATTACCTTCATTTTCCCACCTTCATGAACTGTGCCAGAAGGGCCTCCAACTGAACCTCGGGTGTGCCGCCCTGGTTTATCCTGAACTCGAACTCTCCGACCCGGTCTATCAGGTCGGCCTTCTTCCCGTCCGCCAGCTCCAGATTGAACACCTGCTGGTGTATACCCTTTATTATGTCCTCACCTGCGAGCCCCTGGCTTATGAGCATGTTGTACAGCATCTTCCTGGCGTCCTTGAAGCTGCCCTTAATTGCAAGCTCCACCATCTCCTTTATGTCCTGCGGCTTGGCCTGGTTGGCTACTGAATATATCGTCTCCTTCGTCACCTTTCCCAGTGCAGCGGTGGCCTGCAGGAGGTTGACCGCCTTCCTCATGTCCCCTCCTGATATCTCGTATATGGACTCGAACGCGCCCTCGCCTATCTCCAGCTTCTCGCTCTTGGCTATCCTGTCAAGGTAGGCTGCCACATCCTCCTTCTCCAGCCTCCTGAACCTGAATACCGCGGCACGGGATTGTATGGGGTCTATTATCTTGTTGGAGTAGTTGCATGAAAGTATGAAGCGGCACACGTCAGAGAACTTCTCTATGGTCCTCCTGAGGGCCTGCTGGGCCTCCCCTGTCAGGGAATCCGACTCGTCCAGGAACACTATCTTGAAATCGGCGCCCATCGGCTTCACCCTGGCGAAGTCCTTTATCCTCCCCCTCACGACGTCTATGCCCCTCTCGTCTGATGCGTTCGTCTCCTGGAAGTTATCATGCCAGTGCTCCCCGAAAAGCTCCCTTGCAAGGGCTATCGCGCAGCATGTCTTTCCCGTGCCGGCGGGGCCGGCGAACAGGAGGTGGGGTATGGACTTGGATTCTGCCCAGGCCTTCAGCCTGTCCACGACATGCCTCTGGTTGACGACATCAGCCAGCCCCCTGGGCCTGTATTTCTCTGTCCATATCTCCATACAACTTAGTTGGGTTAATGGTTTTAATACTTGCTGACAAGTTTTACTAAGGTGAGGCATGGTCAGGGTTTGCATAACAGGGACACCAGGGACAGGCAAGTCAGAGATAGCCAGGAGGCTGTCCAAGGAGCTCGGTTGGAAGATGGTCGAGCTGAACAAGCTCGCAAAGGAGAAGGGCTGCATAGCCGGATACGACGAGAAGAGGGGCTGCGAGGAAGTGGACGTGGAAAAGCTGGCCAGGGAAGTGGAAAAAATGGAAGGCGACCTGGTGCTGGAGTCCCACTTCTCGCACTACATGCCGTGTGACGCGGTCTTCGTGCTCAGGGTGGACCCGAAGGAGCTCAGGAAAAGGCTCCAGAAGAAGGGCTGGAAGGAGAAGAAGATAAAGGAGAACATGGAGGCAGAGATAACAGAGGTGTGCAAGTCAGAGGCGCTGGAAGAGGAGAAGAGGGTCTATGAGGTTGACACGACCCGCAAGAAGCCGGAGGAGGTAGTGGAAGAGATACTCAAGGTGATAAATCCCTTCCTGAGGTGAGCATGATACACACCATAGGGCTTTTCGGGGCATTGACTGCGGTATTCCTGGCGGCCGGGTGGCTGATGGGAGGGCTGCTCGGCATGGGCGCGTTCCTCTGCATCGCGGCCGCCATAAACTTCGTTTCATACTGGTATTCAGACAGGATGGTCCTGCGCCTTTACAGGGCCAGGCCGTCAGGCGATGAGAAACTGGCCAGGATAGCAAAGGAGCTGGCGCACAATGCCAAGATTCCCGAGCCCAAGGTCTACATCGTGCCCTCTGCCGCCCCGAATGCATTCGCCACTGGCAGGGACCCCGAGCATGCGGCCGTTGCGGTGACAGAAGGCCTTCTGGAGTTCCCGGAGGACGAGATAAGGGCCGTCATGGCCCACGAGATAGGCCACATAAGGAACAGGGACATTCTGGTTTCCACCCTGGCCGCCACAATAGGGGGGGCGGTGTCATACATGGCCCAGATAGGCTACTGGTCCCTCTTCACGGGAGGGGGCAGGAGGGGAGAAGGCGGCCTGATAGGCCTCTTGCTTGTCATCATATTCGCCCCAATGGCCGCGCTGCTGGTTAGGATGGCCATCAACAGGGGGAGGGAATACAGGGCGGATTTCTTCGGGGCCGTGGTCACCAAGGACCCCAAGGCGCTGGCATCGGCGCTCAGGAGGATATCAGAGGTGACTGTCAGGGGCCCCATAAGGGGCGTTAGCGCAACTTCCCACATGTGGATAGTGAACCCCTTCAAGCAGGACTGGTTCACCGGGCTCTTCTCCACGCATCCTCCCCTGCAGAAGAGGATAGAAAGGCTCGAGACGATGAGCGCGAGCGTTTGAGGTTGAGATGAAGATAGTACAGAAGCTTATCGGATTGGGGGCGGACATCAGCACCAAGAAGGCCCTGAAGCTGGCACTCAAGACCATCGGCGCCAAGGAAGAGAATGTAGACAAGATATACGTCGAGCTGAAGAACAGCCTGAACAGGGAAAGCTTCCTGAAAGCCAGACCAAGGGACAGGATGGTGATACTCCCGGCCTGCCTCAGGAATTCCAGGAAATGCAGAGCCAAGCTGACAAAGGATGGGTATTCCTGCGAGATGTGCGGGGCATGCAAGATAGGGACGATAAAGAAACGCCTCGAAGGGAAGGGCCAGAGAGTTTTTGTGGTGCCAGGGGGCTCCATGGTCCTGGAGATATTGAAGAGGCACAAGCCGAAGGCGGTGCTGGGAGTGGCATGCCTGAACGAGCTGGTAAGTGCCGTGGAGAACATAAGCCTGCCCTCGCAGGGCGTCCAGCTTCTCAGGAACGGGTGCATAGACACTGACGTAAGCCTTGAAGAGGTGTTCTCTGTCATGGACGGAAACGGAAAGAAAATAAATACAGGAGGCAAATAAGAACTATGGTAAACAAAGAGCTGATGGAAGTGCTGGCATGCCCGAAGTGCAAGGGCAAAGTGGAGCTGAAGAACAGGTTCGTCATATGCAGGAAGTGCAAGCTGGCCTTCCCTGTACTGGACGATGTCCCTGACATGCTCATAGAGGATGCCTGGCCGCTGGAGAAGGCCGAAAAGGCGGACTTCCTTCACAAGTTAAGGTTATGAGACTCACTTTCGAGGAGGGGATGTCCCTTCTGGAGGAAAGGGATTACAGGGAGCTCTCCAGGAGGGCAAGGGATACCGGCAGGATGGGCCCTGAGGAGGCAGAGACATTCGAAAGGCTCAGGGATATGCTCGGGGATTATCCCCCGGAGAGGCCGCCCCTTCTGAAGGGGCCTTCGCCCGCCTGGTACCCCCTGAATGTCCTCTCCTATCCCCTGAGATTCTTCGGGTACTGGTGGGGGCCCGTCATGGACCACATACAGGTTGGCATAGACCTGGACGTCTGCCCCAAAGCGGGGGATAGGACGCAATAAGCATTTAAAAAAGCCTGCGGATATTCTATATACAAGCCGGGGTGGCTGAATGGCTAAAGCGCCAGACTTGAGTTCCAGATATTAAGAGCCCGCTGGGGCGATGACTTTTTGGCTTGACTCTGATTCGGCGGCATGTGAGGAGAAAGCCGTGGCCTCTGGTCACGATATCTGGTGTCCTTCGGGACGTGCAGGTTCGAATCCTGTCCCCGGCGCTCATTTTCTTTTCACAGCGAACAGTATCGAGTACACCACAGTAAGCGCTATCATGGCCCAGAAGAACGCCTCCAGGGTGGGGCCTATCAGGATGACATCCTTCAGAAAGCCTGCCGCCATCGCGCCCCCTATCCTGCCAAATGACAGGCAGAGCTCCACGAAGGCGAATGATGTTGCCCTGAACTCTGCCCCTGATATGTCAGAGGCGAATGCCCTGGCGCCCATCAGGCCAGCTGTCCTGCCGAGGGAGAGGACGCCGGTAAGGACGGCCAGCATTATAAGGCTGTTCATGAACTCCAGGAGCAGGAAGGAGAGAGCCATCATGAGGAGGGCTATTATGATTACGGGCTTCCTGCCTATCCTGTCAGCCAGGTGGCCGAACGGCACAATCCCGGCCATGGTTATGAAGGCCGACGCCATGAATATGCCGCCCACCACCAGTATGTCGAAGCCCAGGTCAATGGCGTAAAGGGGTATTATGATGTCCCGGGCGCCTTCTGCCACCCCTAGGAACACGACACCAAGCACTACAAGGAGCAGGAAGTTGAGCGGGTCCGCCCTTATGACCCTGGCATAGTTCCTTGCGACTGACCTGATGGGCGTCCTCTTCTCCCCGAGGTTCATGAAGAGCACCGCAACACACCCGACAAACATGAGGAGGGCCCAGAACAGGAAGAGTAGGACCATGCCCATCGCTGCCGCCACTGCCCCGCCTATGAGCGGCCCGAAGACGAAGCCGATCTGGTATAGCATCTCCATCTTGGAGAGGGCCTTGGCCCGTCCCTTGTTGATTATTGTCGTGACTGAATTGAGGGTGAGGTAGAAGAGGCTGGCGAATACGCCGATGAAGAAGAACACCAGTATGAACCACTCTATTGTGCTGCTCAGCGTGAGGATGAGAGAGAAGAAGCCGAGGAAGGCCATGGAGGCCAGGATGGTGTTCCTCTTGCCCAACCAGTCGGCGAACATGCCGCCTGCAGCGCCCGACACCATCTTGCCTATGTTGTAGGCCGAGCTGACGAAGGATATCTGCAGGGCGCTGGATGTTATGGTGGTCAGGAAGGCCGGGAGTATCTTGGATACCGCATTGTAGCCCAGTGCCATCAGGAAGTTCAGCAGGTACAATATCCTGTTCGCCCTCATATGTAGTCCTTTATCTTGTGGGTCATCTGCTCATGGAGAAGCCAGAGTACCAGTATTATCGCGTCCAGCGAGGAGGCCAGGCCCAGGGCGAACTCGGTCTCCAGGACGAAGACGCCGTGCCAGGCAACGGAGCTGAAGGGGTAGAGGGGCCGCATGGCAGTCTCTGCCCATATCAGGCCGTCAAGCGCCAAGTGGAATATCCAGCCGAAGGAGAGTATGCCCAGGAAGAGGCCCCATTTTTCCTTTCCCCACTTGTAGGAAACCAGTGAAAGGGCGGCGAATATTATGGGGAATATTATAGAATGGGTGACGCCCCTGTGGATGTTCACATGAGTGCCTGTCAGGAGGGTGAGCAGCCAGCTTATGGGTATGTCTATGTCAGGGGCAAGGCCGGCTATGCCTGCTATAAGTATGAAGTACAATGGGAACTTCTTCCTGGAGAAATGGTCCCTGAAGATGTCCACCAGGACTATGGTGAGTATCACGTGGGTCACTGCAAAAGGCATAAGTTGTCTCCCCGGACGCCTGGCTCAAGATGACTGCTTCTTTTTTCCGGGCCTCTTTATTTCCTTGGGCCTGTCGCCGGTAAGGTCGAATATCCTGGATGGCGGCCCGTCATGCGTCCCGTCGTCTATTATGTAGTCTATGAATATCCGCATGTCCTCGGTTATCTCCTTCACGTTCTTTATGTATCTCCCCCCAGTCTTGTTGACCGAGGTGCTGACGAAGGGTATGCCCGCTTTCTTGACCAGCTTCTCGAAGGGGTGGTCTGGCATCCTGACACCTATGTTGGCTCTTGTGCCCACCCAGAAAAGGAACACCTGCTTCTTCTTCCTGAGTACCATCGTGTAGGGCCCGGGAAGCCTGTCCATCTCCCTCGGGTACTTTACCCTGAAGTTCTTCTCGACCCAGTCCTTGCTTGGGGCTATTACGGAGAACGGGGCGACAGACCCCTTTGCCCTCCTTATCTTGGAGACCGCGTCGGACTTGTTGGCGTTGCACCCTATGCCGTAGATGGTGTCGGTGGGGTACACGAATATGGCGCCCCTTTTCATCTCGGTTATGACCTGCTTCTGGAGGACAGGGTCCTTCATTATCTCCTTCATCTTGATGACCATCGTCATGCTTTATTCTTGGGCCAAGGCGTAATAAATGCGGAAAGCAGTGGCTGGGCAGTTAAATCAACAAAAACAGAAGCAGAAAAAAGGAAAATCAAGCCGCCGGCTCAACGGGCTCAGCCGGCGGGACAGTCTCCTCCTCCACAGGGGCAGCGATGTGCTTGATTATGACGACGTCTCCTATCGCCTCCACCATGGGGAAGGGTATTATCAGGCCTTTCTTGGAGCCAAGCATCTTGGACACGTATGAGCCCTTCATGGCCTTTATGACAAGGGACCTGAGCTTGAACCTCTTGAGGTCGCACTCGACGTCCTCTATCTTTCCGACGTACATGCCCCTGCTCGTGAAAACGTCCTTTTCCCAGGTTTCTGAAACAGCCGTTACCTGTACCATATCTCCCTCCAAATTATAATCATCTATAAGGCTTTTAAGCGTGTAATGTAATTAGAAATAAGACTTATAAGCTTTTGCTTGCAAGTCGCATAATGCGTATGCTGAGGTGGCCGAACGGTTAAGGCGCAGAACCTTTCCGTCTGGACGGTCTGGTGCGCAAGTTTGCTAAACCTGTGGGCTATGCCCTTGAGGGTTCGAATCCCTTCCTCAGCGTCATGGCATCATTCGAAGAGCACGCTGCCAACATGCAGCTGAAAGGCCTGGTAATAACCATGATACTTTCGGCACTGGGCTTCCTGGTGGCCCTGCAGTGGAGGGACGCAATCTCCGCCACCATAGACGTGCTGATACCCGCAGGCGAGGGCCTGACCTACACCTACATGGCCACGGGGCTGGTCACCATAATAGCTGTGGTCATGGCATTCGTGCTGATAAGGATACAGCAGGCCAACCTGATACCTGACAGGTACGAGAACAGGGTGAAGAACGGCGTCAGAAGAAGGGCGAAGAAAAGGAAGAAGTGATTACGGGGCAATCATCCTGCCTTCTGCGATGAACGGCTTTGTCCCGGCAGACCCGGGCATGGCGAATATCATTCCCCTTATGTCTTCCACATCACCGTCTGTCAGGCCGTAGTCTGCCATGAGGCCATTGTACACCTCCGGGAACACTTCCCGGAACCCCATCATTATGCCGTACTCGAATATGAGCCTCCTCTTCTGCTCCGTTATGTCGTAGGTCAGCTTGCCCCTCTCCTCCTCCGGGGCCTCCCAGTAGCCTTTCATAAGCGCATTGTGTTCCTTCATTGCGGCAGTCAGCCTGCCGTACAGGGCGTCTACCCTCTTCCGCCTGTTGTTGGAATCCATCTTCCAGAAATCCGGTAGCAGGCTCTCCCTTGTGACCCTCTCCTGCATCCCCAGCAGCCTCCTGAGAACCGGCTCTGAGGGGAAGTCTCCGGCTTCTGTCAGTTCCCTTCTCCTCCTGAGCATCTCCGCCTTTTTCAGGTACCTTTCCGCTCCTGCCATAACTGGTATTGAGGGCAAGCTTTAAAAGAAGTGAGTGGACCGACCGGGACTCGAACCCGGAGCCTCCGCCAGATAAGACCCGTGGGAAATATATTCTTCCCAACAGATTTGCCAAGGCGACGATCTACCATTGATCTATCGGCCCTTTACTGTATACCTATTATACTCTTAACCAGGGTTTTAATCTTTTCGCTCTTTATGTTGGACATGGCATTCTCGTCCCAGAAGCCTTCCAGGGGCTTCCCGAAGTTGCCTGCCTTGTTGTACCGGTAGGCCTGTATCAGCCTCTCTGCGCTGTCTATGTCGTTCACGAACCTGGCCTCTAGTGTCTTGCCCTCATTGAACTCTTCCCAGAGCTCCCTTATTTCCTTGGCTGTCCCTTCCGGGATGGTTGAGAGAAGCTCCTCCAGGCCCTCCTTCTCCTTGGCGAGCTTCTCTGCCTTCGGCATGTGGCCGCCGCCCTGCCAGGCCTCTGTCGTTATGATGTCGCCGACCTTTGCCTCTGCCATGTCGTGCACCAGGGCCATCTTTATCGCCTTGCACCTGTCTATCCCTTCTGCTGGGAGGGCCATGCACATCAGGGCCATCATGAAGCTGTGGTCAGCCGTGCTCTCTGCGTTCTTCACTCCCCTCTCTACCCATCCTGACCTCCTGACGTGCTTTATCTTCTCCATCGCTTCCAGGAACTCCTTGAACCTTTCCATCATGTCACCTCATGGGCCAGGGCGGATTTGAACCGCCGATCTCCGCCTTGTAAGGGCGGCATCCTAACCAACTAGACCACTGGCCCAATGCGACTGCCGGGATTTGAACCCGGGCTATCAGCTTTTTCACCAGCTGGTTGCCGGATTCCCCAAACCCCTCTGGGATTTGAGTTGGGAAGCTGAGGTCCTACCACTAGACTACAGTCGCGTTATATGTAATTTAATGGGTTATGGGTTTTAACCTTTTTTCTCGTGCCTCTTGCAGAAATAGTCCCTGCAGACCTGGGGCCTGGTCTCCCAGATGGCGCAGGATGCCTTCTCGCCTTCCCTTCTCAGCCAGGGACAGTTGAACAGCTCCTTTCCTGTTTCGGGGTCGAACCAGAGCTCTGCGTGGGTGAGACTGCCGTCCTTCCACATCATCTTGGCTGACCTGAGTATGTCAGACCTGCCCTCTTCCCGCCACCTCTTCACGTCATCGTGCGTGGCGGTCAGCATGCCGCCATATCCCATGCAGCATTTCCCGCACTGCCTGCACTCGAACTCCCTGGCTGCCATAATAATTGTTCCTTTGTAACATTTAAAAAGACTCATTACCATATCCAAAAGCACCATGACCCGGTTTATCTACGCAACGGACCTCCACGGGAGCCTGGACCTGTACGAGAAGCTCCTGGGCTATGCCGTGAGCGAGGAGGTTGACGCCGTCCTTATCGGCGGGGACATAAGCCCGCTGGCAGCCATACCGGTCCAGAGGGACTTCCTGCAGAACTACCTTGTCCCCAGGCTGAGGGACTTCAGGAAGAAGCACAAGAAGGAGATATTCATCATAATGGGCAATGACGACTTCAGCGTGAACATGGATGTCCTGGAGAAGGCCGAGCAGGAGGGCATCCTCAAGACCTCCAACATGAAGTCCCACAGGTTCAGGGAAATCTTCATAACAGGCTATTCCTACATTGCGCCGACGCCCTTTCTCATAAAGGACTGGGAGAGGCTGGAGCAGGAGATAAAGAAGGACCTGAGGGCCCTGGCCAAGAAGAGCGACCCAAGCAAGACCATATTCATGTTCCACATACCCCCATACAAGACCAGGCTCGACAGGCTCTGGAACGGGGAGAGCGCAGGCAGCATCGCCGTGAAGGAGTTCATAGAGGAGTTCCAGCCCCTGCTCACGCTGCACGGCCACATACACGAGTCGCCTGACATGTCAGGGGCCTGGAAGGAGAAGTTCGGGAAGACCGTCGGCATCAACCCGGGGAACGGAAGGTACGTGATATTCGACTCCGGTCTCAAGGACATCAAGCTCAGGGAATAGGCACCCGTAAGCCTTTTTAAGCCATCCCCGAACACTCAATGGGGGGATGATGATATTGCTTTGACGGGCAATCTGACCCCCGCTTCATGTTTTCTTCATGTGCGGATAAGGCTCCCATTCTGTCTCCGGGTCTGCCCTTATTCTCGCGAATTCCCTGTTCAGGGCGCCCTCGAACTCCCTCTTTATTTCCGGATCCCTGAGCGGGTGTTCCGGCGGCAGGGTGCCGTCGACAAAGGCTGGCTGGTGGCCGACGCAAGTGTTATAGTCGCCTATCTCGTCCCCGTCCAGGTATACCCTCAGGGCTCCGAAGCGCCCCGGTCTTACTGACAGGTCTAGGCCGTACTTCTTGCTAAAAGCAGGGAGGTCAGTGTCCTGGTTTCTGTTAAAGAAACCCATATGTTTTATACTTGTCGAGCACCGGTTTTGTCGGTTTCGGTTGGGACATTGTCGAACAAGCCTTATAAAATTTTCTTCCATCTCTTCTTATGACTCTGCCCAAATCAAGTCTCATAAAAAGGCAAAGCCTGAGGCATTACGGTCATGACATGAGAGTCCTCAGGGAGAACGATGTCCAGAACGTGTACAGGGAAGGGGGACAGCTGCCTGCGCTGAGCCTGAAGGTGTATGAGCTGGAGGGGACAGGGCCGGATTCAAGGCGGCACCTGGACCACTCTATAGAGAGGTACAACATACTGAGAACCTGCGGGGGCGTAGGTGTGGCCATACTCACGGGCTTCCCGAAAAGGCACGTTTTCGGTAAAGGTGACACGAAGCTGCTTCCGGAAGACGAATGGACAACGACAGAATGCTGCAGCCTCACCATGTTTTCCCAACGCACTGTATTTGACTGGCACTTCGCAGGTGGCAGGAGGATCCACATAAAGGTGGAGGAGCTAAGGACAATAGTGCCTGTTCTTGCAAACTTCTATCTCAAGGACGGGGAGCCGGTGGATACCGGAGTCGGGGGCGGGCTCATGACAGAGGCCTTGCACATACCAGGCGATGAGGCCCAGATGTACAGGAAAAAGGACTTCGATGAGAAGAGGTTCCTCTACAAGGAAGTTTTAGGGGAGGGAGCAAGAAGGGAGCCCAAAAGGGTGCTCTCCCCCAGGTTCGCTGTAGAGATGGCAGAAGGATAAATATACTCACTCCAATTCTAAAGCATGATACTGCAGGACATCCTGGGGAGGCTTAAATGGTCAGGGGAGTTGAAGCAGTGCGAGATAGTCATAAGGCACAGGGGAGCCCCGGAAGATGAGATGTCCATATCAGGGGACAAGATAACCGAGATAAAAAGGGGGCACTTCTCTTACAAGGGGGAGAGGGAAGAGGTGACCATACCTATGCATCGGATTCTGGAGGTAAGGAGGGGTCTGAAGACCCTATGGAAGAAGCGAAGCGTGAGGTAGAGAGGTTCTGGGCGAAGAGGGGGGAGAACTCGCTCAGGATGTGGAAGAGGGCAAGGAGCCCCCTCACCGTGTCCAGGAACTTCCTGCTCATCTGGCTGGCCAAGTACGTCCCCTCTCTCAGGGCCAAAAGGGCTCTCTACCGGCTATCCGGCATGAGGGTCGGGAAGGGGGTTTCCGTCGGCATAGGGGCCGTTTTCGACCTGTTCTTCCCGGAGCTTATAGAGATAGGGGACAACACCATCATAGGGTATGACACTCTGGTGCTTTCCCATGAGTTCCTGCAGGAAGAGTGGAGGAAAGGGAAGGTAAGGATAGGGAAGGACGTCATGATAGGCGCCAGGTCTCTGGTCATGCCCGGCGTAAGCATAGGGGACGGGGCAAAGGTGGCGGGCTATTCCCTCGTGAACAGGGACGTCATGCCGGGAGAGTTCGTGGGCGGCGTCCCAATCAAGAAGCTGTCATAGGACTACGCAGTCAAGCCTAACGCCCTTCTTTTCTGCCCGGCTCTGGAAGCCGACGTTCCTGAACTTCTGTATCACCCACATGTTGGTCTTGGCGTGCATGGTGATCTCAGGGACCAGTATGGAGGATGTGCCGGGGGCGAAAGCCATCATGGGAAGCAGCTGATCCGAAAGATTCCGGTCCACTGCTGCCCCGCTGTCCAGGGCGGCCAGCAGGCCGTTCGCCGCCTCCCTACCTACCTTCTCTGAGGGCTTGCCCCTCTCACCGAGGCCGTCTGACCCCATAACGGAGCCGTCTGTCCTTGCCCAGAGCACCATCCCGGAGCCCGGGCAGGCCGAGTCGACATAATGCGGTGTTATCTTGCCCTTCAGGCCCCTCTTCTTCAGGATTTCGGCCGCTGCCTGGGCCTGGCGCTCCGCCACATTGGCTTTCTGGAGGGCTGAGCTAGCGATTGAGACTCCCATTATCTCCTTCACCTTGCCCTGCTTGAGCAGCTTGAGGGGCTTCAGGTCCCTGAAGGGCTGTATGGTCATCGTGACGTCTGCCCCGCCCTTCGGGTAGAAGCCATGCCTCTTAATTTCAACTGTGGCCTTGTAGCCCATCTTTTCGAGCACAGGCAGCAGGACATTCTGCGTGTACTGGACCGGGGGAGCGAACTTGCCAAAGGTTGCGCCTCCCGTTATGTGGACCGTTACCGGCTTGCCTGCCTGGGCCGCAGGCAGCTTCAGTGACTGGAATATGAGGCCTATAGAGCCTGCAGTGGAAACCCTTATCTCTATGGGCTTGGGCTGGAGCTTGCCCGGGCGGAAGAATATCTCCCTGGAGCCCAATACAGCGCCTTTCAGTTCCCCTCCGCACAGGCTGGCAATGGCCTTTATGCCCTCCAGGTGCTGGGTCTTCAGGCCCGGCTGCTTACGTTTGGCCCTGATATTGAACACGTGCAGGGGCTTGCCTGAGACAGCGGACATGGCTACAGCTGTCCTGATTATCTGGCCGCCCCCCTCCAGCCTGGAGCCGTCTATCTCAACAACCGGCATGCTTTATTTTTGTCCCCAATCAATTATTAAGCAATGCCTAGGTTCGTGATACATGAGCACCACGCAAGGAGGTTGCACTGGGACCTCCGTTTGGAGATGGCCGGCGCCCTCAAGAGCTGGGCCGTCCCGAAGGAGCCGCCTAAAGAGGCCGGGGTGAAGAGGCTGGCCATAAGGACAGAGGACCACAAGCTCTCGTACATAGGCTTCGAGGGGAACATACCCGAAGGGATGTACGGCGCAGGGAAGGTGGAGATATGGGACAGCGGCACGTACGAGATGGTGGAGAGCAAGAAGGACAAGCTCGTGTTCGTGATGAAGGGCAAGAAGCTGAAGGGCGAGTACTGCCTGGTCAAGTTCCTGACAAAGGAGAAGAAGCCGGCCTGGCTTTTCTTCAAGACTAAGTCCTGACTACATCGCCGGCCTTCGGGGCCTCGACGTCGAAGCCCTTCTTGTTGAGCTCAGCAGCGAACTCCGCTGTGTTGTCCCCGTGGACCAGGACGATCTTCTTGGGCTTCACCTTGTTGAAGAACTTCATAAGGTGCTGCTTGTCGCAGTGGTCAGAGAAGTCCAGGAACCTGACTTCCATCTTGGGCACCACATCTGTATCGTCCTGGACGAACCTTCCCGTATCCAAGAGTTCCCTTCCCGGGGTCCCGTCAACCTGGTATCCCGTAAGCAGCAGGGCGTTCTTCTCATCATTGTAGAGCTTCTTAATATAGTAAGTGACAGCACCTGCCTGCAGCATGCCTGCGGTGGATATTATGATGCAATTCTTCTTCAGGACCTCCTTCCTCTGCCTGGAGTTCCTTATCTTTATGGCATCCTTGAAGGCCTTCCTGACTTCCTCCGGGTTCTTCAGGGATGAAGGGTATTTCAGCATGGCCTCTGTGGCCCTCACTCCCATCCCGTCCAGATATACAGGTATGCCCAGGCCCGACATGTTAACCAGCATCTCCTGGGTCCTGCCAACAGCGAAGCAAGGTATTATCGCGCTGCCTCCCCTGTTGACGACTGTCTTGACGTGCTCCCTCAGCCCGTTGGCGAGTATGGCCCTGTCAGGGTGGTCCTTGTAGGAATAAGTGGATTCTGATATCAGGACATCTATGTTCTTGTAGCTGGTGTCTGCCCCGGGGCTTATCTCAGTGGGGATGAACTTTATGTCGCCTGTGAACACTATGCGCTTCTTCCCTGTGTCGATGAGGGTTGATGCAGAGCCCGGTATGTGGCCGGCATTGTACAGGGTAACCTTGGATTTTCCTATGTTGATGGGCTGGTTGTAGCCGAGGACCCTCTTGTGGGCATACATGGTGGCTATGTCCTTCGGGGAGAACCTGGACACCAGGCCCTTCTTCTTCTGCACCTTCAGGGAATCCTCAAGCAGTATCCTGGAGAGCTC
>Ga0180431_10004013_pt1 | contig 18556 bp, 12 predicted proteins | sample SS_ome_11_FD_132459 | JGI IMG/M metagenome (GOLD analysis project Ga0180431, IMG submission 132459) | Hypersaline lake sediment archaeal communities from the Salton Sea, California, USA - SS_1_MS_1 metaG | ecosystem: Environmental > Aquatic > Non-marine Saline and Alkaline > Hypersaline >... | reverse complement strand
GTGCTGCGGAAAAGCACACTATGGAAGAAAAAGCTGACGCTGCTGACCTACCTCGCGACGCTTGCAGGATAGCCCTTGGCCCGCCGCAAACGACCGCGTGAAATGTGCAAAACCCGAACTTAGCGTGGGTTGCAACATTTGAAGAAGATGAAGAAGGCAGGGAAGAAGTCACAACCAAGTATGGGTTTATCGACAAGTGTGGCAAGCTGGTAATACCATTCCAGTATGATTCGGCCTTCTCGTTCAAAGATGGACTGGCAGCCGTGACAATTGGCGGAATTGAGAGTCTTATCAACCGCGAAGGACGTTCTGTGTGGACAGCTCAAGTGGATTGGAGCGATCCTTTGGAGGTGCTAGACCGCATGGGGGCGCAAGTTGACACTGACGGGAAGAATCGAATAACCGAAATTAACTTCACCGGGACGAGGATTACGGATAGTGTATTGCAGAAGATTGACTTGGTGAATTCGAAAGGACTGACGCACGTAACTGATTTGTCTCTCGCAAACGTAGTTCGCGGAAAGGGGATCACAGATGCAGGTCTCAAGTTCCTCGCGAAATTGCCTAGTCTGGAGTGCTTGGATGTGTGCCAGACGCACATCACAGGAAGGGGGCTGACGCATATCAGTCGGCCCGACAAGCTGAGAGAGCTTGATCTTAGCTATAGCCAGTTAACGGATGCAAGCATCGTACACTTAGAGAAGTTCTCCAATCTCCGTGATCTTGATCTGACGGGAACAGGCATCACAGACGGTGCGATACGGGTGCTAAAGGGACTCAAACGACTTGAGCGGTTGTGTGTCATTGAGACGAAGATCACAGAAAATGGCGCCAAAAAACTCGAGGCTGCGTTGCCGAACACGGAAATCCTGCACTGGTGAAGTGGACCACCGTTTCTCACATCCCCTTGACGGCGGAGACGAGAACCGATAAAAAGCGGTAGGAACAAGACAATTGGATCGATGCCGGAGGGCATTGACCGCGTTGTTCCTTGACAAGTTGGATAGGAAGCGCCCCGTTCCGATGATCCGCGCGCACTGTAAGCGCAGCGATCGCAGAACCCAGCCTACGCTGCACGCCTTAGCGTGACGATAGGAAGATGCTTTCGTCCCGCGTGAAACCTCACCTGAAGGTCAAGCCGCACACCCGGCTTGCCCTTCATCGGCACACGCGGCGCCGCACAAGGCGAACCGCGTGGCCAACGTGTTCGCGGTTCGAGCGTACTGTTCGTTGGCCGGCGGATACCGAACCCTGACGGAGGTAGGAAATCTAGAGTGCAGATCGATGCAAACTGTATAGCACCACTGAGAGCACCTTGCGACTTTCCTGTTTCCCTAAGTCCTTACCCACGACTAACCTTGCGCGATCTGGCCTTCGGCCTCCGGAGCCGAAGGTTTCAGGTTCGAGTCCTGACGACGTTGCGCAATCTCTTCGGGTACAACATACTCAACCATGTACATTTGAATACCATTGTCGGCAAAAAGTCGCTCAAGCAATGGATTTGTGACTCGGAGGATTGTGGACGAATAGAACCTTGGCAAGAACAGCTTTTTCTATGGAATTTCGAAGATGCATCTGCGAATCTGGACTTCCTAAACTGGAACTCCCCTCCCGTGGCGCGAGTGAAAACGCTTCTCCGACAACATCACGTGTTTCCATGGCAAGAGTATCTCGAAGACATCTGATCATCCTCATTCTCCGCTGGACGGTTCTGACACTTGGTCTTCTGTTTGGTGCGATCTTCGGGTATCGCGCACTCTGCCCGCCGGTAAGTGACGCTTTTTCGCCGCAAGAGCTTGCGGCTGCGCAAGCTGCACTGACTCCCCGAACCAAACCGATCGAGCAGGTCCGTCTCGGCGAGCGGACCGCCGGAAAGAACCCGCTTCGCAAGGAAGTTGACGAAGGCACCGAGCCGACGCCGGAAACCTGGCGGCAGGTCAATCTCGTGATGACCAAGCCCAGCGGCAAGGAGCTTCAAATTGAGCTTCTCCGTCCGTTGGACTGGTTAGAAGCAATCGAGGCAGAACCCGGCAGCACAATCGACCTCGACTTACCCGAGATGGGCGCGACCGGCCCGGCAGAGGTTCTCTCAATCGCCCCGTGTCCGACAATTCAACCCGGCGATGGCAACGTCGTCACCGGCCGCTTCACTCACGAACCCGACGGCGAGTTGGTCAACGTCCACCGTGCGTGCTTGGATGATCGTCTAGAAAGCAAATCCGCAGTCCACGACCGAACGACACCTTGGACCCAACAACGAAACAAGCAGCAAATCGGCGTCGACTGGCAATTCACCACCGCCGATACCCGCATAAAACTCAAACGGGTGTACCCGAAAATTAGGACTTGACGAACCACTAGCGGAATTCGTAATTGGGATTATCTCGGCTGAAGTCCTTGTCGGCAAATCCCTGATTGAGTTTCAGGTTGAGATACGTGTACTCCTCGATCAACTGGGGCTGTTTTCCGGGTGCCTCGGGCCAATCATAGGCCTCGTAGCGAATCGGGATGTTCCGTTCATCGTCGATGAATATCCGGGCGAGGTGGAAGCAGAAGTTGCGCCGCGGCACGGGATGGACCACCTGAATCACGGTGCAACCCCGGCCGTTGATCTTGGCTCCTTCTATGAACTTCACATCGCACTCGCCGTAGTTGATGTCTTGCTCGGCGACTTGAATGAGCAGGCACGTCAGGTTCAACATGCCGATTTCCGTCAACGGGTATCGCTGCCCGCGTATGGCGATTGGGCCGTCCGGCGCAATCGAGACCGTTTTGAACAACTTTTTTTCGAGCCCGGTGCCGTGAGCCCACATCTTGCCGCCGTTCTGCCCCTCGACATAGAGGCACTCCTGGCCCTTGAACCTGTCGGGGGCAAGGAACCTCGTATACACGCTAAACGGCTTGTGGCGGACCTTGATGAACATGTATTGGTAACCGCCGACTTTGCCGAAGAGCCGTTCGCGTTTGACGACGGTGGCCGAATAGTCTTGGATCTTCTCGATGCTCTTGATCCCTTCACGGGCCCGACGCAGTGCGGGCATCAGGGGATGTTCGCCTTGACCGCCTTCAAAGGCAGGGGCCTCATCGGCGCCGGCGACGGAATCCAACTCGTGCATAATTCGTCGCCGCTTTGGCCGCGCAGGCTCCTCCATGCGCGGCTTCGTCGAGTGGGTCAGGATCGCAACCGCTTCCTTCGAGGATTCGGGCGATACGTGCTCGTAGGGTTGAACGCTCGTTTGAGGCGACTGATCTTGGGCCCACACCAGGACGGGCGCCAGACCGAGCAATGTCGCGGCATAGAGCCGGCGCAAACGAGGCGTATACGAGACAGTCATGATACGCTCCTTTCCGGGGGACGTCGAGACGATGCACGCAGGGATTGGGGTTGCGAATGTGTTGCAGGGCGTTTTCGCCGGGAAGAGGCATCGTCCAACCCCCCTTAGCTCTAGAGAAGAGAATGGAATAGAGAATTGGATTGAGGTTTCCCGAGTTCAAGCTCTTCTTTCGCTTGCCATCAATGATCGGCGCACAAATTGAGGCAGGCCCGATTGGGATGTCCGGAAGACGGAGGCTTGCGACCATCAATGTCGCCCCCCATTTCTTGAGACACGGCTTCCACGATGTGCCCAAGAAGCGAAACCCCGTTTCAGAAGAGCAGTCGTATTGGGGATTCCTAACTTTTATGGTAGCCCTTTTCGCGATTCTGTGCAAGCGATTGGGCGGCCTATCGAGGGGGGCTTTTCCGCCCATTTTGGCGGTTTCTTGTCAGATGTTGGCCGGGCGTATCCTGCCGACACCCAAGTTGCCGATACCAGCTAAGGATCGGTTGAGAAACAACTGTCGTGGAACAGGGCTGCTGCCCCGTCTCCTTCCCCTGACGGGAGACCCGTCCTACGAACGCGACAGTTATTTCTCGAACGGTGCCAACCTGAGCGAGGGGCTGTCTCTTCCCCGGTCTGCGGCATCGTGGCTGACTCATGAATCGCCCAAGTCGGCGATATATGCCTTACAGTGCGGGCAGACCTCGGCCGAAGTCGGAATCTCCTCCAGGCACTTGCCGCAGATCTTCGTCGCTGCTTCCCCGCCGGTCTCGAAATCGGTAGGTTCATCGATGAATTCCGGTACCGCCAGCGCGAGCCCCGAGAGACCGGACTTGTCGGGATCGAGAATACCTCGGACCAAGCCCCCCGGCACCTCCTCAAACGGCACGGGAACCCTGATACGCGACTTGCACATCGGGCATCGCCCGGACTTGCCGGCATACTTGTCCTTGACCTTCAACTTGTGGCCGTTCGGACAAACAACCATGATGGACATTGTAGAGGCCCCGCAGATTTGGTTGGCCGTATCAAGTTGTTCCGCCGCGATATCGTTATGCTAATCCAAATTCTCATTTACTGCAACTTTCCGGGCGAGATGCCGCACCCCCCAAAAGAAGCGCACCGGGCGCCAACCGTGCTTGAGAATCATCGTGCTTGTCAAAGCGGGAACAGGTTGACCGGCCAAGTGACTGCCTCGGGCAAGCCCCCTCAACAACGCCTATTCATTCACCCGGATTTCGATGGTCTGATCTTCCTTCCGCTGAACAATCTGTACCACCAGCCCCGCCCAGGCACAATGATACAGGTTGCTCACCAGTTCTTGATACGTGTCTCCCAATACTTCAGGGGCGTGTATCAACAGCACCTTGCAGCCGGTGTTCCGCGCCTCGTTGCACAACTGAAAGAAGTCCGCGAATTTCTCGTTGTAGGACAGTCGCCGTGGCGTCTTGAAGTCGCGGTCATAACTCACGGTCTTCCAATGGGAGCGGTCGCTTCTGCGTTGGCCCGTGTTTTGTGGAGGCGTATCCCGGCGGTCCCGGCCGACAGCGGTTTGTGGAGGAGGCTCACTTTGCCCGGGCGGTTTCTGTTTTGTCGCCCGCTTTCGTGGCTTGGCAGGCTTGGCCGTCTCCCTGGCCTTCTTGCCCGGAGCCTGCTTTTCCCTTTCGGCCTCGAGGTGTTCCAGGAACCCGACCAAGGACTCGGAGAGTTCTTCCCCGGGTTCTGCCTCCTGCACTTGCTGATCCCTTGACTCCCGGAGCGTCTTGTCGTAATCGGCCTTGCTCTTCTCGTTCAACAAAGTAAGCTTGGCGGCGGCGACTTCGTCGAGCAACTCCTGCGATTCTGCGCCGTGTTTGCCCGACCGGAAGTCGCGAAGATAGATCGTCTGCCGATCAGCGGCACTCTCGATCACGTCGGAGTTGTCCTCGAACGGGCGCAGACCGAGCAGCCGGTATAAGGTCGGCGGCTGCTCCTCCGGCGGGATGGCCAACCACGTATGATACGGGTCGAACTTCTCGACCATTTTGCCTTCCCTCGTGAATTCCCGGCGGGTGCCTAAAACGACTGCACCAACGTGACCTCGTGTTCGCCGTCAACCAGCGCATAGACGCGAAAATGGACCTTGCCGGGCTTGTTCTTCAACTTCGCGTAGAGTTCGTTCAGCTTCGTGAACTGGGCAATCTTCTTTTTCAGCAGCGGGAGTTTCTTCTTGATGTCATCCTTTCGAGCACTGCTCGTCGTTGTTGCTTGCAGCTCGATCTCGAGTCGCTGCTGCTCGGCTGCCATGCCTTGCACGACCCTGGCGGCATCCGCGGCCCTGAAAAGGCGAGGCGGCATGCCCGGCAGCTCGTAGTCGATGTGCGCACCCAGGTCGACGACCGGGCGGGCCTTCGCCCCAAATGTCACGGTCAGCCAGAGTTTCGGGAGTCCTCCCTTCGTAAACCGGATACCGGTTGTCCTGCTGAGTGTGACCGTATCGACGGGCGTGAATTCGGCCTCGGGAAATTCGCCTTCGAGCCGGACGATCTGCAAACGCAACGAATTGCGGGCAGGGAGCCGGTCGCCCGGCAGGACACTCCGGCTGATCCCCGTATCCAGGTTCACCGTCACGGGGCTGACCTTTTGCGGCCGCCCCAGGGACAGGCAACGGGATTTGCCGTCGACCGTGACGACCAACCCGCAGTTCAGCAGATGGTTGGCCTGCTCCGGCACAACGCCCTGAGCCCACTGGAAGTAGAGCGTTTGATCCTTCATCGCAATGCGGGCGACGGGCGTTTGGCCGGGCGCCCCCCCGCCCCTTACCTCGTGTTGGAGATAGATCGGCCAATACTTCTTGTCCGCATCGAACTCCATGGAAAAATATCGCGGGGGGCGGATGGCAATTCGACCGCCTACGAGCTTCAAATCGACCTTCGAGTCCGGCGACAAGGTGAGTTCGCCGAGAACGTGCGTATCCGGCTTGGAACTCTCGCCGAGCGGTTCGAGATTGCCGGTTTTCCCCAAGCTGCCGAACGCAGTAATATGCGGTTTACCGGCGGCGATGATTTCGTCCGGCTCCAGCGTCCGGTTCCAGACGGTTACGCCGTCGATGAGACCGTTGAACTTGCTCCAACGGAAATCCTTGTTGCAGCGACCGATTTTCAATACGAATTCTTTCGGTTCCGGATACTTGTCAATTTTCCAGTCGGCTTTCTGGCCGGCGGATTTACCATCGATGTACAGTACGGCTTTATCCTTGTCACCATTGACGTTCGACTGCACACTCAGAGCAACATGGTGCCACTGATCGTCGTTTACCTTGGCTTTGGAGGCGAGCGTACCGGTCCCACCAACCTCGAAAGCGAGCTTGCCGTCGCGGACATGCAGGGCCTTCGCCCCATACGGGCGGTTGCCGTCGGGTGTAGTGTAGGCCATGACCGTACCGTCCTGCTGTGTCTTGATCCATGCCGTCCAGGTGAAGTTGCCGTTGAAGCTAAGCAGTTGAGATTTTTGGAGTATGATGTCCCCGCCGCTGCCGTCGAACCGCACCGCGCCGCGGTGCTTGCCCGGTTGATTGTAAGTCACGTTTCCCCGGACGATTCCGTGATGGTCGTTGCCCGACTCGTCCTCCAGCTTGCCGAACTCATCGTTCAGATGGAGGATCACGAGATTGCCCCCGGTTTTGAGGGCCGGTTGTGTGCCGGGTGCGTCGCTGCCCGGTTCGGTCTTCGGGGTGTCGGGCGGGGTGGGAGTCAGACCGGCCAGCGCCTTCTGCTTGACCGCTGCCGCGTCAATATCGAACTCGGCTCCCATTGCGTCGACAATCTCGCCGACGAGCGCCGCGTCGCCGGCGCCCTTGGCCTGTTCCAGGGCCAGTTGCATCAGGACGAACCGCTCGACCGGCCCGCCCTCCGATTTCTTACCCAACGCGAACAGTTCCTTGGCAAGCCCGAGCTTCTCGGCCGCCGGCCTCGCCTGCGAAAGCTTGTAGACCTCGTCAATCTGCTGGCGCATTTCCTTTTGGGCGTCGGCAGCGGGGACGGGACTTTTCTCGGTTGCCGGCGTTACGGGTGGCGGTTTGGGGGTTGGCGGTTTGGGGGTTGGCGGTTTAGGGGTTGGCGGTGAAGGTTCCGCTGGAGGCTTCGTTACGGCAACGGTTGTACCGCCGCCAGGTTGTTTAGGTGGCGGAACTTTGGCAGGAGTCTTCTGCCCGGCCGGCTTGGCTGGTTCGACGACAACGTCAACCGGCGTGTCCCGAAGGCATGCCACGCGAAGCCCGGTCCACCGCTCACGGAGTTCCGGCTTGCCGGCACCGTTACGGTGCGCGGATCGGCTATGATAAGCCCGGTTTCCCATGCTTGCCCCACGGCGTATACGTTGCGTGCCGGAAGGCGGACCAGCCGGATCAGTCGGGGCGGACTTTTTGTAGTAGTCTTTCCCGTACCAATCGGCACACCACTCCCAGACATTTCCGTGCATATCGTACAGTCCCCAGGCGTTGGGCTTCTTTCGGCCCACCGGGTATGTGCTGTCCGCGGAATTGCCGCTTAACCACGCGAAATCCCCAAGTTCTGTTGCGTCGTCGCCGAAACAGTATCGCGTTGTCGTTCCGGCCCTGCACGCGTATTCCCACTGGGCCTCGGTCGGCAAGCCAAACTTCACGCCCGTCTTGCTGAACTTGTCGTTGAGTTTGGCGAGAAAAGCCTGGCAGTCATCCCAACTCACCATTTCAACCGGCTTCGTCGGGCCCAGCGAATTGGCCGGATTGTCGCCCATCACCGCACGCCATTGGGCCTGGGTGACTTCGTACTTACCCAGGTAAAACGGCTTGGTAATCCTTACGCGATGTTCGATCTCGCTACGAATATCGTCATGGGAATACTGTGGAGACTGGGCTTTTGCCTCCTTCAGCGCCTGTTCCCGTTCGGCCTTCGGCGAGCCCATCACAAACTCACCCGCCGGGATCAACACGAATTCCATCTTGACCCCGCCGCCAAGGTTGATTGTCAATCTCTTCTCATCCTTCATAACTGCGATGGGCGGCGATGTTTCGCCTTGCTTCCGGTTTGCAAGCAGCAAGTCCTCCCGGCCGCGGCGCGACCTGACGACCAAGACAACCAGGACGAGCAGCAGGAGAACGCCAATGCCAATCGCCGAGCCGATGATGAGCTTGCGTTCCCGATCTTGATCGGCGTCGGCATCCGGGGCGGCCTCGTCCCGCTCGGACGGTTGGCGCTTTGTACCCGGCTTCCGTCGCTCGGCCGGCTTGGCCTTCTCCCGGAACTTCTTGGCCTTGGCCTGCTCCTCTTTCACGACCTCGATTGCTTCGAGGAACCCGGCCAGGGTGGTCGAGAGTTCCTCGTCCGGTTCCGACCCCTCATCCGCCAAGACCGTTTGTTGCCGGAGCAGCTTGTCGTATTGGGCCTTCTTCTCCAGGTTCAGGAGATTGAGCTTGGCGGCGGCGATCTCGTTGAGCAGCTTCTGCGATGCCTCACTGTGCTTGCCCGACTGGTACGTCCGCAGATGGGTCATCTGGCGGTCGGCGGCGTTTTCGATCACGTCGGGGTTGTCCTCGAAGGGCCGCAGCCCCAGGAGCCGATAGAGCGTCGGCGGCTGCTCCTCGGGAGCGATCGACAACCACGTGTAGTACGGGTCGAACTTCTCGGCCATTACCCCCAAACCCTACGACAAAAAGACACCCCTCCAGAGAGTGATATGAGTCACTCATTATTGCCGACCGGCGGGTGGAGTGCAAGGGGCAGGAAGAGAAATTCCCGAGGAGTAGAGCGTGGCGATTTGCCCCGCGTCCAGGGCCACACCGTACACCACGAACTCGTCGATGACGCTGGCAAAGGGCTGGCCCGACGAATGATTGCCGATCCAGGTGACCTCGCTGGTGCTTTGGCCGCCGCTCGTGCCGACATAGACGCCGTCGAGGTACAGCTTCGTGGTTCCCTTGCTACCGACGGCGGCGATGTGGTGCCAGCCCTTGCCGTTGGTGGTGTAGTTGAGGTCATAGCCGCAATCGCAGAATCCGCTGCCGGTATCGCCCGACATGTAGATTCCCAGGTCGTGGCTGCCTTGTTGCCCCACGATGACGTGGTGGTCGGTGCTCTTTCCGCGCGACAGCGTCCGCCAGTGGCTGGCGTCGTGGAGGTGGTAGAACCAGGCGGCAATGGTCCACTCGCTGCCGATATCCACACCGTCGGGGACCTCCAAGCGCTGCTTGCTGTCATCGGCAATGCTCATGCCTTTGCCGAACTTTCCGCCGGGGGTGATCGTTGCACCGTCGCAGAGCGTTCCGTCCTTGCCGGCCGCCGTACCCCGGTTGTACACGGTCGAGCCGTTGTAGTGGTCGAAATCGAAGTAGGCATCCGGCGCAACCGCGAGTCCGCGGCCGATATCGGCCGGCCGCGGCGTCCCCTTCTTCCACCCCCTGGAGCGGATCGCCCAGACCACGAGAATCAACAGGAGCAAGACGCCAACGCACACTGCCAAAACGATGATAAGCTTGCGCTCCAGGCTATTTCGATTGGTGCGTGCAGCCTTGCCCGGCTTGGCGATCTTGCGTTTCGCGTCTTCTTCACGTCGTTCCGGCCGATCGATTTTCCAAGGGTGCTTCTGTTCGGCGGCCGGTACCTGCCCTTCCGTCTCCATCGCTTGTAAGAACCCGATCAACGTGGAGGAGAGTTCCGGGTCTTCTTGGTCTTCCCGGTGTTCTTGATCGGTGTGGACGTGTATGACGGGCTCGCCCCGCTTCGGCGTCTCCGTTCGTTCGGCCTTCTCCGCAGGTTTTGACTCTTTCTTTGCCGACGGCTCCTCTTCCTCGGCCGCGATGGATTGGAGAAACCCGGCCAGCGCAGCCCCGGGCCCTTCGTCTTCCTGTTCACCCATCCTTTGCCTCTTCATTTGTCCGGAAAGGAGCTTGTCGTACTTGGTCTTTTTCCTCTTGCTCAGGAGCGCGCTCCTGGCGGCCGCAACCTCGCCGAGCATTCTCTGTGCCTCGGCGCCGTGCTCGCCCGAGACGAATTTGCGGATGTAGTCCGACTGCCGCCCGGCGGCAGTCTTGATCAAGTCGCGGTTGTCCTCCAGCGGCCGAAGTCCCAACAGCCGGTAGAGCGTCGGCGGCTGCTCCTCCGGCTCGATGGCCAGCCACGTCTCATAGGGGTCGAAATCGTCGGGCGGAGGTCTGCCCCCGGTTTCCTCTCGTGTACCCGGTTTGCGGGACCCGAAACGCGTTTTCTTTTTTTCCGCTTTTTTCCCACCGGTTTGCGGACCCCGATCTTTCTCGGCCTCGATCCCTTGCAGGAAGCCGGCCAAGGTCACGGAGAGTTCCTGATCCGTGTCCGCCTCGACTACCGGGTTCTCTTGCTCCCGGAGCAGCTTGTCGTATTCGGCCTTCTTCCGGGGCTCCAGCAGGGTGGTTCTGGCGGCGGCAACTTCTTCGAGAAGTCTCTGCGATTCCGCGCGGTGTTCACCCGGCCGGACCGAGCGAAGATAGGCCGCCTGCCGGTCGGCGGCAGTTTCGATCACTTTGGGGTTGTCCTCGAACGGCCGCAGCCCCAGGAGCCGATAGAGCGTTGGTGGCTGCTCCTCGGGTCCGATCGACAACCACTGGTAGTACGGATCGAAATCGTCGGGCATGGCCTTCCCACAACCGGTGAACGGCGGTTTGATGGGGTCGCCCCAAGAAGTGACGACAGGCCCTTATTATGGGCGACCGCCCGACATATTGCAAGGGGGGTTCACCTTCACCTCTTCGCACCCGCACTCGACTTGTCCAGAGGCCCCCTCGTGTGAAAGAGCACCTCTGCGGGCACGTCTTGTTCGGCGAAACCGCCTTGCCGTTGCCATTTGAAGTCGAGCGCGGTTGCGCCGGTCGCCTGGTAGAAATCGAATCGCAGCAAATACGATTTTCGCTTGAGATTCACCGTGACGCTCGTTGTGTTGGCCGCCTTGTTGGCTTGATGTGTGCTGCTGCTGCTACCTTTCCAACTCCACTTTTCTGCGAGAAGAGCACCGTCGAGCCACAGGCGGTGACCGTCATCGCTGAATATCGTGAAAGTGTAACGGCCTGCGGAAGGTACAACGAGCCATCCCCTCCAGGAAATTGAGTAATTGCTAGGGGGGACTTTCGCGCCTTCGGACCGGGCCCAACCCAGCCCAACGGTTGGGTCGATCCGGACCTCGAGCATCTTCTCAAACTTTTTGCCTTCGAAGTAAATGCCAACGAGCCCCGGAGCCAGTTTGGCGGAAACGCCGCGCACTGTTTTGCTCCTCCCTTGCGCATCGGCCACAGCGCTACTGGTTCCCGCGTAGCTTGTCGAAAGGCCGTATTTGTTCGCAAGGTAAGAGCCGACCGCATTCAATTCTTCGACGGACAGGGCGCGGTTGTAGATGATGATTTCAGCGACGTCGCCTTTTGACAGTTCGCTGTTTCCTGTGGCCGTGCCACCGCCCAATTTCAGCCGTCCGATGCCCGAAACTCCCCAGCTACTGCTGGCCAGCAAATTGCCGCCTTCGTAGAAAACAGTCTTAGCGCGTGTTCCAGACGCGGCATACAGGTGAGGGATGGTATCGGCGGCGGGACCGCCTTCCCCTTTGACCCACGCTCCTGCACGCATTACGTCTTTCTTTCCCCCCCCGTACCCCAAGAGCCAACCGGCACTTGCGGAAGTAATCAGGCGACCATTCTTCGTGCCCTCCATTTGTGAAACGCTGAAGATGGTGTACGGCGTTGCGAAGGCCGTCGAGGTCGCAAGGAAGTCGTCGCCGTCGAACCGCACGACGGGCTTATCCCCCAGACCGCTGCTGCAGTACGCAGGCCGGCGCGACTTTTCGCTCTGCGTGGCGTGGTTGCCGCCGCCGGACCGGTCGTCCCATCGGGCTATCGGGTCGCCGTCGTTAAGGCCGGTAAAGGCATCGGCATCGAGATGGAGCACAAGTCCGTCGGCGGGCAACTCATTAGGCCGCCCCGGCTTGTCCGCCGGCCGTTCGATTTTGGCGATCTCCGCCAGCCGCTTTTCTGTTTTGGCCTTGACGATGCCTTCGGGCAAGTCGGGCAGGGTCTTGCGGTACCAGTCACCGGCGTGGATCATCAGAGCGTCCGCTTCCCCGCCTTCGGCCCTTTCGGCCAAGGCCCACCAGGCGTCGGCGAGCTTGACTTGATCGGCCGGTGTGCCCGAAAAAGTGCGTTCCTGCGCGGCGAGGTCTTTCAGGGTCGGGTTGCCACACTTGGCCAGGTGCGGCAGGCCTTGTTTCCAATCGCCACGCTCGAAACAGAACCACCGCCCCAGCGCGAGATTAGCAGCCGGATCATCGGGGGCAGCTTGCAATTGCTCGAACCGCGAGGCCAGTCCGCGGACCCGGTCGAGGCGCTGATGCGCCTCGCCGCGGAATTCCCTGCCGGCCGTGCGCTTGGTGAGCCGGCACGCCGTCTCGGCCAGGTCTACCGCAATGCCGTGGCGGCCCTCGCCCAGGGCCTCGTCGATTGCCGGACGGACGGCTTCCATGAATGACTTGATCTGCTCGGCATCGAGCGTATCCGAAACGAACTTGTTCAGGACCTTCTGCTTCACATCCAGCGCATCGACCGCGAAGCTTTCGCCGATTGCGTCGATCGCCCGGACCGTCATCACCGGGTCGCCGCCGCTTTGGGCCAGTTCCATTGCCTTCCGCAAGAGCACGAACTTTTCGGCCGCCCCGCCCTGCGATTTCTTGCCCAGGTCGAACAGCTTTTCGGCCAGACTCAGCTTCTCCGCTGCTGTCTTGAGTTGCGGGAACTCGTAAAACTCCTCGATCTGCCGGGCCATTTTCTCTTGCTCATCGCGGGGTGGAACAGGAACCCGTTTCGGCTCCTCGGGCAGTGCGGGTTCGGGCAGCAATACCGGTTTTGGTTTGTCGACGACCGTCGGGGTAGGCTGCTCTTCCTGAACCGGATCGGGTTTGGCAACGGTCGTCGGGATGGGCGGCTTTTCCCGGGCCGGAGTAGGCTTGACAACGGGCGTCGGGACGGGCGGCTTTTCCCGGGCCGGAGCGGGCTTGGCGATGGCCAGTCGCTCGCTAAACCGTTTCTCCGTCGCCGCCGCGTCGATCTTGCCTCCGGCCCGGAAATCGTCGAAGGTGACATGGCCCCAGTCGCCAGTGGCCCGGTCGACGATTCGGACAAAGACCGTCTTGCCGACTAACTGCGGCATGTGCCAGTCGATCCGCCGCATCACCTCGGATTTCTTACCCCGGGCGGCAAGTACCTCTTTGCCGTCGGTCAGACAAATCGCCACGTAGGTGTCGAACCCCGACCCGCCGCCGACGAGCATGGAGATATCCGGGTCGGTAAGGACAAACACGGGCGACTCGACGACCCCGGTCATCTTGTCATCGTACTCGCCGCCGGCCTGCTCGGTAGTGGTAAGATAGTACTCTCCCTGCTTGTTGTGCTTCTCGTCCTTTTTGTTACGGCGGAACTCGCGATCGCAGATGATGCGGTCGAACTCTCCCTCGACCACTTTCCATCCCTGCAAGTCACCCGTCTCGAAATCGAAGACGAGGGAATGTTTCTCGGCGGCGCCCGCCTTGGCCTGGCCTCCGTCGTCCGTCAGTACGGTGACCGGAGGGGCAGGTTTCTTCGGCCCGCGGCCGGCGAGGAAGGCCCAGGCGCCCAGTGCCAGCAAAACGAGGACCCCGATGCCGATAGTTGAGGTAATAAGGATCGTACGCTCTCGGCGTTTTTGGTCCGTGGCGGTCGGCTCCGCGGCCGTTTCGTCCTGTTGGCCGGGCGTGCGTTTTGCTGCGCGATCTCGCCGCTTGGTGCGTTTCGCATCCGGTCCGCGAGACTCGGCAGATTTGCCTTTCTCCCGGGCCTTCTTCCCCGCGGAGGCTGTGGCGGCCTCGCTCCGTTTGCTCCGCTTCCGTCGGATTTCCGACTTCCGCGGGTCGGCAGGCTTGGCCTTCTCCCTGATCTTCTTGGCCTTGGCCTGTTCCTCTTTTACGAATTCAATCGCTTCGAGGAACCCGGCCAGGGTGGTCGAGAGTTCCTCGTCCGGTTCCGACCCCTCATCCGCCAGAGCCGTTTGTTGCCGGAGCAGCTTGTCGTATTGGGCCTTCTTCTCCAGGTTCAGGAGATTGAGCTTGGCGGCGGCGACCTCGTTGAGCAGCTTCTGCGACGCCTCGCTGTGCTTGCCCGACTGGTACGTCCGCAGATGGGTCATCTGGCGGTCGGCAGCGTTTTCGATCACGTCGGGGTTGTCCTCGAAGGGCCGCAGCCCCAGGAGCCGATAGAGCGTCGGCGGCTGCTCCTCCGGCGAAATCGACAACCACCGGTAATACGGATCGAAGCCGGCCATGGAGTGATCCCTCGCAGGATAAGTGAACGATCCAATCCGAACTTCCCGTCACTCGCGCCAAGTGCGTATTATTGCCGATGCGAGGCCGAAACGCAAGCGGCTGGACGGTCAAACCGACCCGGCCTTTTGGTAAATCGAAGCAGATGACCACCTTGTGCCGTTCCCCCCGTGCCGGCCGGGACATTGATTGTTACCTGCGGGCTGTCATCGCTCAATACTCCCGGGGGCGGATCTTTGCCTGGACGCGGCTCGGTAGCCCTTGGATTCGGAGGAAGCCTTCAGCGTCGGTCTGGTTGTAGGAGCCGCCGCCTTCCATCGTGGCGATGCCTTCGTCGTAGAGGCTGTTGGGGCTGTGCCGGCCGGCCACTTGGATGTTGCCCTTGTAGAGGTTCAACATGACCTCGCCGGTGACCGGTTGTTGTGCCTCGCCGATGAATGCTCTCAAGGCGTCCATTTTGGCCGTGTACCAGAACCCGTAATAAACCATCTCGGCCACCTCCGGGGCAAGCCGGTCGCGCAGGTGCATCAGGTCGCGGTCCATCGTGATCTGCTCGATGAGCCGATGGGCTTCGTAAAGGATCGTCATGCCCGGGGCTTCGTATACCCCGCGGCTCTTCATCCCGACGAAGCGGTTCTCGACCATGTCGATCCGCCCGATGCCGTTGCGGCCGCCGATCTCGTTGAGCCTCGCGACGATGCCGAAGGGGCTGAGGTCTTCGCCGTTGACCGCCACCGGTAAGCCCGACTCGAACGCAATCGTGACCTGCTCCATCTCGTCGGGCGCGTCCTGCGGCGAGACGGTCATGCCGAAATCGACCAGCTCGACGCCGCCCACCGCAAGGTCTTCGAGTTGCCCGGCCTCGTAGCTGATGTGCAGGCAGTTCTCGTCGGAGCTGTACGGCTTCTCGGCCGACGCCTTAACCGGGATGTTCTTCTCGCGGCAGTACTCGATCATCTCGGTCCGGCCGGGGAATTTTTCGCGGAACTTTTCGATCCGCCACGGGGCGATGATCTTCACGTTGGCATCGAGGGCCTCCGCGGCAAGCTGGAACCGGCACTGGTCGTTCCCTTTACCCGTCGCACCGTGTGCATAGGCATCGGCCCCGACTTCCCAGGCGACCCGCAGACAGACCTTCGAGATCAGCGGCCGGGCGATCGAGGTGCCCAGCAGGTAGACGCCCTCGTATTTCGCCTGCCACTGCATCACGGGGAACGCGAAATCGCGGCACAACTCCTCTTGGGCGTCGACAAACCGCACCGAGCTGGCCCCGATGTTCGTCGCCTTCTCGCGAATCGCATCGCGGTCCTCGCACGGCTGGCCCAGATCGACGTAGACGCAATGGACGTCGTATTCTTCGTCCATGAGCCAGCCCAAGATGACCGAAGTATCGAGTCCACCGGAATAGGCAAGTACAGTGCTTGGCATGGGGAGGTTCCGTTTCGCGGGTTTGAGGATCGGCAAACGCTGTGTGGGGGAAACGCCCCATTTTGACGGGATTGGCGACGATTGGCAAGAGGCATCGGCGTTTCTGACAACGTGTTGGGAGACACACGGCTGCCTTCTTGGGTTCGCCGTTTTGGACCAGTCAACGGCAGAATCACGGCCCTGGATGCACAATTGACAAACCTGACGCCAAGATGTACGCTGGTAGTAGGATCGCAAAGCTGCGTTTTCTTGCTGAATGCGATCGAATCGTCGTAGCGGCCCAGACCGGGAGGATATGGAAAATGACCGACCTTCTGCAACAAGCATTCGCCGAAGCATCCAAACTGCCGCCACAAGAACAGGATGTATTTGCCGGCTGGCTGCTGAAAGAACTCGAATCCGAAAATCGGTGGGCAAAAGCATTTGCGGGGTCGCAGGACGCGTTGGCCAAGTTGGCAGTCGAAGCCCTGGCCGAAAACCGCGACGGCAAGACGCAACAGCTTGACCCCGGCGAGCTATGATTTCCAAGACGACCAGACTGTTTCGGCAAGCGCTTATGCGGTTACCCAAAGACGTTCGACAGCAAGCGAAGGAAGCTTACACGCTATTCAACCAGAATCCGAATCATCCGGGGCTTCGATTCAAGAGAGTCCACACAACCGAACCGATTTACTCGGCACGGATCAACATTGGCTATCGGGCTATCGGCGTGGTTGATGGTGAAGAGATTGTGTGGTTCTGGATCGGCCCGCACGCGGAATACGACAAGTTGCTGAAGCGATTCTAGATTCCTACTCCAACTCGTGTACCACGATCATGTTGTGCGCCGTGGTCGGCAGGCCGGTGCCGGCGATCAGGACGATGCGGTCGCCGGGGTCGAGCAGGCCGGTGTTGCGGCCGAGTTCGGTGATGTGGGTGAGCAACTCGTCGTGGTCGCCCAGCGGGGCGCCGGCCAGGGGGATCACGCCCCAGTAGAGACACATCCGGCGGAGCGTTCGCGGCGAGTGGCTCACGCCGAGCGTGGGGACGTAGTTGCGGTTTTTGGCCAGCGCCAGCGCGGTTGCGCCGCTGGCAGTGGCGACCACCACCGTCTTGGCCTCGATTCTCTCGGCGATGCGGCCGGCCGAGTAGACGGTTGCTTCGGTGATCGCATTGACCCCTTCGGCGGTAAGATCGGGCAGCGGCTGCCGCGGCTGCTCGCGGCAACGCGGCTCGGTCGCCAGGGCGATCCGGTGCATCATCTCGACCGCCTGCCGCGGATAGCGGCCGATGGCCGTCTCGCCCGAGAGCATCGTGGCGTCGGCCCCGTCGAGGATCGCGTTGCTCACGTCGGCCACTTCCGCCCGGGTGGGAAGCCGCGACTGCTGCATGCTGTCGAGCATCTGCGTGGCGATGATGACCGGCTTGCGCAGGCGGTGGCAGGTGGCGATGATCTGCTTCTGCACGACCGCCACCGTGGCGATGTCGATCTCGACGCCGAGGTCTCCCCGGGCAACCATCACGCCGTCGGCGGCCTCGACGATCTCATCGAGTTGATCGAGTGCTTCCGGCTTCTCGATTTTTGCGATGACCTGGGCGTCGGAGCCGGCGGATTCCAGGAGCGCCTGCAACTGGCGTATCTCGTCCGGCGAGCGGACGAAGCTCAGCCCGATGAAATCGACGTCGTTCTTGGTTGCCCAAACGGCGATCTCCTTGTCGCGAGGCCCCAGGGTGGGGATGCTGAGCTTCACGCCCGGTAGATTGACCCCCTGGCGGCTGCGGATCAAGCCCTGCTGAACGACCTTGCACTCGGCGTAGTCATTGCTCTTCGCGGTAACCTTCAGGCTCACCGTGCCGTCGGCGAGCATGACGCGGTCGCCGACGGCGAGTTCCTCCACCAGCGGTTCGTACGTTGAGGTCAACTCGGCGGGGGCGTCTTCGGCCACTTCTCGCGGCTGTGCCGGATCGGCGTTCACAAATCGCACGCGAGCGTCGGCATCGAGCGTGAGTTCTCCGCCGGGCAATTCCCCGAGCCGGATCTTCGGCCCGGGCAGATCGACCAGCACGGCGGCCGTATGGTTCAACCTGGCCGAGGCGCCGCGGACGGCTGCCAGCCGCCCTTCGTGCTCCTCGAAACTGCCGTGGGCACCGTTGAGCCGAAAGACGTCGACCCCGGCGACGAGCAATTCGGTGATTTCCGCTTCGCTCGAACTGACCGGGCCGAGCGTGGCCACGATTTTCGTCTGCGAAGGACGCGTGGGACGCGTTGCTGGAGACATGGTTTCTCTCACGATAGGTGGCGACGGACAATCGTTGTCCACAGTATCATCCTCGTCGGGCAGTTCGACAAGCCACCCGCCCTGTACTACTAACCTCAAACATCGTTGAGTTTTTGACAAAGATTCTTGGCCAATCGACTGTAACACGTTATTCGCAAAAGCTTTAGAGGGCAGGGTTCAGGGTTCAGAATTTCCGTGCAAACGTGTCCTCAGAGTCCTGAACCCTCAGCC
>Ga0180431_10004011_pt1 | contig 18559 bp, 20 predicted proteins | sample SS_ome_11_FD_132459 | JGI IMG/M metagenome (GOLD analysis project Ga0180431, IMG submission 132459) | Hypersaline lake sediment archaeal communities from the Salton Sea, California, USA - SS_1_MS_1 metaG | ecosystem: Environmental > Aquatic > Non-marine Saline and Alkaline > Hypersaline >... | reverse complement strand
GCGCTTCCACCCGCCGCTCGCACTCCTGTCGGTCAGTCCCCTCGACGGTGAAGGTGAGAGTCGCGAACCATTCAACGTCGCCACGATCTTCGTCGGCGGACGCTCCCTGCGTGCTGCCGAAATGACGTTTCGCGACGGTCTCTGCCCAAGCCTGTGTATCCATGTTGCGCTCCTGTTGGTTGTGGCCGTTCAGCCGTTGTCGTTGTGACTCGCCCAGCGGGTCAGCAGGGCGATGATCTCTTTCTTCGTTTTAGGCGTGGGCAATGCTTCGATTTCCACATAATCTGGGTGGTAGCCTTCCCGCACCGCCTCCGCACGCGCACGCTCTGCCGCGCGCCGAGATGGGAAGTATTCGTAGCCTTCATGGCCCATAGATGCTGAGTAGATGCTGAGACGGTAGATCATCGTCCTTCTCCGTTCTGCTGGGCCGCCATGACCCAGCTGTTGAAGTGCTCACACCACGCCGCAACGTCGGCGGGCATCTCCTCGTGCGTATCGAAGGGCATCACGTCGTCCTGCGACGGCGCGAAGCCACCTTGGTTGCGCCAGTTGGCCAGCGCCGCGATCTGGTCGCGCGCTCCGGGCCAATCTTCGGCGTCTATGGCGTCGTGCAACGCTTCCCATGCTGCTCTTGTCGGGTCCATTGATTCTCCGTTGGGCTTTGAGCGGGCACAATCCCGCTCCGTACTCGGTAGACGCGTGACGTCCGACCCCTGTTCAGCCACACTCCCCCTTTCTTGTCAAACCCTGTTGCACACTTTCTTGCGGTGTGTCATGTTCGATGCCCCGGACACGTCCGTCCGCACACCCAAGAGGAACCCATGAAGCACGATGACCCCGATTGCCCCCACACCATCTCCGACGTCGCCCGCGATGCGGGCACGATCGACGTCATGCAGCTGCCGAATGGCATGATCTCGATCATGATGGCCAAAGGCGCCAGCGAGACGCGTATCGAAGTGCCTCCACCCGCCTTGCTGGACATCAACGATATGTTCAACGAAGCGCACACGCTGTCAGCCTACCTCGATGGCGCTCGTGCAGCAGTGAGCTACGTACAAGCCCGCTATGCCGACGACGTCGTCATCGACCGCGAGGACGTGGCGAAGTCCGTCCGAGAGATTTTTCAAGCCATGTGGAAAGCCGCCCCACCAATGGGAGACCACGGATGAAAGACAACGACAACAACAACCTCGGGGTCGGCATGAAGCCGGAATCCCTCGCCGATCAGGCCGTCGAAGCGAGTCGGCCCCCCAGCGACGACTACGTCAAAGGGCTCGCCGACGGCATGGTCTACACGTCCGACGAGATCGCATCGTGGATGATCCTGCGTGCCAATCGGATGCGCTCGGCGCTCCTGCGCCAGACCATCGCGAGCCTCGCTGAGAAGATTCGCGCGGGCGACTGGCGCGGCAAGACAAAGGGGGACAAGACGTGAGCCAAGCGCAAGCGATCGAATTCATCATCCGCTCGTTTCTCGACGTCGTCGGGCGCGACGACTTTGGCCGGGTCGCCGAGATTCGCGATCATCTTACCCGGCTGCTCAAGGTGCTCGGACATGAGTGACAAGCCCACATCCCCCAAACTCTTTCGCGTCGAGTTCGAGCGCACCTACCGGGTCGAGGCGTACGTCGTGGCCGAAAGCTATGGCGTCGCGCGCGCGCGCATGCTCGACGCCGACGTCGTCGAGCGCCTTCACGAGACCGGCGAGCGCACCGACCACGTCGACGTGCTCGAAATCACGCCCGAGGTGCTTCGGCTGCACACCGAGCGCACCGGCAACCGCCAGTACCTCTTCAGCAACCACCTGCCCCACTCAAAGAACTGCTACTACGTGGGCGATCGCGATGAGAACGGCCAGCGCGAGCAGGCCCTTGTGACCGTCGCCGAGGGGCACAAGCGGGCCGGGCTCGTCGGCGGCAAATGACGACGTCCTACTACGTGTCCTGCCGCATCTTCACCTGCCGCGTCGACGTCAACGACCGAGGCATCATCGTCTACGGTGCCCACGTCGGCGGCAGACCCGGTCTTTCTTCGCTTATCGTACTGCATCGGTGTCCTTGGGCTTTGCACGACCACAACGCCGCGCAGTGCGCGCGACAAGGCCGCGCTGGGCTTTGTCCTACATCGCCTCGTCGGCGAAGGCAATCGTGAACACGGGCTCCATGTCGTCGCCGGGGCCGACCACCGCTCGCAGCTTGATGGGGCTCGCGCCACCGCGCCCCTTCGGGAGCACCGCGCGCATCTTGAACACCAACTCCGGGCCGTCCGTTTTGGAGGTCTTCACCCCGTAGCGCAGCATATTCACGAGATCCCACACCCGCCCCCGCAAGTCTTGGCCGAGCCGTTCGGCACGCGGGTGGACCTTCAGCACCTCAGCGTACACGCGAGGCGTCACCGCAATCGGGAATTTGATCCCCGCTTCGCGCCGCGCCGACGGGTCGAGCGCGTCGATGTCGATGAGCGCTCCGTCTTCGATGGCCTGCGCGCGGGTATACCGAGAGATCACCCGACCGAACACCGGGTCTTCGGGCTCGGGCTCATCCTCCTCGTACGTCTGCATCATCGCGGCGTAACGCTCGAAGAACGCGTCGATGGCTTTGGCCGCTTCCTCGGCGGCCTGCTTGACCACTTTGTCCGACGTCATCTTGATCTTGCCGCGCTCGGAGGACGCCCCTTCCCCCGGAGCCTCGACCGACCACTCAAGCGAGTTGGCCGCCGTTTCCGTCGATGCGGAGACGTCGAGGGACACGAAGCCGTCGGTCCACTTGAAAACTGCCTCTGCGTCGAAATCGTGCGGGCTCTCTGCGGTGCCCGAAGGCTGTCGGAACGTGGCGGTGCGCTCCGTCGCGTCCGACCATTGTGAAGCCGTCACAGCGGCGTTCAGCGCGTCGACGAACACGGCGATCGCCGACTCGGGAAGCGCGTAGCGTCCGTCTTCAACGTCGTCAAATTCGATCTTCGGGGCAGCCGGTCGCGTCGCTTCGCTCAAAGCCCGCAACGTGGCCTCCGTGGTGCCCTGCAAGTCGTCGCGCAGCTGCGTGTACGTCCCCGTGAACGCAGCCTTTGGCGGTCGGCCTACGAATACGTCGAAGGATTCGTCGTGGAACACAATCTGGAGACCCGAGCCCATGCCTCTGTAGTACGCGACGTCTCCATCGCGCAGCAGCGCAGGCTCCGTCACGGTCGAAGGGGGACGCTGCAAGTCTGCGGTCAGTGCGGCAGGCAGATCGTATTGCGACGCCAGCACACCGAGACGCGACGCATAGGTCGCGATCAACGAGTATTCGCCAGACTGCGCCGCCACCAGCGTTACCGGCTTGGCGGATCGCTCCGCTTTGGGAGCGGGCTTCGATTCGCTCGCCGCAGCAGAAGGCAACGCCACCACCTCGACTTCGGGACCGTAGACCGCCTGCTGGCGCAACGTAGGCTGCCAGTACATATCCGCGACGGTGTCCGAATCCGCCTTGGCCGTGAGCAGGCCCCCTCCGACTCGACCGGGGCGCACCTTGCCCGACGACGTGGTCACGTAGGTACGCCCGTCGATCACTTCGCGATGCATGACCTCGACCGGAGTCTTGCGACCCGGCACGCGCAGCTTGGTTCCGACGCTCAGCTTGTGGATGTTCAGCGGGGTAATGCGCGTGCCGACGGCGATGTCACTCGCCGGGGGAACGGGCGTGAATTCCGGCGACGAGGGCTCCCCTCGCTTCAACAGGATCGACGCGTAGGGGAACCCCTTGGTTCGGGCGGGCACGTACTCAAAGCTCGCCACGGGCAACCCGGCGCTCCGGAGCATTGCCAGCATGGCCTTCGGATAATTTCGCGCGAAGCTCGCGACTTGCGCCGATGTGATCCGCCGCTTCGGGACGGTGTCCGTCACTTGGAGCGAAAACAGACCCACGTCCAGCGTATCGAGCGTGCCTTCCCGAAACGCCGCGATCTCTTTGCGGTCGTCCGGCGTCTGGCCGTGCGTGAAAAACTTGACGATGCGTGGCCACAAAATCGTGGCTTTCGTCTGCACACTGGCCGGAAGATCCGGCATGCCCACCAGCACGGGAAACGGGTGATACGTGCCTTCACGCTTATACACCCGGTAACTTACGGTCTCGTTGCGCGACGGATCATAGTTCGCCACGATCCACTCTTGGTAGTCGGGCTCCATCGGCGTCCGCCGCTCCTCGATGCTGCCGACGGCCTCAGCCGATCCGCGCTTGCTGCGATACTTCTCGTATTCCATCGTTATCCTCGGTTTGGGCACGGCCACAACGCCGCGCAGTGTACCGTGTCCGACGGGCACACCGCGCACATATTCACTCGGCGGACTCGAACCGAGCGTACTCAGCGGGCGTCGGCAACCCCGCCTCGCGTCGCTTCGCGAGCGCGTTGGCGAGATTCCGGCGCTCCATTGTCGCGAAACTGCCGTCCTCGTCGCCCTCCGCGAAGATGTCGTACGACTCGACGTCGCGCGCGAGCGACGGGAGCGTCGCCCCGCGCAGGTCCATCCCGTAGGATTCGGCCCAGCGTGCGAGAAGGCTTCCCAACTCGCTCAGCGTGACCTTCTCGTCGTGCGACCACACGCCCACGTCTGCCACGAAGAGCGATCCGTCGGGCCGACGCATCACCAGTAGCTCGTCCTGCACGCGCCAGCCGTGCGGCTCCAGCGCCATGAGCGCCGCCTCTACCTCCGCGTAGTCCGTCGGCGAAAGATGCTCGATTGGCTCGCCGTACTCGCGCACAAGCGCCGGGGTGTCGCCGCCTAGCTCGACGAACACCGTATCCGGCACAATCGTCGAGCCTAGCTCGCGGATTTCGTTCGCGACGCCCGCCTCGTGCAGCAGGTTGTCCCGCTTCTGCTCCGGTGTCCATTCCTGCTGGTGGCCGTAGAGCGCCCGGTCGCGCGGCACCTTCAGCACCACGTCCGCGTGGTCGGGGTCATCGAGCCAGTAGACCTTGCCGAAATTCCCCTCGCCGAGCAGCACGCCGTCCGCGAGGATGCGCTTGGCCTGCTCGGTCGCCAGCTGGGTCTCGGCGCGCTCATAGTGGTCGTCCGTCAAGCTCGCCGGGGTGAGTTGCCACTGGCCGCCAACGCGGCGATCACGGCGGGCGCGGGCCGGGTTCGCTTGGCGGTCGGGGTGAAGGATCTCCCTGCCGATTCGCAGGATCTCTCGTTGGTCCGCTTTCAATTCGTCCGCCGTGCGCGCCGTCGCCAGCTGGGGCAGCTGATCGAGCAGCGCATCGACCACGGCTTTCGCGAGTTTCTTCGTGCTCGCATGGCCCGCGATTACTTTCATCCCGGTCGGCCAGTGCGTAACGGCCCATTCTCGCCGGTTGTGGTCGGCTAGACCCCGGTGGATCATGAGCGTCCCCTTCGCCTCACCCGAGACGTCGCGCGGTTGGCCTTGCATCATCGGGATTCTGTGCGTCACTTGCTGCCAACTCAGCTTCGGCGCGGGCTCCGTTCCACCGTAGGCTTTGCGTCGCCGCTCCTCGATCTCCCGGTCTTTAACGAGGCGATTCCACGCCGAGTACGCAGCTTCCTGCACCTTCTTTGGCGTGTCCTCCTCGCGGAAGGTGTCCACCATATTGTCGTAGTAGCTCCCGAGTGCGTCTTCGGCGGTGTCGTACTCACCGGACGCGAGCATATCGAGCGCCGCGTCGAAGTTCGCCCGCGCCATGATCTCGCCGCGCGGGTCGTACCATCCGCGATAGCCCATGCGCTTGTTATAGGCCGCCAGTCCCTCGAGCTTGAGCGCGTTGAGCGCTGCGGTGATCTCCCGCTTCGGCTGCTTCGCTCCCAGCCGCTTCACGTCGTACTCTGAGACCAACTCTTCGCGCTTGACGAGGTTCTTAGAGCGAATGCGCTCAAGAATGCGATTGCGAATCCATTTGGCGCGCTCTTTCTTGTCCAGCGGCTCGATCTTGATCGGCTCCCCGAGCAACCGGGCAATCGTCCAGTCGGGTAGCTCGTCTAGCTCCATCACGACCGGCTCCATCTTCACTGAGAATTTCGGATGGTCTTTCGGCAGGAAATCGCTCAGGATCGTGATCATGCGCGGGGTGACGCCGGGCTCGCTACGCAAGTCACTGTCCGTCTTGTCCCACACCTGCTCCAGCCGTTGTCGCCTTGGGTCATGCGGCTTCAGCTGCGCTAGAAAGTCCCCCAGCACCGTCGCTGCGTCCGTTGCCGCCTTCTCGACGGCTTCAACGGACGTCATCTTAACGCCTACTTGACCCGCCTGCGGGTCCAAGTGACCCGAGCCCCAATCCCCGAGCACCGACCATGAAAGGGAGTTGTCTACCGTGTCGGTGCCCACATAGGCTTTCAACGACAGTTCGGGGTCCGTCCACAGCCAGTTGACGTGCGCATCCCAGCTGAACGGAGACTCCGCGTCCTTGGACACGGGTTTGTCCGACGTTCCGGACGTTTTCACGGCCTCGTTCCAGCGCGGGTCCGTGATCAACTCACCGAACTTCGCCGCGAAAATGTCCACGGCGAGATCCGGGTCCGCGTACGACTTGCCGTTGCGGCCCTGCTCGAACCCGAGCCCGGAGTCCGATACTTCGCCGGGCGGAAGATGCCCGGAGAGACTCACCCACACATCTCCCCGCACCTGTCCCTCCTCGAATCGGGTCGAGAGCAGAGCACCGCGATGGCTTCCCGAGAAAAACAGCAGCGTACCGGGACCATATTGAGTCCCGTCTTTTGTCCCGAAATCGAACGTCTTACCGAGACCGTCTGCGAAACGGGCTTCTAGCTCCTTCGCAAGCGCGGCGAAATAGTGGTTCAGAACGCGCCCCTTGGGCTTCACTCCGTCGGTGGTCACGCCGCCCACCGGATCGATCCGGACGGAACGCGGACCGGATTTACCGTACTCTGGAAGCTCCACCACCGCGTCGCGCCCAACCCGCTTGATGACCGGCGTTCCGCCCTCTTCTTGCCGCACAAGGTCCGCCAAGATGTTTGCGTAAGCAACGGACGCGTCCGGGTCGGCCGCGACTTTGTCCGCGACGTAGGCGTCGAAGGTCTGCATCTTCTTGAGATACAGATCCTTGTCCGCCTCCCACTGGTCCTCGGGCACCGAGAAATTCAGGCCGCTGGAATACCGGGTCAGCTGCCACGTCTCGTGGTCTGGATCGATGGACACCTTGCGAATCGGGCGACCCTTTCGGCCTTCGCCGACGATCTCCACCGTGCGCGTGCCAAACCCGTCGTAGCTCTCCTCGGCGTCGGTGAAGTAGATCAACCGGCCCGCGTCGGGGTCGGTGCTCAGAAGGGCTTTGATGCGGTCTTCGACGGGGGCATCCGCGCCCAGCGCCGAGATCGCTTCCTTGTCTTCGCGGGTGAGCGGCGTGTACCGCTGTCCGTCAAGGGCAATCACGACCTTGTCCGCAATTTCATCGAAGGGCGCAGTCCCGATCTCTTTGCGTTCGTCCCACGTCCCGTCCGGCTTCACGTCGTACAACGTGGCCCGGACCCGGTCCCCGTAGACAAACCCGTAGCTCAGCTTGAGCATCACCGGCTCGGTGCCGCGCACGAACCACAGGGTGCGCTCAATCTCCATGCCCGCGCCAGCGATCTTCGGATTGTCTTTGCGCGAAGCGAAACGCAACGCGTCGCGGGTCGCGGCGGGCGTCGCGATGCCGGTGTCTTGCAGCGCCTTGACCACCTTCTCGGTCGCCTCACGCTCCCGCTCGCGCAGCATCTTCTTGCGCTCATCGAGTGGAAGACTCGAAATCTCCTGTGCTTTGGCCGCCGCAATGATGCCCTTGGCCCATACTGAGGTTTTCGCCCCTTCATCGACGCGCTCAAAAGACATGGAGCCGTTAATCTCTCCGGTGATTCCTCCGCTGTTCAAAAGCGTCAGGCTCACGTCGATCCCGGCGTCATCCGCCGACATTCGCGCCGAACGGCCTCCAGCCGTGACCCAAAACGACTTGCGTAACGCCGTAGCGAGCTTCGTGTGCCCCATGTCGCGGATCGCGCTCGTGATGGCCTTGCCAGTCTGCTCCAGCTTCGCGGTGGCCGCCGCGATGAATTCGGCCTTTCGCTGCTCTTTCGCCGCAAGCGCATCCTCGATCGACGCTCCGTCGGCGATCATCGCGAGCGACGCGCGGTCCAGCGTGATCGGGTCCATCTCGGGAACGAACCAAGCCCCCCTCGTCGCATACAGGCGGTCAGACGCCCGATTCGGCTCGTGTACCGGACCCTCGATCGCCGCGTACTGGCGCGGAGAGAGCGGGAACCCGTAGCGCCGCTCACTCGGGGGCGTCTCGAACCAGCGCACCATCTGCTCTTTGAGCGACTTCCGGAAATTGCTCCGGAAGTTTTGGACTTTCAGAATCTTCGAGAGCCAATACACGCGCTCGAACGACATCTCCATGAGGGCGCGCGTCCAACTCTCCGGCCAGTCCGGGCGGGCGTCCGTTCCCCCCCACTTGTACTTCAAGTCCATACGGACGTCGGGGCGAATGTACTCCTGCGTACTCATCCACGCCGGGAGCAGCACCGCCACCACGCTGTATTTCTTCTCCGTGACGCGGCGTGAGTCGTCCGACGACCGCACGAAGTCCATCGTCTCGTCGAGGTCCACTTCGCCCGGCGTCCACTCGCCCACCGGGTAGGACGGCGTCGTGGAGAATTCGTTGTTCTCCCGGCTCATGAGGATCAGCCGACGGGTCAGCGGGCTCGGCTGGTTCGGATCGCCGTCGTACTGCTCGGCCCGCAACGTCTCGCGCAATTCGAGCGCTTCGTCGCGCGTCATCGGCATCGTGCCGGGAGGGAGATCGACGCGGGTCGGGAACCACGCATAGCCGTCGGAGCGGTGGAACGCGTCCGCAGCATCGGGCACCGGCACCGGGCTCGGGCGCAACCACGGCGTACCCTTGTAGAACGGATACACAGGCATCTTAATTTGCGTCTTGCCTGCGTCGACCGCCTCTCCGTCCGAGTATTGAACGGTGTACTGGAAAAAACCCACGCGACCGATCGACAGCGCATCGATCCGCGTCACGGTAGGCACGGGGATCGGGTTCATGTCGGCATCGACCCGCGTCAAAAACGCCATGACCGGCGCACCGTCTTTGCCTTCGAGCAGCCGCGCGACAATGTAGTCCTGCGGCTCCAGTACGGTCCCCGACAAGAACTCCTCGGCGTACGACACGACGTCGCCTACATCGAGCCCATCGGGAAAGTCTTTGAGGTTGACGAGGGCCTTCAAGTAGTTCTGTGCGGTCATGACGTGGTTTCGTGCACGGTGCGAAAAAAAGATGTTGCGGGTCTTGGCGGCGGGTCTACGATCCGGCTCGGAGCAATTGAGAAGGCTCTATCGTACACTTGCCTGCGTGGCGCTCCCCGGCGAAAGTCGGGGGGCGCTTCGTGGTTTTGGCGCGGACTTTGACGCCCAGCCTGTCACTACGCGGACCCCGGCTGGGGAATGACGACGAGGCTGCGCCGCTCGTGGTCGTAGCGGACGCGGATGTCCATGTTCAGCCCCGGAATGAACCGGGCGAGGTTTACGCTCGCCGACGGGTCCAACTCCCGCGCCACCCCGCGAATGACCGCCTCGATCAGCGGGTTGCGGTCGAGGAAGGCTTGCGCGACCGGGGGCAGCGGGATCGCCGGGGGCGGCGTGTTTTCGTCGAAGGGGGGCGTGTAGTTCATGTCAGCCTCGGAAGTAGGCGGCGGCGGCGGCGATCGCGTCGCCGGGAGACAATCCGCCGTCGGCGTACCCGGCTTCGAGGCGGGCAAGCACCGGATCGACGTCGCGGCACACCTGCCGCACCATGCGGATTTTCTCGTTCACCGGCCTGCGGCCACTTCGGACCGGGGCCTGCTGAATGGCGTACTGGCGGGCAAAGTACCCTGCCGCCGCGCCGACAGCGAAAACCGCTGCAATCGTCGCTACTTGCTTCGTCTTCATGGCATCTTCCGGCAAATCGGTTGCCGCGAGGCTAGCACGGAACGGGCAGCCGGGCAACGCGACACGCCGCGATCAAGCGACCGTCAAGTGCGCTAAGTGCCCGGATACACCGCAGGTCTGCACCCGCCGAGCACGCCAGCACGCGAGTCCAGCAAATGACCGTCAAGTGAGCCCGGCCCGTTGCCCGGCTCCGAGCCGTTGCGCGCGGCGGACAACGGATGCGTGCTGGACAACGTGCGGCGGATTGCGGCGGCGGGCTCGGCCAGCACACTTTCCGTGCTGGCGGCGGCGGCGGCGGCATTGAAAGCGTGCTGAGACCGATCCGAACCCGGTCGTTTATTGCGGGCACGTCAACAAACCAGATGAGTTCTACGCGAATTAGGTGCGCTGGCGGACACAATAGCACGGAAGCACGGACAGCACAGAAAGCGTGCTTCGCGTAAGTGTCCGCAATAACAGGCAAAGCACGGAACGCACGGAAGCACGGCAAAAACCAAACTCCTATTTTTGTGTATCCCCCCTCTTTTCTTCTTTTTTTTGTTGATCTCATATCAGAAGAAAAAGAGTGCTAGGTGTGCTTAGCGAGCAATTCCGGGCACTTAGTCCGCTCGCTTTTCAGCACGCTTCTGTTCGGAAGTGTGCTACCAAAAGGTGAATCCAGTAAAATCAGCAACTTAGGGGAGCACGCTTTGTGTACTGGCACGTTTCGCAAGGGGCGCGCTACCCGCTTGACAGTCGATCGGATGATTCCGTAGGTTCGTAGACCCCTCGCCACGCGGGCGACGGGAAATCCGAATCGACAACCTCCCCGGCCATCCGCTGCGTGGACCTGCATCTGCTCAAATCGCGGATCACTGCGCCCGAAGTGCTCTCTCATTTCGGCGTCAAGGTGAACGCCGCGCGCAAGATCCCCTGCCCGTGGCACGACGAAAAAACCCCGTCGTGCCACGTCTACGACGACCACGTCTTTTGCTACGCGTGTCAGGAGAGCGGGGACGTGATCAAGCTGTGGCAGCAGTTGTCGCATAACGCGGACTTCCGTGCTGTCGTCTCGGAAATGGCCGCGTTCGCGGGCGTGGACGTGGGCACGACGCACTCGCGCATGAATGTCGCCAAGCGGCGGCACCAGCAGCGCATCGGAACCCGGCCCGCGTCCCCGGACGCGGGCTCCGAGCGGGTTGTCTCCTCGGTCCCTGCCCGGCACGTTTTTTGCGCGAAGCGCGGTGTCCGCGCTTCGATGTCCGACGACTTGGCCCCTTTGTTGTTGGAGCGGTCGATCGACCCTGCGGAGGTGGTCCGGCTCGGCTGGGTGTCCTCGTCGCACCCGGCGCTGTCCGCGTGGCTCGACGAGGCGGGCGTCGACCGGGACAGCCGGAACGAGTGGGCAGGCTGGCGTATCGGCACCACGAAGCCGGGCGTCGTGCTCCCGCTCTACGACACCGAAGGGTCGCTGGTGAGCATGCGGTGGCGCGGGTTTGGGCCACGGTCAAAGAAGATCAAGGCGCTCGGGCACCCGTCGCCGAAGGATCGCGACGTCATGGTGCGCGACCCCGAGAGCGATCAGCGGCCCGGCATCGACACGCTGGTCTTCGTCGAGGGGGAGCCGGATTTTCTGTCGGTCAACCAGATCTTGTCGCGTACGCCGTCGGCAGCGGTGTTCGGCATCGTGGCGATGAGCGGCTTCGAGTTCTCTTCGCGGATGATCGCCACCCTGCTCCAGTCGCTCAGTGGGGGCCGGGGTGCGGCGCAGGTTGCGCGGATCGTGATGATGACGCACGAGACCGAGCGCAGCGACGCGCACATCGAGCAGCTGTGCGCGTCGGTCTCCCCGAAGCGAATCGAAGTCGTCGACGCCCGCGTCGAGAGCCACCGGGCCAAGGGCGACTGCAATGACCTCGCGCAAGCGGGCTTGCTCGGACCCTATGTCTTTCGGAGCGTCTGGCAATGAGCAACAAGCGCGACGATGATGTCCCGAAACTCACGTACGCCGAGATGGCGTCCGCGATGACGGAAAAGTTCATCTTCGTGCGCGACCGTAATGGCGTCTTCCACCGCTTCGACGACGGGGTGTGGCGCGAGGAGACCGACGCGACGATGTGGACGCACGCGATCGAGTTCGACGCCGAGCACCACCGATCTCCAAGTCGCGTCAAGGGCACCGTCTTCACGCTCGGGACGATGGTCCAGCAGCATCAGGACATCGAGTGGAACGCCTCGATCGGGTACGACGAGGTTCCGTGTGCGAACGGCATCCTCAACGTCGTGACAGGCGGGATACGCGAGCCGAAGCCGAACGACTGGCTCACGAACCGGCTGCCGCACGCGTGGGATGAAGACGCGGAGTGCCCCGGCTGGCACGAGGCGATGAACGAGGTGTGGCAGCTGGCCGACGACACGCAGGCCGCGATGCAGGAGTTCTTCGGCTACACGTTGCTGTCGCACGCGCGGTACAAGAAAGCGGCCCTCTTCTACGGCCCGAAGGCCGACTCGGGCAAGTCGCAGATGGGGCACATGCTGCGCATGCTCGTGGGCACCGATCAGGCGACGAGCCTCGACATCGCGCACCTTGGCGACCCGCGCCAGATCGCGCCGATCGTCAACAAGCGCGTCAACATCATGAGCGAGATCGCGTCGAACGCCTTTGCCGACGACGCAGGCTTCAAGCGGCTGGTCTCCGACGGCGACGCCGTCCAGATCGACCCGAAGCACAAGACGCCGTTCCTGTACGTGCCCTACTGCAAGCACGTCTTCTTGACGAACCACTTGCCGCGCACAAAGGACGACTCGGACGCGTTCTTCAAGCGGATGCTGATTATCCCGCTTCTCACCGTCGTGCCGAAGGAGAAGCAAGATCCGCTCTTTCGCGAGAAGATGGAGGCCGAGCTACCGGGCATCTTGCGCTGGGCGGTCGAAGGGGCGACGCGGCTGATTGCGAACCGGGGGCGCTTCACCGAGATCGAGAGCGCCAAGTCGATCATGCAGAGCTACGTGACGGACCAAAACCCGGTCCTGCAATTCCTCATGGAGAATTACGAGCCTGCTCCCGACGACAAGCCGACGCTGATTGCCGAAGACGTGCGCAACCGATTTTGGGATTACACAGGGCTCAAGAAGATCAGCGCGTCGCGGTTCGGGCGCTATCTCTCGCAGGCGGGCTTTGCGCCCGTGCCGCGCAACGGCGTGCGCTACATCCCCGGCTGGAAGAAGCCGGACTACTCGGAGACGAGCCCGATATGATGACGAAGCTGACCTTAGCACGAAACTAAAGCGAGGCTTTAGTTTGACGACAAGCGACGCGACTGGCATCGTGCGAGACCTATTTGACATCCGGGGATGACATGGCTTCGACGCGGGGGCGAAGCGGCGAGTGCGTGGAGGGGTGCTGGTGGCCCCTTTGATAACCAGCGCATCTATCTGCAAACAACAATGTAGAAACCGAGGTGGCTCGCGCAGCAGCGTGACCGCTTCCGTCCTGTTCCTGTCGTCGGTGCAGGGGGTCAGGGCGCAATACAGCCGACTGGCCCGAGGGTAGCGAGACGAAGCGGCAGCGACCTTCCGGGCGAGACCAACGCCGCAACCTGATTCACAGACCATTCCGGCTCTGGTGGTGAGTCAGTACAGACCGGATACCCACGTAGAGCTTGCCGTGTGAGTCTTTGTGGACTCGGGTTCGATACCCGACATCTCCACTGACGGCTGGCAGCTGTCAGGACAGCCGAGGCGCGCAACGTGGCCCCTCGGCTGTTCGCCTTTTTGGCGCTTGACTCTCACCACCTTTCTTGCGACGGTGAGCGTCCAACCACCGCGCGGGGTTGTGCCCGCGCCGAACACCGGAGACAAGCGATGGCTCACAGTTTTTACTCTTCCGGCGAGCACGTCGCCGGAGCGATCAAGTCGGCAACCGAATCCCTTACCCAAGCGCTCGTGGGGCAGGTCCAGCGATGCGGCTCGGCACTCTACGCTGTGGCCGACCGCGCTGCGGACATCGGCGACACCCTCGAACGCATCGAGGCGCGTCTGAGCCGGGAGCCCTCGCGCGACATCGCGCTGCTCATCGAGGCGCAGACCCAAGCGGCGCTCGCGTATGTGGCGCTTGAGCGGGGGCGGTGCGTGCTCGACGCGAAGGCTTCGTCGAAGCGAGCGGCGGACCGCCATGTGCAGCAGGCCAATCAGCTGGTCGAGCGCTGGCGGAATTCGCCCCAACCGAAGCCAACGCCGAATCCGGCGCTCGTGCGCGCCTACAACGCACTGGAGCGCCCTCGCATGACCTCCCACTCGTGCGAAGGACTGGCCGAAGTCGTCGCGGCGCTGATGTTCGTGCACGAGGCGATCGAAGGCGGGGACGGATCGCGCACGACCGAGCAGTTCGAGCCGGTGCCGCCCGAGTGCCTTGACGACCTCGATCTGTGCGCCGAGCACCTTCGGGCGTGCTTCGCGGAGGAGTTCACGAAGCTGGAGCCGGAAGAGGGGGACTACTGGTATGGTGCGTCATGAAGCAGCCATCTTTTGACCTCATTGAATTGTTCGTAGAGCATCCCTGCATGGATCATTTCGATTGGTGCTTAGAGCAGGAGGTAGATCTGTTGTCTGACGCGTCACGGGAACGGGCCGACGCGGCGACATTGTGGGCGGCTATGTCCTTAGCCGGGTATCACATGGACGGGCGCAACACGTTTGTACTTGGGGATCGGCAAGTGCAAGTGTTCGGTCAACTCGACGTGTCGCGCGTTTGTTGGTCGGAGTTGACCGTCCCCTACGGCATCTGTTACATCGCGTTCGAGCGCCCGGTCGCCCTAGTCAAAGAAGACGGCGCGACGGCTATGGAAATGTCGCTAGCGGGGTTTGTGGTCGCGCAATCTGTCGATCAGGGTAGTGAAGATGAGACTTTACGTTTGTCGCTCACGCCCCTGTTCCTTGAAGCCGATGGACTATCGCGGGGCGTGGTCGATTTTCTGCTGCGGTTGAATATTGTCGCGGGCAGAACTTTGGAAGCCGCGCTCGCCGAATACGAAGGAGGTGTGGCGGAGGCGTCTCGGCGCTTCTTCCAGTTTGCAGCATCGTGCACGGGACCACTCGAACCAAGTGACGTAGCAGACGCCTCTCGGTTTGTCGAAGCGCAGGCAAAGATGCTGGCTGACAAGTATTTCGCCATTTGCTTCGGGGCGATTGCTTACTTGGCGTCAACGCGCCCGACGACAACGCACGTCACCCGCGAGAGCGTGCTTCGGGAGGCAAAGCGAGCGCGAGACAAGCGCGCCAAGCGCAAGCTCGTCAAGCGGGCGACCCGCATCTCGGACAAAGCGCGGGTCTCGGTGGTCTACCCGGACTGCCCCGCGTATGAGGTGTCGCCGCACTGGCGACGCGGGCACGCGAAGCACGTGTGGGTGGGCTCGCGTACGGACGCGGAAGGCAACCCACGCAAGGGCACGCACCGCGAGCTTCGTTTCATCCCGCCGACGCTCGTTCGCCGCGACAAGGCCGACGGTGAGGAGCCGGGAGCGCGGACGTACCACTTCCCCCCGATGAGAAAGCAATGAGCCCCTTCAAACGCATCTACACGAACGCCCCGGCGACGCTCGACCTCGACACGACGCACCAGCTGTCGATGGACGACGAAGGCTTCCGCGAGGTCACGGCGCTTTTGCGCTCCTACGACGCGCAACTGTGGCGCTACCGACAGGCCAAGGTCGCAGACCCCGAGATCGAAGTCTACTCGGAGGATGAGTGGCGCAAGAACATCGCCTCCACTCGTGAAGCGATGGACCGATTCATGAACGCCGGGGTCGCGGGTGCCTTCATTTACTTTGATTTATCGGGGCGCGTCTACCGCGTTCGGAGATACGAACACATGCCCGGCAAAGAGCGAATCGAAAGCGACGTCTACTACCCGAAGTTCGGAGACAAGAATGAGTGAGCCGCCTCTTGTTGGCAGCGATTGGCTGCCAATCGTCGACGCGACGCGACGAGCCGCGATGATCTACCTGTTCCGAGACCGCCGTCCGCATCTGATGCGTGTCTGGTTTGGTGACGACGGCGACTTCGACAGCGTCGGTCCCCCGGTCGCGCGGCTCGACGCGTTGTTCGAGCGGATCGAGCCGTGGCGGTCGGTCTGGCGACCGGGGCAAATCGAGCGGTGGCGAGGGTGGGTGGGCGAGACGTTCGATGCAGACGACATCTGCGTGGACATCGCCTTTTCGATGCTGCGCAGGACGGAAGGGCGGGAGGGGTGGCCCGAGCGTCACGTGGTGCTGCTGGAGTGGCTGTATGACGTCCTCGACGCCCACGAGCGGGCTCTTAGACTTAGCAGAGCCTGCCGATGATCAAATCCGGGGCCGGGATCAGGCGCTTGACGTAGACGCCGTCCCGCTTTCCGTGCGCGATGAGAAATCTCCAGAACCGCTTGCCTTTGGGGATCTGGTCGAAGGGGAGTTGGACCACGACGGGCTCGCCGTCAATCTCACCGTGGCAGTACGACACGTCCCACACGGGGAAGCCGGGGTCGCTCAGGAGGCGAAGGCGCGTGAGAACGAGGCCGGGCTCGGTCCACTCTACGGTGGGCGCGTTGCGGTAGTGGTCGTGGTGGCCGGGGAGGATGGGGTTGTCTTCGTAGACGCTCATGGTGTTCCTCGTTGGGTTCGGGCGCGGGCACAATCCCGCGCGGTGGGGGGGGGGCTCAGGCGCGCTCGGCCTGTTCTTCGTCGGTGAGGTAGGGCACGCGCTCGATCTGTGCCTCAATCTCGTCTTCGGTCAAGCTCTCGCCGATGAAGGCGACTTCTTCGGCGATTGCCTCGGCAAACGCGCTCTCGTCGTCGTTCATCCAGTGGCCGAGGATGAGTCCGGATTGCCCGCACCAGAGGAGCGAGACACCCTGCCGGACGGCTTCGTTGCTGTATTTGATACCGCAGCCGATGTTGTCGCGGTCGGCCTCGATCGCGACGTCGTAGATCCGTTCGCACGCTCCGTCGTAGATGATGACGTCGTGCTGCTCGGCCAGTTCTCGCGCGACTCGCTGCTCGTCGATGGGGTCGCACGCGTCGCAAAGCGACTGGTAGTGATCTGCTCGGCGCTCGCGGTCATACTCGACACCGTCGAGCGTCGCGGCCCACGCGACGATGTCGGCGGGCTCGTAAGCGTGGTTGTAGACGCCGTCGCGGACGAGCACGATGCTGCGCCCGTTCTCCAGCGTCTTTTCGTCGATCGACACGTCGGGCGTGTCGAAAACGAGGGTGCGTGCGGTGGCGAGGGCTTTGCTCAGGTCGGTGTTCATGTCGGTTCTCCGTGTTGCTGGGCGAGCGCACAATCGCTCGCGGTTCGATAGCATAGACGCACGTCTCGTAAGATCATTCAACACTTTCTTGCGTCGTGTGGCAAAAAGAGCAACACCCCGAGGACGTGATCCTCGGGGTGTGCGCGCTTCGGCGAGCGCGCAGTCTCTACGCGTGCATCCGAAAGCGCGTCTCGGCCTTGTCAACGAGCCAGCGGACCGCTTCGAGTTGCGCGACGCACAGCGGCATCACGCATTCGTCAGACGTGCTCACGGTCCATTCTTCGTCTTCGATGACGCCGCACGCGGTCGTGGGATAGTGCTCTGCTTCGACGATTTGCGCGTGACCGATCCGCGTGGTGCGCATGTATCCGACCCGGCATTCCCGGTCGGGACCGTCGTAGAGCGTCGCCCGGTGGGCGTTGTCGAACACGAGGACGTAGCCGTGGTCGACCTCGAACGCCTTGTCGCCGATGATCTTGAGTTTCATGGGGTCTCCCGTGCGTGGATGGGCGCGACGCGGCTATACCACGAATCGCACCATTCGAGGTAGAAGCCAGCAGCGTTTAGCTCGCGCTCGATGCTGGCGTGAAGCCCGTGCAGGAAGTGATGGGGGCCGACGATGTCGGAGAGCGCCCCCCCGTCGTGGCAGATGATGAGCGTCGCCCCCTCGCCGTACTGCTCCCCGCGCTCGCGCCACGACTCGGGCGTGTAGAACGGAGGGCAGCCGCCCGTGTAGAGGAGCACGGTGCGGTCCTCGGCGATGTGGGCGTGGTTCCAGACGATCTCTGCGACGCGGAGTGCGTCCCCTTCGAGGGGTGTTCCGACGAGCGCGTCGCGCAGGGCTTCGTTTCGGGTTAGGTAGGTCTTCATCGTTCGCCCTCAGAAGTTGTAGTCGTAGAAGTGGTGGCGGCCCGCGTCCAAAGAGTTTCCGGCCGCGTGCGTGTCGGTGCCGACCAGCTTCCACACGACTTGACCGTTCTTCGGTACGCGGCGCGAGAACGTGAGCACGCGCCCCTCGGGATCGTCCTCGTAGCGATAACGAGGCGTCCCGCTAATGTGCCCGGCGAAGCCTCCGGGCGTGAAGACCAGCGCGTCGTCTTCTCCGGAATCGGGGCCGTTGAGGAGGGTGGCTGCGTCGAGCCGGATTGTGATCCGCTTGGCCGATCGCTTCACGATCGTCCCGGCTTTGCGGTCGGTGTAGAGGCTCCACGTCGCGCCGTCGCCGACGTTTGCGTGGTCGAGCGGATGGGTGTTCGTCGGGGTATTCATGTCGTTTCTCCGGGGTGCTGGGCGAGCGCACAATCGCTCGCGGTTCGATAGCATAGACGCACATCGCGACCGATTGTTCAAGTCCCTTGACACTTTCTTG
>Ga0180431_10004008_pt1 | contig 18568 bp, 10 predicted proteins | sample SS_ome_11_FD_132459 | JGI IMG/M metagenome (GOLD analysis project Ga0180431, IMG submission 132459) | Hypersaline lake sediment archaeal communities from the Salton Sea, California, USA - SS_1_MS_1 metaG | ecosystem: Environmental > Aquatic > Non-marine Saline and Alkaline > Hypersaline >... | reverse complement strand
TAGCCTCGGGCGCAAGCCCGTGGTAAACTTGGGCGAGGAGAAGGAAGCGGAGCCCCGGCAGGGGCGATTGACTCATACGTCTCCTGCCGGGGCGTCGTTTTTCGTATTACGCGATCCGTTCCGTTTCCGGTGGTTCGCCGTCGATCTCGCGCGTAATCCTTGAAAGATCCGCGTCGCCCAGCTTCAGGTACCGTGAGGCGATCCGCTTCTTCACCGCGCGGTTGAACGTCTCGCTGATGTCGAGCTTGAGCAGATTGAAGTCCGTCCGCAGGTCCTCGCTCAGCTCGCGCAGGCTGAAGTCCGACGGATACTCCACACGCGGGGCGAAATCGGCGAGCCCCTGCCACAGGCCCCACAGCCGCGCGATCTCCTCCTCGGCCGCCTCGAGGCTGCGCGCCTTCTTCGCCAGGTTCTGGCTCGTCATGTGGAAGTCGTACGCCTTCGCCACGCCCGACTGCGCGCGCCGCGTCTCACGCGTGCCCCACGCCTGCAAGACCGCGAGGCGGTAGATCTGCTCGATGGCGCTCTCGACGTTCCGCAGCAGGTACTCGCCCGGTTCGACGGGCGGGTAGATGTAGTGCGGCGTCTTCGACGCGTCCGGCGGGAACGTCAGCGCGTTGCCCGTGCCGAGGCGCCGCCGCTTGCCCGCCATCGGGTAGTCGGGAATCGCCAGGATGTTGAAGCACTGCCGGTAGAGGAACTCGTCGTTGAGCGAGCACCAGTTGAAAATCGACCGATTGATCGGCGCGATGTCCGCCAGCGCGCTCGCGCCCTGGCGCGGGTACTTGCGGCTCGCCACGTTGTACACCGTCACCAGCGGCACCTGTCTGAGCCGGTGCTCGCCCGAAGCGATCAGGCGGTCCTGCTCGTCGTTCAACGTCCAGCCCGCCGCCGTCCACGTCCGGTACACGTACTGCGGCGCATCGTCCAGGTCCGGGGCAAACGGATCGCCCTCGACCGGCGCCGGCTCGCGGATCCTCGCCCAGAGCAGCGTGCCCGAGGTGTCCTCGCGGAAGTTCACCAGGTTCTCCGGATGAACGACCACCAGGTAGGGGCGGATGCCCTTCGCCTCCTCCTCGGCCCGCGACGCGACCGCCACGTCCGCCGGCGGCTTGTCCACGATCACGTGCACGTGACCGAAAATGAGCGCCGCAGGCGCCACGTGCTCCTGCACGAACGTCGTCATGTCATTGCCTTTGCGGTCCACGTCCGCCAGGAACCGCGCCCACTCGCTGCTGCGCTGCGTCTCACGGAAGATCGCCGTGCCCTTGCGGAACAGGTGCGCCACGTACGTGTCCACCACCGTCCGGCAGAAGTTGTAGAAGTACGCCCGCGCCCGGCGGTCCTCGAACGACGCCTCATCCTCTTTCAAATGCCGGAAAAGGTAATCGCCCTGCAGGTAGTCCTCGCCGCCCTCGTAGCTGTCCAAAAAGAACCGCCACTGCTGGCAAAACGTTTCGTAGCCTTCGTATCGCGAATCAACAACCGAACCCATCATCACCCTCCAAAGTGAGCGGGCAGCTTCCGCCCGCGGCGAAAACCGCCCTCAATAAATGGCGCGCCCTCGGAACCGCACGCCCGCACGATTCCTACAGTCCGGGAGGAGTATATCACGATGTCTGCCAAAAGTCAAGATGAATGCGCCTTTTATGAAGCGTCCGGGCGGCTACTCCAGAGAGCACCTTGACCGCGCGGCCGAAACGTGCCATAATGATGAAGTGTAACGTGTCCCTTAGGCGGCAACATCTCGGATGGGGAATTTGGCCGATGCGCTTGCTCGTAACAGGTTGGACGGGAATCATTGCGGTAGTCTGCTTGGTGTGCTGGCTCGCCCCTGGCCAGAATGTGCGGGAAGGAGGCAACGTGGGCAGAGAGGCCCCGCTGCTGTTTGCGCCCTCCGGCCCGCTCGACGGCGATACGACGGACACCGACGGCGACGGCATGGCCGACGTGTGGGAGAAGCGCTACTCGGAGGTCACCGACCCCGGCGCAACCCCCCTCGACTGGGAGACCGACGACGCCCTGCTCGACAACGACGGCGACGGCGTCCCGAACCTTGAGGAGTACGGCTGGATGACCGATCCGACCGACCCGGCCGACTACTTCCGCCTTGAGAGTATCGCGCGCACCGGCGGCGGCAGCCAGGTCGAGGTCACCTGGCACTCGATTGCGGGCCAGCCGCACACCGTATTCCGCAGCACGTCGCCCGACCCGAACGGCACCTGGACCCCCGTGCACGGGCCGGTCTCAGGCACGGGCGCCAACATGGCTTACTCCGAGGCCATCGGCTCGGACCGCCAGGTGTTCTTCCGCATCCGCGTCGAGCAGCGTGAGCCCGACTACTGGCCGAACGAGAAGAGCGCGGTCAACTCCGACGACTGGATCCACGACAACCACGACCGCATCCGCGTCATGCGGCCCAAGGTCATCGTGCTTGTTTTTATGAATGATTGGTACCAGGAGGTGACCAGGACCAACGACCTCATCAATGCGCTGAAGGTGGCCACCACCTACCACGGCCACAGCGATCCGACCGCCCCCGTCTTCCTCCAGTACGAGGTCGCCAAGTACGTGGACCTGCGCGACCCGCCGGGCACGCCGACGCTCGACGGCAACAGCACGAAGTATCCACGCCGTTCCACGAGCGGCTTCAATTTTCGCTATGAGGATCTCTACAATGAGACCTTCGCCGGGTACTACGGCTACGAGGATCCCGACAACCCCGGCCAGTATCTCGACCTGCACGAGCTGATCCAGCGCGGGATCATCAACGAGCTGTGGTTCTTCGCCTACCACGGCGCGTACGGCGCCCCGTACGAGACCATCGAGCTCAAGCAGTACTACGACGCGGACCTCAACAAGCGCGTCGGCGTGTACGGCGCCGCGGGCAACGGGCATTACTGGCCCATGCCGTGGTCGGGCGGGAGCTTCCGGATCACCTTCATCAACGGCCAGCGCGGCATCGGCTGCGCCATGGAGAACTTCGGCCACGCGCTCGAGGGTATGGCCAACTACAACTTCTGCCCCTACTACAAGACGTACTTCGACGAGTTCGCCGGCTTCGATCTCAACACCCGATGGGGCCTGCCGTTCACCAAGTTCTACTGGTACAGCTACGACGGCAGCGACTACAACGACTACCCGCTGCCCGACCGCCTGGTGGCCCACTACAACGGCACGGACTATACCGTGGACGACTACTATGTCATTGGCGGCAACGTCCACTTCATGCCGAGCGGCCGGCGGCACTACGACCTGACGAATACGCAGTCAGTCTACAGCACGATCGAGCATTACCGGCTCTTCGACGGCCCCGGCGGGCAGGACCAGCAGGAACTCTGGGACCGCAGCAAGTTCGTCCCATATTACTCCGTCGCGCCCGACTGCATGGGGGCATGGCTCGTGTACTGGCGCATGAACATGCCGGGCTACAACAACGCCTGCCTCGACAACAATAGCCAGCCGATGAAAAACTGGTGGGTCTTCCTCTTCTACTAAGCGCGGGCCCGATGGTCGCCGCGCCGCTCGGGGCCTACTTGCCCTTGAGCGCGAAGCCCTTGATGGCCCACTTCTTGATCCGGTCGGGGTGGCGCTCGCGGATTTCGAGTGAGGTGATCTCCTTGGCGCTCTCCGCCCAGAACGAAACGTGGTAAACCATCCCTTTGCCGTCCTCGGTCGGCTCCGGCCACACCGACTGCTTCATGGGAGTCGCAAAATCCTTCGTCGCGGTGAGGAAGTCGAACTCGTGGCCCTCCGGCCCCTTGCTTGTCTCGACCGTGACCATGACTTGGTTCTCCTTCTCCTCGACGCCCACAATCTTCCAGCTCACCCCGTCCGGGCTCGTGCCGGCCGCCCCCGCGGCGATTGTGTTGCCCTTGAGGCTCGCGACCGTCTTGTAGCTCGAGTTATCGTAATACTCGATCGAGATGTCGCATGCCTTGGTCGTTTCCGGTGCCCACCAGCTCACGATAACGCAGTCGGTCATCGCGGAGGTGGAAAAGCCCATGCGCATCTCGCATGGCTCAGCCTTCGCTTCCTCAACGTCAATGAACTCGCCCGGCGTGGCGAAGGTGGCCTCGTAGGGAACAAGCCCGGCCTTCGTCAGCTCGCCCTCATCATCGCCCCACGTGTATTCGAGGGCACCTTCCTTGTTTGTGCCCGTGGTGAAGGTGCGGTCGAGGTCCAGCATCCCCTCGAGCGCTTGCGTGCACGTGTCCACCTGCGTCTTCGACAGGTCGGGGTTTCGGAAGAGCACGGTCTTCCCCTCACGCACGGTGGCGACGCCGAAGAAAACGAACGCTTGCGTTTCGGTCTGGACCGCCCCCTCGTCGGCCGCCGGCTTGTCGGCCGCCGCCTCGCCGGCCACGGCCGGCACGCACACAGCAACGAACAACACGAACACAGCAAGAAAGACCGTTCTGCGAATCATTGTTCCGCCCACCTCTGACATGAATACTTCTGTCCGACCCCTTGCGCCCGCCGAATGGCCGGGCAACTTGCCAGATACACGCCTCATGTATCGGTTTGCGCCGGAAACCGCAAGAGTGGAATTCCGCCCCTGGCGTCCCGCCGGGCGATGCGATACGATCCGGCCCGGGTAAAGCGTTGTGGACCTGCCTCGAGGAGAGTGAACACATGCAGGCAATTGACAATGCGATGGCCGTGAAGCTTTCGGCGCCCTTTCCCTACGTGCTCGCGACGACCGTCAAGCCTGACGGCCGGCCGAACGCCATCGGCATCGGTTCGTGGATCTTCGCGTCGTGGACGCCGCCGGTCGCCGGCATCTCCGTGGCCCCGGCGCGCTATTCATACCAGTGCCTCGAGGCGTGCGGAGAGTTCGTCCTGTGCTTCCCGTCGCCCGAGATCGCGCGCCAGGCCTGGATCGCCGGGACGAAGTCCGGCCGCGACTTCGACAAGTTCGGCGAAGGCGGCCTCGTCGCCCTGCCCGCAAGAAAGGTCAAACCACCTATCATTGAAGGCTCGACCGCCGCGTTCGAATGCAAGGTCATCAACAAGGTCGAGACGGGCGACCACACGCTCTTTATCGGCAGCGTCGTGCAAATGCATGGCTGCCCCGACAAACTGGCCCACCTCTACTGCGCGAACGGCGGGCGGCTCGTCGCCATCGGCAGCGACGGCACGATGAACTTCGACCTCAAGTACTAGCCCGGATTTCTCACAGCGGTCGTCGCGCATGGCACAATCCATTGCCGCATAGGGCCGTTCTGGTGCCCCGTCAGGGGCGTGTGGGAGTAGCCTCGGGCGCCAGCCCGTGGTTGGCGTCGGGCGCGAACAGCCAGAGCCCCGTCAGGGGCGATTGAACGTGATCGGCAAGGCCTCAATCGCCCCTGGCGGGGCTCTGTTCTCGTCGGGCACTGCCTCCACGGGCTGGCGCCCGTGGCCACTTCCAGTCACCGCAGGGCGGTTCATACCATGGCCAGGCGCCGGCGCTGGCGTGAGAGATCCAGGCTAGCAGCCTGGCATTGCGCGCGGCGATGCAGTATCATCGTGCCTCGCGAACGCATATCGGACGAGTGCGGAAGGAGGGCAAAGGAATGCAGACGGTTGACAGACAGACAGCGGTGACCCTCGCTTCACCGTTCCCCTACGTGCTGGCCACGACGGTCAACGCCGAAGGGAGACCGAATGCGATCGGACTGGGCTGGTGGACGTTCACGTCGTGGGAGCCGCCCATGATCGCCATCTCGGTCGGCCACGGCCGCTATTCACACGAGTGCCTCGACGCGTGCAAGGAGTTCGTCCTCTGCTTCCCGTCGGCCGAGCTCGCCCGGGCGGCGTGGAAGGCGGGCCGCGCCTCGGGCCGCACGTTCGACAAGTTCGGCAAAGGCGGCCTGGTCGCGGTGCCCGCAAAGCAGGTGAAGCCGCCCGTCATCGAAGGCTCGACCGCCGCGTTCGAGTGCAAGGTCGTCAGCCGACTCGACACCGGTGACCACACCCTCTACGTCGCTGATGTCGTCGAGATGCATGGCTCGCCCGACAAGATCGTTCATCTCTACTCGGTCCACTACACGAAGCTCGTCGCGATCGGCAGCGACGGGACGGCGATCTTCGACCTTAAGTTCGAGTAACACCCCCGGCGCGCTGGCCCCGGCAGACGGCACATTCACCGCAGGCGTGCTCTAGGCCGAACGCGCCCAGTCGTTCGGCCGCGATGATTTCTTGAATGTGCTCGACGAGCTCGCCCTCGACCTGCCGGAATTCCTCGGCGCCGTATGTCCATTCGAACTGTTTTCGTGTCTCGGGCAAAACGATGGCCGCCCGCACAACCGCTGCTCCAAGTAAACGTGACGCCGCCAGCGCATAAGCCCCGAGCTGGAGCCCGTAGTCCACCTCCAGCGATTCGCGCGTCACCTTCCGGGGATCTCCGGGCACCTTGAAATCCACGACAAGCGGCGGCGCGTCGGTGATAAGACGATCAATGCGCCCCTGGACGACCGCGCCGTCGAGCCGCAACGCGAACGAGAGCTCGCCAAGCGATCCTGCCTTGAGCAGCGCCGCGCCGATTTCGCTTTTCTCGAACGAACGCACGAGCTGCACTGCGCGTTGGGCGAGTTCCTCGGCCTTGGCGTCGTCGAGCGTTTCATTGCGGGCGGCCCGGCGCGCGACGTTGTCGAGCGTGGTGCTCGTCGGTTTGCCGAACTGCTCGAGCAACCTGTGCACGATGATTCCCAGAACGCGCTGGTCGCCGCTGCCGTCTTCCTCGTCGCCGTCGTCCTCCGCCATGCCCTCTGGGAACATTGGTCGCTGGTCGACCCGAAGCCCGAGCACGTGACGCACGTAGTACAGGCGTCGGCAGCGCATGAAGTCCCTGAGTTGTGTAACCGAGAAGGTGGGGGAGTGCCTTTCTGGTTCTGCCGGCTTCAGCATGTGCTCAAGCCGGACGAGATCCATGTGCCCAGTACCAGCTGCATCCGGTGTCTTCTGCTCCTCCCGAGACTCGACGGGTTCGGCCGGTGGCGGCATTCTTCGGTCGATACGCAGGAGTGCGCCGGCGCCGAGCTCGACCTCGCACGACGCGCCGGTGTCCGGAAGCCGGTCCGCGAGGCCGAGCGACTCGATGATCCACCGCTGCCAGCTCTGCACGGGCGCTTCTATATCCCCGTCCCCAACGAGAACCAAGTGGTCCTGTGCGCGCGTGCACGCCACGTAAAGCAAGCGCCTGGACTCGGCCAGCTCCTTGCGCTTGAGCCGCTCGCCGATCAACCGGTAGATCGCGCCGCCGTCCTCGACATCTCGCAGCGCAGGCGGCGTGTCCGGCGCAAAGCCGCGGTCCGCGTCAATCTGGACGCCGGTCGCCGCGCCGCCGCCTTTGGCAAGATTGTCGTCGAGACCGAGGACGAACACGATGGGGAACTCGAGCCCCTTCGCGCCGTGGATCGTCATGATCTTCACGGCATCGGCCGTCAGCGGCTCCGCGGGCTCGTCGCCTTCGCGCTGAACGTGGCGGATGTGCTCACCGAGAAGATCAACCGTCTGCGCCAGCGACGCCGTGGCGTTCTGGAAGCCGCGCAGCACGCGGACCAGCTTGTTCATCGTGCCGCCGCCGCCGATCGCGCTGTACGTCCCCCAGGCGCCGGTCTCGTCGAGAATGCGGTGGAGCAGAAGCGAGGGCTGCACCCGGTCAACCATGCCCAGCCATGCTGGAATAAGCCGTCGCGCACGTTCGATGACTTCGCGATCCGGACCGTTCAGCGGCGGCGCGGCAAGGAGCCGATCACAAAGACTGGCCTCGCCGCGATTGTGGGCCAGCAGGAAAAGCGCGTCGTCCGAGAGGCCGAACAACGGCGAACGGAGCAGGCCGGCGAGGTCGAGATCGCGTCCCCGGTCCGAGAGGAAACGCAAACATGTGTATGCGTCTCGGACCTCCTGCGTCTGGTAGAAGCCGATGCCCTTGTACACGACGCACGGAGTTCTGGACTCGCCCAGCGCGTCGAGCAAAGCAGGAATGTTCTTCCTCGTCCGTACGAGGATGGCGATATCGCCGTAGGCCGGCTTGCGGAGGTTTTCCTCACTGAGCGTCCTGTCCGCCGGCGCACGTTCGGCTCCGGTCTCGACGAGCTCGGCGATTCTCCGGGCGACGGCAGCGGCCTGCCGCTGGTGCGGTTCTCGCGCAGCATGCTGCGGGCCCGTGTGGCCGGCCGGAAGCAGCAGCTCGATCGAGCTTTTGAAACATACCGCACGGTGCGGGTGCATTCGCGCATAACGCACTTCGAAGTCTTCGGTTCCAGCCATCAGGCCTTCAAACAGTTTATTCGCAAATGCGACGAGGGCCGGTGTGCTCCGGAAGTTGTCCGGTAGTGCGCGATATCCGTCTTTTCTTGAAATCAGCGTGTCGCGGATTTCCTGGAAAAGCCGCAGGTCCGCGTTGCGGAACGCGAATATAGACTGCTGCTGGTCGCCGACGACAAAAAGCTCGTTCCGCGCCTCGTCAAGCGACGTCCCGACGAGACACCGCAGAAGGTCGAACTGCACGAGGTTCAGGTCCTGGGCCTCATCAACGAGAACGAGCCGGAAGCGCCGGCGAAGCCGCCGCAGCACTGCCTCGCCCTGCTGTGACCGGAGCAGCGCGACCGTGCGGTCTTGCAGGTCGCTGAAGTCCAGGATGCGGCCGGTGCCCTTGGCGATGCCGTAATGGCGCTCGACCTCGTCGGCAAGACGCCAAAGCGCAGCGACAATGCGCGCAACGAGCCGGTCGGTCTCGTCGAGACCGACCTTGCGCAGCGGGATCAGCGGCCGTGCGTGCTCGGCAAGTGCCGTCATCGCATCCCGCGCCGGCTGGAGCGCCCCGTCGCCCCAGTTGCCCTTCTTGCCGGTGCGTCCAAAGCGCTTGGGCTTGTCCGTTGTCCTGAGCGCGTTCGCAAGAACGCTCGCCGCCTCGAGGCGGGGATCAGGCTCTCCGCAGTGCAGCGCTTCCAGTGCGCTCAGAGAAAGCCGGACGACGGCGTAGAGGTCATCACCGTGATTGCGGCACTGCGTGGCGAGTCTCGCCAGGTCCCGGCGGAGCGCCTGAACGGCAGGGCGTCCAGCGAGGCGGTCCATCCCATTGAGCACCGCCTCGCGGAGCCACTGCTGCCACTGCGCGATCAGCTCGTCGGGGCCCAGCTCGAGGAGATCGAGGGTCTTTTGTGGAAAGTAGGGCCGGCTGTCATGAATGGCCCCCAGCATTCGCGCGACCGTGCGCCGTGGGTAAAACGTCAAGAGCAGCTCAAGGGCCGTGTGCGCCGGGTGCTTCTCGCTATCCGCGCTCGACTGGATGGCCGACTCGATCGCCTTGCGCTTGACGTGCTGCGCGCCGGCCTCCTCGAGCACTTCAAACTGTGGGTCCACGCCGGCCTCGACGGGAAACTCGTGCAGCACCGACCTACAGAACGCGTGGATCGTGCTGATCGGCGCCTCGGCAAGCTGCTCCTGCAGCCGCGCACGGGCCGATGGCTCCGTGTTCATCCCGCCGATGGCGTTGCGAATGCGCGCGCGCATCTCGGCCGCGGCCTTCTCGGTGAACGTTATCGCTACGATGTCCGCAGGCGTCAGGCCCTCGTCAAGAGCCCGGACGTAACGCTGGGTCAGCACCGCCGTCTTGCCCGAGCCCGCGCCGGCCCGCACGGCGACGCTTCCCTGTGCGGCGATCGCGGCCGCCTGGCTTTCTGTGAATTCAATATCACTCATGTTCGATCTCGAAACGTTCCGATTGTGGCGCCGGGGTAGCGGCAGATGTGGATGAAATCGCACGACCCGCAGTTGGCCTTGACGGCGCCGAGGGTTGTGACTTCGAAATGTCCCGACTCGATCCCAACCACGGCGTCGCCGATGATCGTGCGCTCCCGTTCGAGAAACTCGTCGAGTTGTGCGCTTTCGAAAATGCCTTGTCCTTGCCACCGGCTCTCGATCGCCCGGGGCGCCAGCTCCCTGTCGGCCAGAAAATGTTTTTTGCTGCAATTGTTCGCGTCTTTCGTCTGAAAAAAGCCCGCTGCCGCAAAACGATAGTCCCGGCCAAGCAGCATGTCCGTGGCGAGAATGTAAATCGGGAGCTGCAGACTGAGGCCCGCAACCATGTCCTGCACGCTGGGGATTATGCTTCCCGATTTATAATCCAGGACGCAGAACGTTCCGTCGTGCTCGTTCACGTCGATGCGGTCAATGATCCCGCGAAGCAGAATACGGCGGCCGGCGACGACGATCGGGACCGGCCTGTCCTCGGATGCCGGGTCGAGCACGTCGGCGCCCCGCCGCCGGCCGAAACCGATCTCGAACCGCTGCGGTGTACAGGCGGTCTCCGGACGCATCGAGCGGATCTCCGCGTCCACGAACGTGTCGAAAAGCCCCGGCACCGCCTCGCGCGTCGGTGAGACCGGCGTGAGCAAACGCTCGACGCACTTATCCCACACGAGTCCGCGATACGGGTGCGAGGCGAACCGGCGCCGTGCGATGGCGGTAAGGCGCGCGAGCGCCTCGGCGCGGTCGTCCTCGGTAAGGCGTGCGGAGCCGTGGTCGTTTTGCCATTCTGCATAGAACTCGCGGAAAATGGCGTGCAAGGCGCGGCCCTTGTCCAGTGGCGTAATCTCCTCCTCGGGTTCCTCGACTCGCGCCAAATCGAGCAACCATCTCGCAAAGAAACGGAACGGACAGCGCACGTACGTGTCAAGCTCGTTCGCGCTGAACTGGTGCTCCTGGTCATAGGCGCGTCGCACCTCGTCGAGAACATGGGCCGAGAGCTGGCCCGCGTACCGGCCCGCAGGCCCCGTTGCCGTGCGCTCGCGTTCCACGCTGCGGCAGTGTGCGAAGGCCTCGAGCGATGCGACATGGACCAGGGTTTCGTGACTAAGCAGCGCTTCAAGTGGTGGGAGGGCCGGTCGGACGGCGCCGAGCGCGCAGAGCAAGCCGCGGCGCGAGGCGGGCACCGGCGGCTCCGGCTCCGGCGTCAGTCGGACGGCCGCTTCGATGCGCTCGAGCATCAGGGGCCGAAGCAGAGGCGTCTCATCCTCGACGCGCGGCCGGCAGAGGACCAGCTTCTCGCCGGCGCTCGCGAGCGCCCGGTACAGCTCAATCCGCATCTCGTCCCGACGCCGTTGCCTATCAGGCAGGCTGATCCGTTCGCGAACCTGGGGCGCGAGAAACGCGTCGGCCCCCACGCGCCGCGGCACCACCCCCTCGACGAGGTTCCCCAAGAGAAGTATTCGGGACCGCCGCTCCGCTGCCCGGTCGAGGTCCAGCACCTCGATACCGGACAAAGCCCGCTGCATGCTTAGGTGCGTTGCAGCAGCTGTGGACCGCAGCAGCTCCGTGAACGCTTCGAGCGAAACGGCCCGCGGCGCGCCCGCAGCCTCGTCAACCGCGGTGAGCTCGTCGAGGATCTCCAGGACTGTCTCGATCGCCTCAACGTGGACGCCCCCGACTGGATGCGTGTCGAGCGACGCCATAGCGAGGGGCCGGAAGGAAAATCGGGCGATCAGCCCGCGAAGCGAAGCGGCGTGGCCGGAAACGGGCCGGGGGGTTCGCAGATCGTCGAGCAGGCCGAGGACCGTCTTGAACGGCGCCTCCAGCGACCGAAGCGCCGCAAGCTCCTCGTGAGGTGGCCGCAGCGTGGCGGTCTCTTCGTCGTCGTCGGATTCACCAGTCACATCACCCGCCTGCTTCTCGAGGTACGCGATGCGGTTCTCGAGCCCGTCGAGCCACGCCTGCTTGCCTCGGAAGACGCGCGTCTGGCGCGCCAGCTCGTCGAGCACGGTAGGACTAACAATCGCGCCGTTATCCTCGAAGCGCACGAAGGGCGAACGGAACAGCCGCACCACGTCGGCGCGTTCGAAATCCCGGGCGGGGACCTCGAGAAGCAACAAGACAGCCGCCGTGACCGGCGATTCGATGAGCGTTGCCGGGCGAGAGATCGAGTAGGGGAGCCCGTGCGAGGGAAAAACCTCCTCGACAAGCTCGGCGTACCGTCCGAGATCGGGAAACACGACCGCCACATCGCGCTGCGAAACGCCATCAACAAGCAGCGCCTTGCATGCTGCGGCGACGCGCTCAACCTCGGCCTCGCGCGTGTCGGCTTCGATCAGGCTGATGTCGAGGCGGTCAATCGCAACGCCGTCGGCTGCCTCGGCCACGGCGGCGCGCGCGACCGGCACGAACGGGCTTGCGTGGCGACGGTTCTCGACGGCGGCGTTCCGGCCCGGGAGAGGCGGAAACAGATCAGGCAGCAGCGGGTCGCGGTCGAGCACGACCGTGGTCTCGACCTCGTCGGTCAGCGCTTCGACAATGGGCACTTCGGAAGGGCTGAACTCCACAAATCCGTCGAACACGACCCATCGCAGGTCGCCGAGCGCCGCCGTGCGGAACGGTCCGTCGCGGAGCCGCCGGCCGACGACGAGAATGGCCTCACGGGTGTCGGCCCAGTTGTTCTTGTCGAGGAACCCGTTGTAGCGGCGGAAAACCTCCCCAAGCTCCTTCGCCTTCGGGTCACCATCGGCGCGGCTCACGAGCGTGTCGGGCGCAATGGCGAAGCGCTTCAGCTCGCGAATGGTCTGGAGAATGCCGCGTACGACGCCGGGAAACGGTGCGGCGCGTCGGCTCAACAGGACGGGGAAGTCGCCCGGGTTCTCCGCGAGCAACCTTTCGACGATCACGGCGGCCGCACGCCAGGAGATGAGGCGACGCTCCTCGCTGGCGCGGAAAAGGTCCTGCGCGAAGCGGTCGAACGTCAGGACCGGTGACCGGCAGATCGCCTTGCCGCTCGGGCAGGCGTCGAGTATCGCGGTCTCGATATCGATCCGGCGGCGCAGCGTCGGCACGATGTAGCGCAGGCCGGCGGCCCGCCGCACGTCCGTGCACCATTCGACGACGCGCGAAAAGAACGGCTCGTCCGTCACCTGTCCCGGCGGTCCTGTCAGTATGGTCGACTTCGGCATGGGCGGGCGATTGCTCCGGCGCCTTTGAGTTCAACCTAATTCTAGCACAAGGCCGCGGCACAAACACGGTCCACGTGGGCCGGACGGCGAGCGAAAGCTCTTGAGCCGGCGCGCCACATATGAATAATGCGTTGGCATTGGCATGGAGCACAACGCGAAGGGGCGCCATGGCCGGCAAGATCGCCAACACGCAAGTCGAGATCATCCGGGAGGTCGAACGCGGGCAGATTCGTCACGTTCTGTTCGACTTCGACGGAACGCTGTCGCTGATCCGCGACGGCTGGCAGGACGTGATGGTGCCGCTGATGGTCGAAGTCCTCGAGGCCACCGGTATGGATGAATCGCGCGACGAGCTCGAACGGTGTGTCATCGAGTACGTTGACCTCCTCACCGGCAAGCAGACCATCTACCAGATGATCCGCCTCGCCGACGAGGTGACGAAGCGCGGCGGCACGCCGCTTGACCCCGTCGAGTACAAGGCCGAGTACTACCGCCGCCTGCAGCCGCTCGTGGATGCGCGCGTCGCCACGCTTCGCAGCGGCGCCGTCCGCCGGGAGGACCTGTTGCTGCCGGGTTCACTCGCGATGATTGAGGGGATCCGCGAGCGCGGCGCGACGCTCTACCTTGCCAGCGGCACCGACGAGCAGTACGTGCACGAAGAAGCCGCTGTGCTGGAGGTCACCGGCTACTTCAACGGCGGCATCTTTGGCGCGGTCAAGGAGTACAAGACGTTCTCGAAGGCGCTGGTGATTCAGCGCATCTTTCAGCAACAGGACCTCCACGGTCCCGCACTGCTCGTCGTGGGAGATGGCTTCGTCGAGATCGAGAACGGCCGCGACGTCGGCGCCATCACCCTGGGCATCTACAGCGAGGAGCACAACGGCTATCACATGAACGCCCACAAGCGCCGGCGGCTCCTCGATGCCGGCGCCGATCTCCTTGCCCCGGACTTCCGCGATCACGCCGCCCTGCTCAGCTACCTCTTCCCCTAGCCGTCGCAGCGCGCAACGAGCTCTTCCGGACTCGCCGTGCCCGTATCGCGCAGCTTTGTGATTGTCACCGATGCGACAAGGTTGCCGAACTCCGCGGCCTCGACGACGGACGCGCCCGCGCACAGAGCGGCCGCAATGCCGGCAAGCGCGCTGTCGCCGGCGCCCACGATGTCAATCGGCCCGTCCACCCGCCGCCCCGGAATGTGCCGGCACCCATCGCTCGTGTGCACGAGCACGCCGTTCGCACCGAGCGTTGTGACCACCGGCCTACCGTTGCGCCGGCGGAGCAGGTCGCCGCAGCGCTCGGCCTCGTCGAGGCTGACGTCGCTGCCGTGCCAGTCCGGCTCGATCGCGCGCTTCGCCTCGAAGCGGTTCGGCCTGACGATCATGTTCCGAAAGTCGCCGATCCGCGTGCGGCTGTCGGCCAGGAACACCGTGTCGGCGCAGGCCAAAGGGATTTCGTTAAGCGCCGCGATCATCTCCCGGGAAATCGTGCCGCAGCCGTTCCCGTCGTCGTGATCGTTCAGAATGACGGCATCGCATTCGGGCGCGGCTTCGCGGACCCGCTCGATGAGTACCTGCGCGTCATCAGCGCCGACCGGCGAGATGTTCTCGATATCGAATCGCGGGCCCTCCGCCTCGGTCTCGCCGTAACCTGTGTACATGGGCTTGAGGTAGATCGGCGTCAGCCGCGCCGCCGACCGCAGCATGAGGGCGACGTCCGCACCGCGCTCCTGCATCTGCTCGAGGAGCATCGCGCCGAAAGCGTCGTTGCCGATAACGCCCAGCGTGCGCACCGTGCCCGTCCCGAGCGCGAGGAGGTTGTTCACGATCGTCCCGCTGGCGCCGGGTTGGTAGCGCTGCCCGACGACGGGGTTGACGTGCCAGGGGGTCTCGAGCGAGAGCTTCGACCGCGTCATGTCAATGGACCAGTAGGCGTCGAGGTAATAGTCGCCCACGACGAGGACGCGGGCCTGTGCCATGCCATCGAGAAGTTCGCGCAGCCGCGTTGCCTTCATCGTGCCGCTTCCTTTCCCGAGAGTGTGACGAGACGATGGTAGAACGCGGGAATGGTCACGGCAAAATCGCCCGCCACGTGGTAGCTCGCGCCGCCGAGCCGCACCGTCCGCCCGAGGATCGTTTTCTTGACCCGGTCATAGTAGTGGGCGTCGCGGTCGGTCCCCTCGACGTGGGGATCGGCGTAGCGCTTCAGATCGAAGTTTGCCGTCGTGAAGTCGCTGATTGCCTCGCCGCGCTGACGCGCCGCGTTGCGGGCCATCGAGAGCGATTTCAGGAACACTTCCGGCCCCATCACCTGCGAGCCGATATTGAGGAAGACGCCGGCATCGAGTCTCGTCACCGTCTGCGCGAAAATGAGGAAATCACGGCCCGTCGCCGCGCCGATCGCCGCGTAGTCGGCCGCCGGATGCTGGTCCGTAATGTCGTAGCCGATCCCCTTGTGCACCGTGATCGGCACACCGAGCCGGACGGCGGCCGCAAAGATGCTCACGGCCTTGTGTGGAAACGCGGCGCCTTCCTCGTCGAGAATCGCCCGGCCGACGGACTCCCCGAAGCCGAGACCTCCCGCCGCGCCCCGTGTGACGGCCTCGTTGATTCCCCGGCCCGTCTCCTCCCAGTTGCCGAACTTACCCTCGGCAAGGTACGTCGCGACGTCCTCGCACGTCGCGCCGATCAAGGCCATCTCGTAATCGTGGATCGGGACGGCGCCGTTCGTCGCCACGTGCGTGATGAGCTGCCGCTCCATGAGATCAATGATGAAGCGCGCGTTCCCGCGGCGAAGCGCGTGCGCACCCATGGTCCACATGACCTCGTGGCCGCTGCGCCGGGCGGCCGCGACGCGGCTGGCGACCGTGTCGAGCGCGGCGTCCTCGAAGTCCGGCGGCGGCGAGCCGAGTGCGAACACCTCGTCGAGCGTAATCTTGTGTGTGCGCTCAGCGAGCGGCAGGATTCTCAGTGTTGACCTGTCGAACGGTTCGTGTGGCATTGGGCCTCCGTGCCGGTGGGTCCGAAGCTGTCACATCCTAGCCCAAGGCCGCCCCGGTGGCAACGGGCAAGGATGCAATTGCGATCTGACGCGCTTCGTCGTAGAATGCGCGCTCGTGCACCCTGCGAGAAAGGCGAGTTCGACATGGCGGATGAAAAAGAGAAGAAGTCATTTACCGACGCGAAGAGCAAGGAGCATTTCACTCGCGCCCGATCGTTCGACGTCAAGCACGTCGCCCTTGACCTCCGGTTCGACTTCGAGCGAAAGGCAGTGAAGGGCGCCGTCACGACGACGCTTGCGCCCATCGGCCGGTCGCTGCGCGAGGTCGAGCTCGACTGCGCCGACACGCGTGTCATCAAGGTCCTCGACGAGAAGAAGCGCGAGCTGACGTGGGACCTCGTGGACGATACGCTCACCGTGGCGCTCGGCCGCGCGGTCAGGCCGGGCCGCGACGTCTCGATCACGGTCCGCTACGAGGCCCGGCCGACACGCGGCCTCTACTTCGTCGGCCCGACGGAAGAGTACCCCGAGACGCCGCAGCAGATCTGGACGCAAGGCGCCACCGAGGACAACCACCACTGGTTCCCGTGCTACGACTCGCCGAACGAGAAAATGACCCAGGACGTCGTGATGACCGTGCCGGAGCGCTATCTCGCCATCAGTAACGGCGGCCTCGTCGAGGTTCGGCACGACAAGAAACGTCGTACGAAACGGTACCACTGGCGCCAGGAGCAGCCCCACACCACCTACCTGCTCACCATCGTCGTCGGCGAGTTCGACGTCATCGAGGACCGGCACAACGACATCCCGGTCATCTATTACGTGCCGAAAGGCCGCCGCGACGACGCGATGCGATGGCTCGCAGACACCCCGAAGATGATCGCGTTCTACGAAAAGGCGACCGGCTTCGCCTACCCGTACGCCAAGTACGGCCAGGTCGTGATCAGCGATTTCATGTACGGCGGCATGGAAAACACGACGATCACCACGATCACCGACCAGGTCCTGGTGGACGAGCGCGCGCATCTTGACGTTGAGCCCGAAGGCCTCGTCGCGCACGAGCTCGCGCACATGTGGTACGGCGACCTGATCACCACCAAAAGCTGGGAGCACATCTGGATCAACGAGGGCTTCGCGAGCTATTTCGATCCGCTCTACTTCGAGCACGCGCGCGGCAAGGACGAGTTCCAGTACCGCATGCTGCGCTCCCTGAAGGGCTACCTCGACGAGGTCGCGAAACGCTACCGCCGCCCGATCGTGACGCGCACGTTCACCGACTCGTTCGACATGTTCGACGGCCACTCCTACGCCAAGGGCGCCCTCGTGCTGCACGCGCTGCGCTACGAGCTGGGCGAGGAGCTCTTCTGGCGCGGCATTCGCCACTACACGCGCGCTTACGCGTACCGTTCCGTCGAGACCGAGGAGTTCAAGCTCGCGCTCGAAGCCGGGACCGGCGCGTCTCTCGACCGGTTCTTCGACCAGTGGCTCAGGCGCGCGGGCCATCCGGAATTCGAGGTCTCCTGGTCCTACGACAAGACGCTCAAGCTCGTGACCGTCCGCGTCAAGCAGACGCAGAAGATCGAGGACGAGACCCCGGTGTTCAGGACCCCGGTAGACATCCACATCACCACGGCTCGCGGCGCGGACGCGTTTCGCGTCGAGATCGAAAACCCCGACGAGGAGTTCCACTTCCCGTCGGCGGTCCGCCCGAAGCTCGTCGAGTTCGACCGCGAGAACTGGATCCCCAAGACGCTCAAGTTCGAGAAGACGAAGGACGAGCTCCTTGAACAGCTCGAACACTCGGCCACGGTCATCGGCCGCATTCGCGCATGCGAGGGCCTCGGCAAGATTATGGGTGACGACACCGTGGTGGCCGCGCTGCGAAAGGCCCTCCGCGGCAAGGACCATCACGGCGTGCGCATCGCGGCGGCCGAGGCGCTGGGCTCTGTCGCCGGCGACGCAGCGCGCGACGCCCTGCTCGCCGGCCTCGACGACGAGAAATCGAAGGTGCGGCGCGCCGTCGTGACGGCCCTCGGCAAGATCAAGCAGGAACCCGTGGCCAAGCGGCTCGAAACCGTGTTCCGCCGAGACAAGAGCTACTACGTTGCCGCCGAAGCCGTGCACTCCATCGCCAAGATCCGTGAGGACGCGGCGTACGACTTCCTTGTCAAAGCGCTCGCCTACGAATCGCACCGTGATGTCGTCCGGAGCGCCGTGTTCGGCGCACTCGTCGAGCTCAAGGACACGCGCGGCATCCGGGAGGCGCGCACGTGGGCGGCGGCGGGGAAACCGATCAACGCACGAATGGCCGCCATCGGCGCGCTCGGTAAGCTTGGGCGCGAGCTCGAGAAGGCCCGAGATCGCGACCGCGTACGCCGGGAGCTCGTCGAGATGCTGCGCCACCCGCATTTCCGCGTTCGGACCGCGGCCGCCGGCGCGCTCGGTGAGCTTCACGACGACACGGCGATCGGTAACCTCGAAAAGCTCCTCGCGAGCGACCCGCTCCCTCACGTGCGGAAAGTCGTCCGCCGCGCCATCGAGCAGATCCGCGAAGAGACGGGCAAGCGCGCCCGCCTTGGCAACCTCGAGAAGGAACTTGGGGCACTTCGGGACGAGAACAAGGACCTGAAGCGCCGTCTCGACGGCCT